>Ga0315908_10000394_pt1 | contig 34874 bp, 18 predicted proteins | sample LakEriMetagenome_12_FD_203520 | JGI IMG/M metagenome (GOLD analysis project Ga0315908, IMG submission 203520) | Freshwater fungal communities from buoy surface, Lake Erie, Ohio, United States - Buoy 4 MA124 | ecosystem: Environmental > Aquatic > Freshwater > Lake > Lake biofilm | place: USA...
ATGATGAGGAATTGAACAAATTGTTGAATAATACTACTATTAGTGAAGGAGGAGTTAAGCCTCATATTGATGCTAATCTTTTGCCCACTATTAAGAAGACCAAGGAAGGAGCTGAAGCTACTTAAGAATTGTGAATTCGATAATTAATATATACAAATCTATTAACTTTTCATTATATTTAATTATATGATTATATTAAGATGATAATAAAAATCAGAATATAAATTTGGGATCCATTAATACCCATTCTTCGCTAGCAGTAGGATGTATAGCTATAGTATTATCAAAATCCTACTTAGTGCATCCCATTCTAACCGCTACACTAATACACTAAATCATCTCATCCATTCCCTTGCCCACTCCATAAGCTCCTACAACAATCTCCTCACCCTTTTCCCCCTTTCTACAAATCAACTTAAACAAACTACCTAATTTATCCCCATCCTCCTTACACAAACTATAAAACATATTCCCAAATTTTCCTTTATAACATTTAACATTATCTTTCCCATATTTCAATTCAGCCTCCTACTCACTCATACCTACACATCCTATTGGAGGATGAGTAAATACTACAGTAGGGATTATTGAATAGTCCATTTTTAATGATGGACTATTGCTGAATAATCTGTCTATTAGTATACGACCAGATCTGATAGCTACTGGGGTTAAACTGGATTATTAAGTTACATCTCCTATTGCATATATATTTGAAATATTAGTATTTTGTTATGAGTCAACATTTATAAATCCTTTAGAATCTAATTGGATTCCTATTTGGGATAAGTTCAATGGCTTTAGGTTGGCTGATCTGCCTAATGCTACTAATATCTTATCGGCTTATAATATATGACCTTCACATTCCAACCTGAACCCTTCATTATCTTTAACCACTTATTAGATCTAAATATTTTATAATACCTTTATTCCTAACTTATCAAAATTAATAAGTAGTTCATTGGTAATATCTTAATCTACAAATTTTAAAGGTATACTCCTACAGACAATAGTGACTTCCACTCCCATAGCTCTCATGATACTCGCCATTTCCATTCCAATATACCCTCCTCCTATTACTATCATTTTTTTAGGTAATTCCTCCATTAAGAAAAAATCATCACTATTCATACATAATTCATGTCCAATAAATTAATTTTTCTCATCACAACTACTACCCGAAGCAATTATAATGTGATCAGCAGTAATTTCCTATTTGAAATCATTAGTTATTTCAATAGTGTTGCATGATTTGAAAGTGGCAGTGCCTTTAATGAAGTGAACTTTATTGTTTGTTAACATGTTATTATAAACCCCATGAATTTTTGTGATATATTGTTCTCTTTTGGCTTTAAAAGTCTTGAAATCTAAATGAAGAGAGCCTTAAACTCCATAATGCTGGATTGTTTTAAAATCGTAAAGGAAGTTAGCCAAATTATACATTACCTTTTTAGGCACACAACCTACATTTACACATGTTCCTCCTAAAGCTTTGTTCTCTATTATAGCTACTTTTTTTTGGTAAAGGGCTGCTGCTCGTCTTCCACTTGCCATCCCTCCACTGCCAGCCCCAATCACAATTATATCAAAGTGGTTTTTCTCCATTTTTATTTTAAAACTTTATTTATTATACAGATTATTCTATATTCGCTACAGTCTCATCATCATTATTATAATAATAATTCTTATATTATCTTATATCATCGCATAATATAGTCATAGTATCATATATTCATTATTTCTTAATTATATAATATATTATTAATTTCTTTATTATTGTAATATATTTAATTATTATTATTATAATATAATTATTATTTTTATTTTATAATATGATATAATGATTAAGACCATATGATATGAATAAATTTGATATGATATTTGATGATCACAACTTAACCCCCAAAGAAGTTAAGAGATTATTAAACTCCTATAGATCAATTTTTCCATCTTTATTTTGATCAGCATCCAAAAAAACTTTTTATACCTTATCACTAACAAGAGGTTATACATTTTTATTAAGATGAAAAGGACTACTTTTTCCATCCAACCTATCCTTAACTGCCATGACAAACTACTAAGTAGTCAATCCATCTTTTCCACTTAAATCTCTAGTGGCCTAGCCATGAGTAGTCATTTAAGCATAAATAGCATCCTATAACTTTTTACTAAACTCACTTAATTTCTTATTTTCTAAACTATTTTACAAATTAATCTAACTATCTAAGACTGCTGAATGTTACATAGCTCCAATTAATGCTTCCATCATACTTAAACAATTCAATGATGTTTCCTCTCCCCTTAAATGCGCATGATACATATCAGTCACTGTTCCATGAGATGCTTCAAATTCTTTAATTATGCTACCATCATCTCTTACTCCATTTAATACACTTGTTATAAATCCTGGAGATTTATGAATTTATGCTAATTCATCTGTTAGAACATCTCCATCATAATTATGAGCACACATTCCAAAATTACCTTCAGTCCATTTAATTAAGTTCATTGTCGCTACATCTGAAAGAAAATGTTATAATTCTCCTCTACAGTTTTTTAATAATCCCAATTCGTTGAATTTGGATTTGTAATGTTCATCAAATACTTATTTCATCATCCTCCAAAACTCTTCTTACCATTTGAAAACTGTCTTCTTAGTAACAATATAAGGAGTGACTTTGGCTTCCAAACACCTTCCAAAGAAATGATGAGCCATACTATTGACATTGTCATAAGGATTATGGTAAAAGACGACAGCATTAATCTTATCAACTAATTATCTTTCATCAATAATAACACATCCTTTTTAACTATCCTTAGGTTAAAACAAAGTAATGACCTTACCTGCATCAACTGTCTTATAACCAGCCCCATATTCTCCTCCGACTGCATGTCTATCAAACAATACCTTATTCTTATACCCTAACTCCATTCCTGGAATTTAAATAGTATCTCTACTGATAGTGATCCCATTCCAACCTCTTCTCATTGCTCCATTCGGACTACCCCATGCTTTCTTTAATCCCATTTATACTTTTTATTCCTCTGTAGGGGTGATTGTAGGTTCTTTATAGATTGCTCCGATTTTCTTTCCTGCTGTAATGGCGTCCTTTAGGATCTGATCATCAGTCTGGTCTCTTGATTTGCAGGAAAGATCAAAGAACTGCCAATTTTGAGTATCTACGTAAGGATTGATCCAGTGGTCTAGATATAATTAACCAGCAACTCTTGACATTTCTTCTCCTGATATATATACCATTGGGGGAGCTTTTATTTTTGAAGAGAATCTTCTTCGAAGGGTTAGAGCCAACATTTCTTTTTATTTTTTATATTCTAATTCAAGATATGAATTTTATAAAGATTGTTGTTATTATATTATTTTTAATTAAGGTTATAAGTTTTATACTTTTATTATTCTTTTTTAACGTTTTTTTATTTACATATTTTTTATTTTATAATAATATTTAAATTATTTTAATATACTAATATTAGTGTATTAGATGATATTTTAAAATTAAATCTCTAAGCTATGAAATGATATATATTTATCGATAATTTTATTTTTATATATAATTAAAATTTATAAAAATCTTAAAATTTTTTAAGTATTATTAATGATAAAAAAATCTTAACTAAATATTCTAAATTTGATATAAATTAGCTTTTATTCTATTTTTATGATTTTCTATTTAATTTTTTAATTTGAATCTCACGAATATGTTATTATGACCAATTAAAATAATTTATTTATAATTTAATAATGCTTAAAATTAAAACTTTTTTATTAATTTTTAATTTTGCAATAATAATTTTATTTTTAATTTTTTTTGAATATTTAATCATGAAAATTTATCAATTTTTAATCATTTTTTTTTTATTTCAATTAAAGTATAGAATATCACTTTTATCTATTAATATTTATATTATATCAAAGTTTTTAAAGGAATTTCTAGCTTCATAATAAATTGATTAAATTATTTTATTACAAGTAAATATTCTTTTTTTATTTTTTTAAAATTGATTTATTTATTCCTTTTATATAAAATAGTAAATATTATAAAAATAATTAAATTATAAATATAAATTATATTTGATTTATAATAAATATTATATATGCAATTTTTATAATAATTAATATCAGTTTCCATTAATAACACATTTAACTGATTACTCAATACACAAATTCGATAATGTTTAAAATTATAAAATTTCCAATAATACTAATAATTATTTAAATTTATCAGGCTCGTTTAAAGTTTGAAATCCATCATATTTAGCAACTTTAAAATATAATAAATATATTAATTGTTATTGAAATATTAAATTACAAAAAATAAAATAATAATATAAATACAATTTATAATAACATTATAATAAAATATGAATAATACTTATGCCATTTATAATTTCTTTTAACAAAGTAACAGTGGCAACCCAATGCATTATAACAACAGCTAATTCTTAATCAGAATTAATACAAAGATGAACTTTATCATCTAATTCTTAATCATAAAACTCATTTTATAATCTTATTTCTTTTTAAGATTCAGTCTCTTATTTTAAATTCTAATTGTTTGATTCATCTTAATCAACATCATTTTCTTCCTAAATAAAACTGGGTTTATATATGACATGACCTTATTATTAATACTTCTCAATAATATTAATAGATTTAATATAACTGAACTAAATATTTTTGCCTTGATCCTCCTTAAAATAGAAATCTACAATGATATTAATCAAAATCTAAACAAACTAATCATCATTCTACTTAAAATAATTTAATGATTTGCTATTAACATTTTTCTTAAAAATATTAACAACCTACTCCTTAACCTTCTTACTTTCTATGGCTAAGACTTTATCCAAAGAAAGATCAAAAGGCAACAACTCTTATTCTACATTATCTTACAAAGGCAAATGAATCTATCCGCCTTCCTCCTTCACAAAATCATAAACAACTTAAAAGATATTTTTAAGGAAATCTTCCTCCTTGATCTATAATTAAATTAATTGTGACTTCATTTGATCAAAAACAAATAGTATTTGGCCTATAATACCTCCCAATATCCCTACATATTAAGATTATTCTTTCTCATTATTATCGACATCACTTATCAGATGCGAGAAAATTTTGTTCTTTTCTTCTTACTTTGATAGTATTCTAGTTTCTATTTCTTATTATACTTTCTTTTATCTTTTTGCTTCTCTTTTCCTATCCCTCTCTTATTGTTTTCTTCTTTGTTCTTCTTCTTCTTTAGTTGTTCTTTCAATAGATTCTTAAGTCATTTTTTATTTCCAGTTTAGCATTTGATCAACGTTATTCTTGTGGACTGCAATCAAATTTATAAATTGTTCATCTAATTATTTCTATAATAAATTTGTGGTTTATATTTTTTTATTAAGTTTATTAGCTATTTCTTTAGAAGTCCAATCTAAATAATAACCATTTAATTAATATGTGAATTTATCAATAAAAGCATTTGCATCACTTTTTTTCTAAATCACATTAATACTGAGATTTTCAAATAACTTCTTACTTAAAATCCTGCTTATAAGATGCTTATGAGTAATAACTTTCATATCTAATACACTTTATTTACTAATTTTTAAATTCTAGATAACTTAATACCTCTATTACTCTTCTTATTCCAATCTTAAAGTATTTTATTGCTACTTTTTTTCCAATAAGATTAATCTCTCTTATTCTTTTTTCATTGCTTTTAATTCTTCTTCTTAAATGACTTCCATTTTACTTAATTCTAATGCCTTTCCACATAATACTAATAATAATGGCTGAACTTCATAATCAAAATCGAATATTTCTCCATCTTTTATTTATGTTCCTATATCTTCTCCGATCTTTTATTCCATGTAATGTCTCACAACCTTTTTCTCAATTTTAAATTCTGTTTGGGTTTCTTTTTCATAATTTGGTGCTTTGTTTGTGATACTTTCTACATTTGCATCAGTTTCTATCATTACATGTTCTCTTTCTTTTAGGATTACATTTCCATCTTCATCAAATAAATAACCATTTCTTTCTATTCTTTTTTGTTCGTTTGGTTTTTGATATTCTATTATTTATTAGTTCATTAATTTTTATGCTTCTATTGATTAGCTATTCATGAATTCGTTATTTTAATCATCATTTTCTTTATTTAAAACTCTTGCATAAGTATTACCTCTAATGATTCTTTTTTCGAACATTAAATTATTGTACATATTTTTTGCAACTGATTGTTATTGTTATTGCATATCACCAGTTCTGTATTTCTGTTTGTTTTTTACAACTTTTGGTTAAGCAGAAAATTCGTTGCTATTTCCTATATTACTCATATATAATTCAATTTTATTATAATATATAACTTATTAATTAATTAATTTATATTATTATCACAATAAATTCTGATAGCCAAAATCTATTAAGACTTATTCAATATGTTAAAAGTTATTTTTGTTTCCAAAATAAAAAGTAGAATGTCCATATTCTTTATATATTCTGGAGGTAATATTGACTTTTTAAGAATCCGTTTATTCTAAGAAATGATCTACATCTATTTTATTAGCTAATCTATCATTCAATCCAATATAAAAAAATAAAGGAACATCCGATTGCATTTCTGATATTTTATAATCTGGAGCATTACTTTAATTGTATTTCTTCATATTTTCTTTAGTATTTCCATAATCGTATTATGCAAATCTTCCTTTTGTCAATTGAACAAAATGTTGGAAGTTTTATAATGAGCTTCCTTTTGGAAAATGCCCTGCAAATACATTATATCTATCAACATTATTTTATGAGGTATCAGTATCAGCTAACAAATAAAATAAATCTTAACAAACAATGTTCAAATATTAGCACACAATGCTTTAAAAATAAGAAGATATATGGTTAATTGAAAAGAGTTCATTTACATTAAAGAGCTTTAAAAGATTGACTAAAAATAGTAAATAAATAATTACCTAGGTAAAAATTGCTTGCAATTTCTATGAGTTTAGAATTCTGATTTTGCAAATAGGCAACAGGAGCAAAAGCTGCAAAATTATTAAGATGCGATTTGACAATTTAATTATTCATAATCAAAGCTATAATCATAACAGTAGTTCCTTAACTATGACCAATATAATTGATTTTTTAATTAGTTGCATTATGAATATATTAGAAAGCAGCCGTAAGATCATATTATGACATTTAATCAAATGACCAATACCAATACTCTTTGTCTTTATCTGGATTGAATTTATTATGATTTCTGCTGTAAGAATTTCCTCGCATGTTTCCGAGCCAGACATCAAACCCTTTATTTGCATAATAGAATGCTGGGGCTAGTTCTTCACTATTGATAACCCATGCATCACTTGAATCTATTAGACCATGTTGTAAATACATTACTGGCAAATTACTAAGGATTTAATTTTAATTCTTTTTTTGGATCTGGTAGTATTAAAGGATGTAGCCATCTTCTGTTGTTATTTGGTGTGATTATGATGGGTAGTTGTATAATTTCACGTAATCTAAAAAGTCCAAGTTTGATTCATCTTACTTTAAAGCTTTGTTTTAATATTATTTCTTGAATAGTGTTTCTAATTTTTAAATTCTTGTTTATTAAGTTAATATCTGGAATATTAAAATTAATATTAATTTTTTCATCATATTAAGATTTAATTATTAATTACTTATCAAATTAATTCAATTACAAATAAGATTGATATATATTCAATAATAATATATATTTTTTAAACTTATTATAAATTTATTTTATTAATAATTTTATAAAGATTTACATACAATGATTTATTTTACTAATTTTAATATGAATATATCTAAATTTTATTTAAATTTTTTAATTATAAAATTAAATTAAGGAAAAATTATTTTTTTTAATATTTATTTTTATATAAAAATTTATAAATTAATCATAATTATTCATCATTAGATGGTTTTAATATTCTATTTATTTATTTTTTTCTATAAGCTTTAAGTTTTTACTCCGTACTAAAAAATTTTCTTTTTATATTTTTTTATTCTAGTATTTATTTATCTAAGTCTTATTGTAATTTTTAAATTTCATTTGGAACTTAAACTTCAACATATTATTAAAAATTTTGTTCTAAATTTTAAATTTAGCTATAGATGTAATTTTTTTTAGATTCAAAAATGTTAAAAATATTTTGTGTTTCTTTTTCTATCTATAATGATTGTTCTTTATATTAATTCTAGAGTTTATTTTCAATTTAATCAATTTAATTTTAAACATTTTTTAATTATTAAATGTCTTCTAATTAAATTAATTAATTTCGTTGTAAAATAATTATTAAGTCTTCCTTTTCTTATTTAATTTATTTATTAAATTTATCTTTAACGATTTCAAACAAAAAATTAATGCTATTATTAGTATTATTCATTTTAAATTTTAATAATTAAAATATTATTGGCTTTATTTATACCTCTTTTACTAAATTACTCAAAAATTAATTAATTGAATTTATAATAAAAAAATTACTAATATATTTTAAGATATAAAAAATATGAAGATATACCTAATTTTAATTTTAGTTTTAAATATGAATATTAACTAAAGTTAAGATTGTAAAACACCAGTAGAATGTTTAGCTAAAGCAATAGAAATTTTAAACACTGATAGACTTGAAATGAGACGAAGAGCAGATGAAATAGATTAAAAAATATAAAATTATACTTAAATTTTAAAATAAATTATTTAAAATTATTCATTAACAATAGAAGATAAATTTTAAAATTTAACTAACAATACTTTTAAAATGATTGATGATATAAATAAATAATAGGAAAATAAAAATCACATGCACAAAAATGCAATAATTTATGATAATATAATATCTGCATTAGAAAATAACATAATATAAAAAAATGGAAATCCAGTTGGATGGAATGATCAAGCTTATCGTAAAACTCTATGGAATGGAAGATTTATGATAACAATTGGAAATACAAATTAGAAAAATGAAGATGGAATAAAAGTAATAGTTCCTAAAGATTATAATATGGTTTGGTTGAGAATATCAAATCATTTATATAATATATATAAAATATAATATTTAGATGGAGATAAAAGATAATTACCAAAAATAGCTGGAGGATATAGAGGATTAAATGAAATTTGTCCAGATGGTTCATCTGGAGATAGTTATGCGAGAGAACATATTTGGTTACCTATTGCTTTACCAAGAAGTGGAGAATTACTTATATAAAGTGATTATGCTTAAGATCATTGGATCTCAGGAATAGCTTTCAGTTAGAATTTATGGAATCATGCTAAATAAAGTGCAGTTGGATTTTTATGGACAATTAATGGAGGAAGTGCAATAAATTGGAGAAACGGTGATGATAATTGGAATAATGATGTATTGGGAAGTATGGTAACAGGAAAATTACATGACTTGATGGTGCCTTATGTATATTCTGGATAAGATAAAATTTTATATATTGTTGAGCATAATAATTTTAATAATGGTGGACCTCATTATTAAATCTCAGTAAATGGAAAGCCTATTGAGAGATTAAGATATTCTTATACTAATCCTTTTGCCACTCATTTTAATAGTAAATAGTTTATGAGATATTTGGCTGCTAAGGTTCCTAAAGAATATCTTGATAAAGATAATATGATTATGCATGTTTAGATTGATATGACTAAACAAAATGATCTTATGTATTTTAGAGAAATAGGAACTCATGATTTTATATGAACAATATCCATATTTATTTTATAATTTATTTTTTTAACATATTTTATTGTAAATATATTTAATTTTAATTTGACTTATATTATTTTTTTAAGAATTTATTAATAAGATTTATTATAAAATTAATTATATAATTATATTAATATATTAAATCTTAAAACTTGATTGGTCTTATAAATTAATTAATATATTTCTATTTTTATTTGTATTAATTCTTATTTATATTTTATATATTTTCCTTTATTATTTAAATAGAAATATTTTAAAGAATATTCTAATAGAAAATATTTAAAGAAAAACCAGATAGTAAATTTTTGTAAATAGTTTCAATAGATAATTTTATTGAAAAATTTGAACAGATAATTTTATTGAAAAATTTCAATAAAAAATTTTTTTGAAAAATTTCAATTAAGTAAATTATAAAATTATTTTCAAAAAAAATTATTAAAAATAATATAAAAAGCTTGTTGAAAGTTTATTTTTAATATAAAAAAAGTATCTTAAATATTTATTTTAAAAAAGTTTCAAGAACTTATATTTTTTATAAAAACAAGGATTTATTAAAAAAAATTAATTTTTTATAATTAATTATTTATTATATAAAATATAATTATATATTTATGTTAAAAATTAAATTTATATACATTTATTGATATAATTATATATAAAATAATATTAAAATTAATCCAGTATAAAAATTTTTTAAAATGATTTATTATTTTTAGAAAAATTAATAAATCAAATTAAATATTATTTATTTAAATTTAATATTTATTCATTTTGTTTTTTCTTTAGAAATAGATTTTAATAGTAAATATTTAGGTATTTTATTAAAGTTTAAATTTAAATCATAGTCACCTGGTCCTTTAGGATTTTTATAATTAACATCAGAGTTAAATCTATTAATAGATCCAAAAGTTGAGGAATAATTAAAAGTAGTTCTTTTCTATGACTCTTAATATTATCCTGGTCCAGGCGTTTAAAACTTAGAATCATCAGAAAATCTAGAAGATTTAGAAATAGTTCCATGCTTAACTTTAACTTAATTATTTAATTTGTAATCTTAAGGCCCAGGGTTAACTTTTCTATTTATGATTTTCTTTCCTTCTCAAGCAGGAATACTAAAATTAGTCTTCAATAATATATTTCCTGTTATATTATAATCACCTGGTCCAGGAATATTCTTAAATTTACTTTAATTCATTTCAATCTCACTTTAATCTACATTATTACTGGTTTATTTTATTTCCTTGCCAATACTTCAATTAATATAAATAATAATACGAATATTATATGGATTTCTTTAGTTTTTCAGGACTATAAGCAGTAGGACAAGGATTATGAACAATAGGATTATCTTGTCCAAATTTTTTTTTCTTAGACTTCTTAACCAAAAAAGGTAATTGAGTATCCATTAATTTAGGATTATAATAATTAGGGCCTGGAATATTTTCATCAATTTCATATAAATCGTTTCTAATCTGCTTGGTAAAAGAAATATGAAGTTTATGTTTGTTTATTAATTCTTGATTGTACCTTCCTGGTCCTGGATTTTTATTGAAAGTATTTAAAGTTTGACTTTAAGTAGTCTTAGCATATCCTAAATGTTTTTACTAATTTTAAGAGTTTTCAACTACATCATATTATGCTGGCCCAGGATTTATTGTCTTTATTTTCTGAAATCTATTCGCGTTTCCAAAGTTATTCTTATTTCCTTTTAAAATTGAGGAGCTTAATAACAAATTTGTTGAGCTGTTTATTATTCTTTATAATGATTGGTTTTAGAAAGAATTTTGATCTTCTGTTATATCCACTGATTTGTTTTTAATGTTACTTTTTACTAAAGAGTAATCTACCAATAATTATTCTTTTTCTTGTAATTTTTCTATATTATCTTTATAATATTAGCCTGGCCCTAGTTATTGATGATCTTCTATTTTTTATTTATAATTTTTGTTATTATGTCCCATTGTGTATTTTGGTGGATTCTTACAAACTTCTTAAATTTAATAACCAAAATTATTGTTCTAATAGGAAGGCTGATGAGTTTTTTCTCTGAAACTATATTATATTCCTCCCTATTAGAATTAATTTAGATATTATAATATTAATATAATAAAAAAACAAAATAATTTAAAAATAAAATAAAAGTTACTTTAAATGAATTATTTTCTAAATGAGATCCAGGAGCAGGAGTGACAAACTTAGTATTATAAAGTTCTTTTTTTTTATCTTTGTTGAATCTAGATTATTGTAAAATTATTTACTTTATTTAAGGGAAATTAGGTTTATTTACAAAAGAAATGTTATGTTAACCTGGTCCAGGCTTGTAATTATTGGAATAATCAAATAACTCTAACAATATTAATTAATTATTACATCTTTGCGAAGTTCCTATAGAATAAGCACCTCTAAATCTATCTAAAGACATTAATTTGTTATAATAAGTAATATTATAAAAATAATATATTTTAAATTATATTTTTTATAAGTATTTTAAGATATTTATATTTAATATGACAAAAAATATATTAATCGCTTTAATACGTTGTTTAGAATTACTAGTATATGGATCAGAAAATAAACGAAAATAAATTCAAATTAATTGATGGAATAGTAGTATCTTAATAACATATATTAGGAGAAGGATGTTTTGGAAAAGTAACTCTCGGTTTTGATTTAACAAATCACAAGTTTATATAATATTTTTAAATATAATAAATTAATAGAAAATTATTTGCTGTTAAAATAACTCCGATCAGACTATTAGATGAGTCAATGATGGAAAAACTGAAAAGAGAAACAGACGTGATGCAAGACCTAAACCATCCTAATATAGTCCAACTATTTAAAGCAACTAGGTCCAAAACCAATGTTTATTTATTTCTAGAATTATGTCAATACAATCTCGAAAACTATTTTAATAGCAAAAAGAAATAGATTAGTGAGGAGGAGACCATTTAGATATTGAAGCAGATTAGTGAGGCGTTTAGTTATTTATATGAAAATAATATTATTCATAGAGATATCAAGCCTTAGAATATTCTATTTAAAAGGAATGCAGTAAAAATTGCTGATTTTGGATTTGCTAGGTTTGTAGATTAAATGGATAATCCGTAGTAATATACTCATGTGGGTACGCCTTTTTATATGAGTCCTCAGATTCTCAGTTAGTAGAGTTATAGTAGTAAGTGTGATGTTTGGAGTGCAGGAATACTTATTTATGAGTTGCTATTTGGTAATCATTCATTTTCTTAATATTATATTATATAATTTTATATTATAACTTAAAAGGTTTTTATTTTATATATTTATAGAATAATATATTATAATTATAGAATAATATATTTATACATAGAATTATATATTTTATATATTAAATTATATATTTTAAATATAGAATTACATATTTAGAATTATATTTTTTAAATATAGAATAAATATAAAATCATTTAGTTTATTATATTCTCAATAAATATTGAATGTTTAAAATATAACTTCATATAAAAATTATTAAATTTTTATTTCATAACACAAATTATATGATAATATATTAATAAAAATAAAGGCAGAACTCCTTGGACTGGAAATTCACCAGAATCTCTTTATCTAAACATAAAATAAAAAGAACTTACATTTCCGAAAGACATCAGAATTTAAAAGGAATTAAAATAACTTATTAAAAAAATGCTTATTAAAGAAGATTCTGATAGAATAAACTGGCCTGATGTTTTAGAGAATATTATTTTCTATAAACCTTAGTTTGATATTCTAAGTCTAAATAGATTTTAATAAGAAAGTTTCGATTAATTTATTTACAGAAGGATTTATTTATATGTTTAGAATAATTTAGTTATTTAGTAAAACTAAAAGTAAATTTCTCCTGAATTTATTGTTAATGAAAAATATAAAAAAATACTTAAATAATATATGAAATATTTGTCTAATCAAGATAATTAATCAGAAGTCTGGTTTAACACAGATAATAAAAGTAACAAGACTTTTAACAAAATACTAAGTGTGCATTAGGAAAGAAGACAGTAGAATGAAAAAATAAGATTCGTTGATAGAAAATTCCTTTAGTATAGGAACATAAATATTTTTTGTTGTAGATTAATTTACTTAATTAACATATTTTATTCTCAGAATCCAGATGTACATCTGTTTGAATTGTAATATACTTATTAACTCAATAAAGATTTAATTGAGCAATTAATAAGCCTAGCTTTATAAAACTTATAAAATCTAGTCAATTCTATTGAAGAAAACCAAAATCAATAATAAAAATTATATAATAATATGCACATTTAATTCACTAAATAAATTATTTATAATGATTTTTTATATATTCTTAATCTCTATGAGTAGTTCAAACAAAAAAATAAAGAATAAAATAATATTTAAAATGATTCTAACCCAGTTTCTCCATTAGAACAGATAATTTAAATATTTATTTAGAAGGTTTTGGCACTAAAAAACAAAAATTATCTAAACAATATTTAATTTCATAATATATTTTATGGTCTTTTAGTATGTAGCAACATGCAGAATGTAATTTATTATTTTAATATTTAAGTATTTAGAAAAATATCCAGATATAGATTTTTATAAATTTTATTAAATGCTTTAATAAAAATAACCAGCTGATTTGCAAAATGATATAATTTAATTTATCTCTGAAATTAAATGAATGTTTTATATTAGATTAAATATATTCAATCAATTATTATTTAATTTTTTATTTGTTTTTAAATTTTTTAGTATAAATAAGTTTAATTTATTAAGTTGTTTTAGTAGATTTTCTTGTTAGTCATTACCATTATCTAAAATAATTTTTATAAAAAATTTACTTAAATTTTATTTAATATTTTAAAAGATATCTTTATTTTATTTGTATTTTTATGTTGAATTTTTATTTTTTACCAAATTATTTGTAACTCTTTCTGTTAAACATTTTTATTTTGATTTTATATTATTGGTATTAGTATGAGTATTGTTATATATTTAACTGTTAATACTTGATATTTTACTGTTAACATATATATTAATTATATTATTTTAATTTAAATTACATATTTTCTAGGATTAATTTTCATTATTTTAATGTTTTATTTAGGAATTTGATAAACATCAAAAATGATTAGATGATAATTAATTTTTACTTTAAATATTTCTAAATGAATTTAATTAAACTGAATTTCTAATTTATTGTATATTACATTATTTCATATTTTATTAATTTTTTAATTTTTCATTTTAATTATAAGAAGTTTAATTATTATTTAGTTATTAAATTAACATGTTATTTTAAATGTTTTATCATTTAATCTTATCATTACTAGGTAATTTTTAATTTTAATTAAATTATTTATAAACTATGTTATTTTTTTACTTTGAAAATATATTTTATTAAATATTTTATTTATATTATCTATCTGATTATACTAAATTAATTAAATTTTTTTTTCTATTTTAATTAGATTTATTGATTTAATTAGTATTAATATTTTATTAATTATCATTTTAAAATTTTAATTTTAATTATTCAATATTTTCGAATAGTTTATTTTTGTCAAATTAAATTTTTTTATTTATATCTTATTTATCCTCTTTTTTAAATATTAAATTACTTTATTATCAATTTAAATCTTAATTATTATAAACATTTTAATTTATAAATTGACTGTTTTATAATTTAAATTTTAAATTATTTTTAATATTTCTTTATTATTTAGGTTTATTTTTATCCAAATACTATAAAAAGCTACTTAAATTACATTGATTATTATGATAATTACTAATATTAAAAGTAGATTACTAATTATTATTAATAATATTACTAAGCTTCATTTTGATTTTATCAATAGTATTAGATCTATTAGACAAATTGCTAAGAATATTTTCAAAAGTCTTTTTTTTATGAATTTTGACTTATAATTATGTTTATGATTCTTCTTCACTATTTGGTTTTATATCAGATTAATCATAAATATCTTTGCCTTTACATAAAAGTTTATAAACTATTTATCAATGCTAATTAACAAAATTATTCCAAATTTTCTCTTATTTATTTATATAAATTTTTGGCAAAAATTAATAATGTTTGTAATATTATAGAATATTAGCAAGCTTATTATTATTTTCATGAATATAATAATATCTCTTTAAAAATTCAAGATTATTATCATCAAATATAAGTTGATCTTTATATTTAATAATATTTGAATTATTATCTTAATTAAAAATAAGGTCATTGACTGATTTTGAATAGAAATAATTTTGGCTTTGACTGAATTTCTGAAACAAAGCATAATTTATCATTTCCTAATACTCATCATTTCCACAAAATTAACAAACTTCTTCTAAATCCATTAATTATATATAAAAGTTATTTCTATATCTAACTTTATTTAAATCTACTCTTATTTTATCTGTTATTATAATAAAAACAAAATAATAATAAAGTTAATAATATTAAATTAATGCTTATTTTTAAATTCCGTAGATTATTTTCTTTATCTTTCGCGAATGTATGTCCTGCTAAATTATCAGGAAATAATCCCCACAAAATTCAGAATTTAGTAAATGGGAAATGGAAGAACACTGAAAAATATGAAAAGATAGTAGATCCTTTAAATAAAAATTAGTATATTATTGAGTGTCCCTTAACAAACAAACAAGAAACTGAAGAATTTAAATAATCAATGCTGAGTTGTCCTATTTATGGATTACATAACCCCTTAAATAATATTGAGAGATACACAATGTATGGAAAAATCATTTAAAAAGTGACTAATTAAATGCATTAGGAAGAAGTTTTAGAGTTTTTCATTAGGTTAATTATGAGAGTTGCTCCTAAAAGTTATAGTTAAGCAAAAGGAGAAGTTGTTGTCACCAGAAACTTTTTAGAAAACTTTTGTGGAGATAATAGCAGGTTCTTATTAAGAGGATTTACAGTTCCAGGAGATTACAAAGGTAATTTAATATCCTTATTATAATAAAAATATTAGTAATAACAAATATTTAAATATAAATAAAATAATAATAATAATAATTTAAATAAAATATCATTTATAATAAAAATAATAATAAAATAAATAAAAATAATAAGAAAATAATATTAATAATTTTAAAATAAATTAGGTTAATAATCAAACGGATATAGATTTCCTTACGGACCTGTGAACATAATAGCTCCTTTTAACTTTCCATTAGAAATTCCAGTTCTTTAACTGATAGGTGCACTTATAAGCGGTAACAAAGTACTAATAAAAAGTGACAATAAAGTAAGCATTGTGCTAGAACAATTCATTCGTCTAATGCTAGAATGCGGTATGCCTTCTACAGACGTAAATTTAATAAACTGTGATGGAATAACAATGTAACATTTATTAGAACAGAATATTTTCAAAATGACTTAATTTACAGGTTCATCAAAAGTGGCTGAACATTTGGCATAATTGTTGAAGGGTAAGATTAAGATTGAGGATGCTGGATTTAATTGGAAGTTATTGGGACCAGATGTGGAGTAGTTTGATGAGAAGTATCTTGATTATGTTGCTTATATGAGTGATCATGATGCTTATGCTTATAGTGGGTAGAAATGTTCTGCATAAAGTATACTCTATATGCATACTAAGTGGTAGTAGAAAGGTAATTAATTATCATATTATTATATCATCATATTATTTTATCATCATATTATTTTATTATTATATTATTATATTCATTTAATTATGTCATTAAGTTTATTTAATTATATTTTATTATCTTAATTAATATAGGTTTTATTGATAGAATAAGCCAACTAGCTTAATAAAGGAAACTATCTGATCTAACAATATGTCCCATCTTATCTTGGAATAATACTAAAATCTAAAACCATGTTGACTCTATTCTCAAAATAAAAGGAAGCCGAATATTATTTGGAGGTAAACTATATAAAAATACTAATAATAATAATTAAAATAATAATAATTATTAAAAAATAATAAAATTAAATAATAATTATAATTAAATAATAATAATAATAACAATAAAAAACATAAATAATAATATAATACTACTAATAAATTTAAATAAAAGGTAAACCATTAACAGGCCACAATATTCCAGAATGCTATGGTAGTTATGAACCAACAGCAATTTTCGTGCCTTTCGACTAACTTGAACCTAACTGGTAATTAGTAACAACTGAACTATTCGGGCCATTCCAAATAATAACTTCCTATACTGATTCTGAATTACCATAACTAATAAAACAATTAAACAGTATGACAAATTTCCTGACATGTGCAGTAGTGAGCAATGATTAATTATTTCTCAATAATGTATTAGGATAAACCATCAATGGTACTACTTATAATGGAATTAGAGCCAGAACCACTGGAGCTCCTTAAAATCATTGGTTTGGACCTGCTGGAGATCCAAGAAGTGCAGGAATTGGATCATAGGAAGCTATTTTGTTGTGTTGGAGTTATCATAGGGAAATTATTAATGATTATGGACCTATTGCAAGAGATTGGACAATACCTCCTCAGTAATGATACTTATCATATATTATTTATTAACATTATCTATATTTTTATACTAAATATATTATTTATTTATTATTAATATCAGTATATTTATCAAAAATTAATTATAAATTATAAAATTTTTATATTAAATTAAATTATATTTTTTATTTTATTATGGGAAATAAAACATAAAAGAATTATCATGAAAAATAAAATTTATAATAATGGAATTATCAAAAGGAATAAAGCAAAAGCGATAAAATAATAAGTAAAATGTTAAAAAGGATAAATAACTAAAAATTATAAATTGAACAATAAAAAGACAACTTAGCATTAAAAAATATGTTAAATTAATAAGATTTAATAGAGCAATCAAAAGTAAATTTTTATAACACCAAAGGTTTAAAAACTTTTTTAAAAGATATGAATATCTTCAAAAAACTAGAGTAAAAAAGTCTCATAGTTTTAATATATTTTCTAATAGATGAATATCCAAAAATGTTAAGTATTTGTTCAGAATGGTATTTTCAAATCCGACAAGTAATGGAACTAGAAATGACTGAAAAAATTGACAATTAATTCATCAATTAAAACATTAAAATTCTCAGCTATAAAGATAGTTTTACAAGTTATTAAATTAACAAAAATAATCTCAGAATAGATAGAAATATTCTATTGGAAGTTATTGATAGACCTAATTTTTATGATAAATAAATAAATATTTCAATAGCTTACAATTTAAAAAGCAATAAAAATATATAATATCTTAATTAATATTCATTTGTGATAATCAAAAGATAAGAAAGAAATATTTGGATCTAAAAAGAACAGACTAAAGTATTAAAAATAATTATATTAAATTAAAAATATAGTATAAAAAAATTAATAGAAATTTCTTATCATTTTTAATTGTAATTATTTTATAATATTTGAATTTAACTAATTTTTAATTAGCACTTTTATGATAAAGATGAACTTGGGTAAATCCAGCCAATTTTAAATATTTGCCAAAACGACAATATAAAAATTGGAATAAACTTGTATAGTTCGAAAGGATTAATAGATTTTGAAAATATGAAGTTCCATAAAATCTAAGTAATAGATCTGAACCAGTTCAAATCTTTAACAGATATATTTTCTAAGAGAGAACATGAAATATTTCAAAATCCTTTGGAATAAACTTACCATCAAGATTGGCAACCTTATGAATATTTTCAAAATGCAAACAAAGTTCAATACAAATAATAGTTCTAACCTTAATTATAATTGATATCCAGTCAATGTGCAGGAGTTTCAATGGTAGTTAATAAAATGGTGTTCAAAGCTGTTTAGACTGGTAATTTTATTATTTTATTATTTATTATATTCATTTTTTTATTATTTTATCATTTATTATATTTACTATTTAATTATTTAATTATTTTATTGTTTTATTGCTTTAATTTTTTTATTGTCTTTTTTAATTTTCTTTACTATTTTAGGATATTTGGATAAAAGCAGATAGTTTATGGGCATGGATGTGGAAATCTTTGATTAAAATTAAGATATTACTTCGGAAATCAAAAAGAATGGACTTTATTTCGATATGGAAAATAAATTGGAATTGCATCTTGGAGATACTCTTACCTTTTATTTTTGTAAAGGAAATTGATAATATAAGTATAAATTAATAATTCATAATATATATATTAAAATCAATATAATAAAATTTAATATAAATACAATAATAAATATAAATACAAAATAAAAAGCCTAAATATAAAATAATGTTTTTGTAAAAACAAAGAAAAAGCATTTACTCTTTATATAAAACGCTATCCTCATCAATAACAATAAAATTCCTAAATAAAAATGACACTGTACAAGAAGTAAGTTGCATTAAAGGGGAATCAATTTTAGAAATAGCAAAGAAGAACTCAATAGATATAGAAGGTGCCTGTGACGCAAGTTGTGCATGTTCAACTTGTCATGTCATCCTTGAGTCTTCCCTTTACAATAGACTATCTCCTGCCAATGAAGAGGAGGAAGACATGCTGGATTTAGCCTTTGCACTTACTTAAACTAGTAGGTTGGGATGTTAGATATTTGTAGATGAAAGTTGGGAGGGGACAGTTGTTAAGTTGCCTAAAGCTACTCGTAATATGTATGTTGATAAATGAATATTATTATTGCTTATTTATTATCATTATTTATTATTTATCATTACTTATCATTAATTATTGTTTATCATTATTTATTATTATGTGTTATATATTTCATGATTTTGAGGATGACTTGAATAATTTAGGATTAAATTTGGTGATATCAACCTTCTTAGCTCCTTTGAATCCACTCTCAAACTATCCAGGCATATAAAAATACTTATCAGTTTCTATAGTAACTTTTTCAAAATGTCCATTAATTTGGTTATTAATCTCGCCTTTATCATCATTAAGAAATATCTATAATCCTCTTTGATTAAGATCGATAATTTTCCTATTAGATTAATATATATTTTTAAGCCCGTCTTCAGATAAATTAAACTAACTATCTTTGATCATTTCAATTACAGTTAAAGGGACACTAAATATATCCATAAATACAATCCATTTAGCTGGACTACAAGGAGGATAAGATAATGATCCTTAATAAGAATAATAGTTGAAATAGTTATCATCTAAAAGGGATGAGGAGAGGGGATCAGTTAACAGATGTTTAAGGTTGAAAGGGTAACCAGTAAGGGCTAGTAGAGGTTTAGAAGGGGAAGATATTGACGGTAAGTCCATTAGATCCATATTCGAGAAAAAATTAGTAGATTATGTCCCTGAAAGTTGTCCAAGAAATGACACTATTAGATTACTTGATTCATCTTCATTCTCACCTATAGCTTGTACCTATATTATATTATTACATCTTTTTAAATATCTTATTATAATAATAATATTATTAGTATAAGTTATCTTATATTTAAATATATATTATTATAATATTAATTATGTATTATTTTAATACTTCTATCTAGAACTGCTAATTATCAATAGTGTGCTCTGCTGGCACATGGATTTTGACCTAATAGAAATCATAAACATTAAAATCGACATCCACAACACTCATTAAAACAACTCTTTGATTATCTTTACCCTAAATGGTCATTAGATTATCCTTCATCCTAATCTCCAACTTATCCACATTGATATCTTTAAATCTAAACACAGCACTTACCTTAATCTACTCAAAATTATCTTCTTTCCTACATTATCCTCTCATAGGCAAATCAATAGGACTCTGTTTATTATTCTCAATGCAACTACATTCCCAATCCTCTCCATTTTGATTATAGTTCCAATTCTAATTACATTCTGGTGTTTTCTATAGTAATACCATTACTGGCTATTTTATTATTTCTCGTTCTTCTATTACTAATTATTATTAACATTTCTCTGCTTTTCCAATTGCTTTATAAATTGCACACATCCATGATTTTTTACTATCTTCATTATCTATTGTTTCACCTTCTAATTATTAAATCGAACATAAAATCCATTAATCCTATTCAATATCATCTACTTGAAAACAGAATTGTTGTTCGTTTGATAAATCTTTGATATTGGAAATGCTGATTGCTCCTAATACTATTAAGTCATTTTTTTCTTAAGTATAGTACAGATTGTTTGATGATAATCGGAAATAAAATTATTTCTTATGAGTAATTTCTTTGCTGATATTGAATTTCGCATTTATTTAAAGGTTGTCATTAAAATCATCTTGGTATTTTTATTTTTAAAAATCTCTAATATCTCTGTCTTTTTTACTGGATTATTGATTTACTATTGATTCTATCATTAACCATCCTTATTTTAATATCTCAATATCTTTTTCACTCTCTTCCACTTTATTTTCTGAGTCTTATTCATTTTATTCATCTTCCCCTAAATCTCTTATTTTGTTTATAGGCTATTTTTCTATTGTTTTTTAACGATTGTTCAATAAACTTTCTCGAAAAATATTATTCCTTTCTTAATTTAATTCATCCTTTATTATTTCATCTTTTTCATATTATTTTTTCTCGTCTAGTTATAAAAATTCAATTTGGTTTTTATTTGTTAGAAATTTATCTATTAATTCCTATTTATCTTAATTTTAAATTTCTTTTTCAAAGTATACTTATTTTGAAATTTAACTCAATTTAAGTTATAAATTAAATTGGATAAATAAAAATATTATTTAGTATTTTATTAATAACTTCATTAATATTATTTAAAAATTTATATATAATATAAATTTTACTTATTTAATAAATTATAATTAATTAATGAAATCAATTTCTGGAAAAAACAACTTAAAAGAAAATTTGAGCTAAACAAAAAAAAATTAATATAATGTTTAGAAAAAATACTTAGATTTAAAAACTAAGACTAATAAATAATTATAAGAGTCTTAATAGTAAAAAAAATAAACTTTGTTAAAATAAAGTGTAGATAATCTATTGAAATTATCTTAAAATAATAATTTAAATAATTAACAATAAAATAATATAAGCAATGTATTTATAGCTTAAATTAATTAGCAACTAATAGAAAGATAAAATTAACAATAGTAAAACTCACCAGAAAAAGAATAAAGCTTTTTAAATGTGTCTTAATCTTTACAAAATTATAATAGAATTTTAATAAAATAATATTAAGAATAGTTGAATAATTAAGTCGAAGAGGAAGATAAAATTATAAACAAATAAAAGGAAAAAACAAATAATTTACATTAAAATAAGTATTTTAGCGATAATTAATTTAATAATTAAAAAAAAAAAGAAAAATTTTAAATTTCGTAAACTTTAAATAATTAAGAAAAATTTTTTGTTAAATATCAAATATAAAAAGATGATATTTTGTATGAAGAACTATCAAACAATCGTTTAATTTAGCAATTATAATAGTGTTAAAAAGATTTAGACTAGATTAATCAAGAAAATCAAAATGATAACTTTACTATTAATTAATTAATTAGCTAAAATTAGGATTATAAATATTAAATTTAAAATTTAACTTAACTAATATCTAATTATTAAAATGAAAACTAATTCTTATAACATTAACAAGTTACTAATAATTATCAAATTTAAGAATAAACTTAATAAATTCAAGATTTAAAAGAAAAAATAAAATGATTTGATTAATTTGAATAAATAAATTAATAAAAAGATGAAAAAATTGAAAGCTATGAATAAATTTTAGAAGAATTACAATAAATTGTTTAATAATTATAAAATTCAAACTATTAATATCAATCAAATTAAAATGAATATTAACAAAAAAATGAAAATTTAAATAAATTAATAGAACAAAAAAATAATAAAATTATTGAATATGTTAAAAAAATAGAGAAGTTAAATGAATATGAAGAAAAAAATAAATAATTGTAGCAACAAAAAGATTAACTATAATTTGATAATCAATAGATTTAATCTTAAATTTAATCATAAAAAAATTTTGATCAAATAATTTAAGAATAGTAATTAAAAATATAATAATTAGAAAATAAAATACATATATTAAATAATTAAGAATAAAAAAATAAAGAATAAATTTAATTGGAATAACAACTAAGTGTTTAATAAAATTAAATAAAATAATAATAATAAAATATTAATTTAAGTTAAATACATTTATAATTCAAACATCATATAGAATTAACTTTAATGATAATAATAATTTATACAATTTCATTGTATTTTTATAAATTAATACATTAATTGAAATGATCAATATAAATAATATTATTATAATTTAATAAAAAAATTATGATTATAATTATTTAAATAATTAATTTTCACAAAAAAAATTTTTTAAAATTATAAATAAAGTATTTATGTTAATTTATAATTAAGATAAATATAAATATTTATTAAAATAGCATAAATAAAATATTTCTTATAAATAATAATTCAAGAGAGCTTCAAAGCGTATTGATTCTCTTTAAATTAATGTTTTAATTATTGGTGAATAATGATCATGTCTTTTTCTTAAATAGGGTTGCCTTTAAGACAGACATAAAAATAATCTAAATTTACAAGATTTTTTATTTTGGAAAATAAAGTTTAAACACAAAGAATATCAATATCACATCTATTTTTAATTATTAATATATACTCTGTAAAATAGAAGTAGAAGGTTTACAATGCAGATAGTTTTAGAAAAGCATCAGACAATAAAATAAAAGCTTCTTGCTTTAAACTCACTCTTAAATTAAAAACATTATTTTTATTTACTTAATAATTTAATATTTTTACTATTTTTTATTCTTTATTATCATATTTAATAACATCATTTTTTTATTTTATTTTATTTATAATATTTATAAATTACCCTTGTATCGACAAATTAAGGCTTTTTAGATTCTCTAAATTTTGAAGCGATATAGCAAAATAAACTAAAGCTTGTGTATTTAAGTTTTTAATAGAATTTATAGATAAAGTAAGGGTATTGATATTGGAAAGTTTTGCAATTACAGCAGAAATATATTTGATAGATTAATTTTATAAGTTAATATTGTCCATAAATAGTTTAAAAACTTATAAATTTTTAATTTACTAAAGTGACAAAGAAAGTTATTTGATATTTTGGTCATTCAGTTGCAAATGAGAAATGTTGAGAGTAATTTCTGTTAATTTTTCTAATTTTTAAAATGATTACGACAAAAGATCAAAGTATTTAGAACCATAATGATTACTGTTAATTTATAAATTTAAAGATGTGATATTGGTGAGTTAGTGGATGCTTATTGCAAATTATTTCATAAATTTATCTGATAATTGATTCGAAGAAATATATAATTTGAAAGAATTGGTTAATTAATGTCCATTATTTTAAATGAAATCACATAATAAATACATTGCCTAATCTGTTAATTCATTGTTTTGCAAATTCAGATTCAATGAATTAAGTTTGAAGAGTGATTGAATCGAATTAATAATTGCTTTGAAAGGCGTTATTTTTATTTTATTATTTAGCAAATTCAGACTGAACTACTCTAAATTATTCATTTTTATTAGCAATTAACTTAAAAGTATTATGGATTATCCTCCATCTTCACCACTCAAATAATTTAAAGATAAATCTAAATCTAGAGATATCAAATTATTTAAATCCATTTCTGATATTTCTTAGATTAATTATTCATTAATTAATTAGTTATTATCATTTATGTTATTAACTGATATATTTATTGTCAAATTCTTTATTGCTTTATTTTTTAATACGTTTATAAGAATCTCTTTATATCCTTAAGCTTTAAGATTATTACTTTTTATATTTTTATTTTTATATTTTATACATTTATATATATTATTTTATAGTTATTATTTATTTTTATTATTTAATAATTTAATTTATACTTCCAAAAATGTAATTCTAAATGATTTAAGAATTAAAACTCTTTAATATTTTGTACTAGTTTTGAAATATTATTATAAATTAAATCATTTAATTCCAAATTCAAAACAAGTTTTTACAAATTAAGTATATTTTTGAGATTAATACTGAAATCTTCTAAAATTATAGATTTATAAAGGTATAGACTAAAAAATACTTTAGAATAATTACTTATTTAAATTAATATACAATTCTTTAATCTGTAATTTTTCAGTCTATTTAAAATTATTTAGATTATTCATCATCTTCTAATCTGTGACCTTAACACATTATAAATCAAATTAAGCTTATTGAGTTATTTTAATAATATTTTATTTCTCCATAAAGAATTAATAAATTCCAATAAAATCAGGCCTTTCATTTTCTTATTCCCTTAACATTTTCTCCAACAACTCTTCAAGATAATTACATTCTTAATAATTTTTGACACTGATTTCAATGTATTATTTAAGTTATTGGAAATATTGAAGAGAGGTCAATGAGTTTCTTTGTTCAGTGTTAATTTTGTAAAAGGTAGTCAGATAGAGAAAAACTAAACCTAATGAAAATACATCGGATTTATATGGATTGTAAACTACGCCTGTTTAGTTTAGTTGGTATGCTTTGAATAATTCAGGCGAAAGAAATGTGGGCGTACCGATAAGGGTACGAGTTTTAGTAAGTGCTTAAGATTCTACTCCTACCTATTTTAAGGGTTATTATTCTTATTTCAGGTTTATTTATTATTATTTATATATATTATAATTTTTATTTCATCTTTTTTTTTATTATTATTCTTATTTTATTATTTCTATTATTTTTATTATTTTTATTATTGTAATATTTTTAAACTTATTATTAATATATTATTTTATTTATTATTGTAATTTTATTTTATTTTATTTTATTTGTAATTGTTATATTATTTTATTTGTATTAATATTTGTGTTTTTATATTTTTATTTACCCCTACATCACAAATCTTAAAATTTAGCTATTCTTCTTCTATCATAATAAGAATATTTTCCGGCTTTATATCTCTATGAGCAATATTAATCATTTGCAAATGATAATGTCCATTAATCATACTTTTTATAAGATCCATAACAACATTTACCGATATTTTTTATTATTTTTCCTTCTCTTTTTCTATATATTATTTTAAACTTGTAGTTCCTTTTTCCATTAAGATATATCCTATTGTTTATAATTTTTCATTTTCTTTTTATCTTTTGTTTAAGCTTTTTTATGCAATACAATATCCTTTATATTTTACTATATTTTTGTTGTTCTTATCATTATTTATGTCTTCTAATAGTTTAACTTCATTTAGAAATTAATCTATTTGGGAATTTTCAAGATTTATTACTTTTAATGCAAATTTTTCCTATGTTTTTATATCTTCTACTTCATACACATAATTTAAACTTTGCCCTAATAAGTTTTTCTATTGATATTTTTCTAAAATTTCTTTATTTCCTTTTATGTATTTCACATTTTTATCCATTTATTTTATAAAATTAAAATAATAAATATATAAATGAATATTTTATTAATAATTAAATATAAATATCATTTATTTTTAATTTTTAATTTATTTTTTGGTATTTAACAATATTGATTATTATTTTAAGCCACTTTAATTTGATAAAATTAGCCTTCATTAGGTTTCTACATATTTAACAAATTGAAGATATTATTATTGAATTCTTCTAATAAAAAGGATTATTAAAATAATAATTTTATAAAATAGTATAAAATACAAATATTATATAAAATTACAAGGAGTAGATAAAGGTCTAAAATAATTATTAACATTTTAAACTTAAGATTAAATAGTTTTAAGATGAAGTGATTCTGGATTATGTCCAGTAATTATCACATTTTATTTATTATTATTTATTCTTGCTACATTAATTTTATTACTTTCTTTATTATTAATAGCAATATTGCCTATATTTTACTCATAAATTCATTTTTTTTGTTAAATATTATTAGATTTTTAATTAACTTTATTTTAAATATTCTTACTACCTTAAATCAAAGATTATTAAAATCCTATAGACTTTTAATTAATTTTTCTAATATTTATTAATTTAAATATACTTTATAATATTCATAGAACTATTTTTTTATCTATTTTCTTAAATAATCTATTCTTAACCTTCTGACTATAAATCTAATTTCTTTTATTTTCTTACACTTTTTTTTATAATAATATTTTATTTATATTTAGTATTAAATTTAATTTAATAATTATATTTAACTAAATTTTAATTGATTTAATTAATAGTTAATGATTACTTAAATTTGCTTTTGAATTAATACTGTTTATCAGAATTAGCTTTAATTGATTTCTATGACTTTGATCAATTATTATCTTCAAAGTGAAGAATATTTTCTATAATGTCTTGGTTATTTAATTTATTATAAATTTATAAATATTTGTTAACTTCAGGATATCTATATTTATTATTTTTATCTAATTATTTATAATATTTTATACTTATCTTGAATCATTTCATCATTTATATCGCTTAAAGAATTGTTAAATTCAATTTTATTTTTTTAAGCTTTTTTTACTTTGACTACTTATTTATTATTATTATTATTACTAATTTAATTTTATATATTATTTTATTAGTTTTATAATATTTAATTAGCTTTCAATGACTAGATATTTATTTTTTGTTATAAATTTATTTATTATTAATTTTATTGTTAAATTTTTATTTTATCGTTTTATTATAAATGAATTCTTTAATCTGATTAAATTTAGATATCAAAAAATTTTTAATTTAATTATTCTTGTTATAAATTTAAGTTTTCTTTCTGTTATTTTATTTCTTGTTAATTCTTTTCAATATTCTGCTACTATAGTTAAAAATTTTAAACTTTTAACACATTTTTTTATTATTCTTATTAATAATTTTATTATTATTAATGATTTTATACTTATAATAAAATTTCGCTTATTTCTGAATTATTTGAATCATTATGAAAATTCTATAGGTTTGAATTTAACATTAACTAATTATTTTCATCTTATTGATTATTTGTAATATCTACAAACTTTTCAATTTAGATTTTCTATTGCTAACAATATTAAGAAATTAAAATTTACTTTTAAAATAGAGGTAACTTAATACTTATTTTTTTAATTTTGATTAAAAGCTTTACTATTAGAGAATATAAATTATTGATTATTTTAATCAGCCCATTTTATTTTTGTATTAAATAGCATATTATTTTATTTATTTGATAAATTGCTTTTATTAGTTGTTAATTCATCCGGATTTTTAACATCGTTTTTCTCCATCTATGAATTTAAATAAGTATTCACTAATACTTACTCTTCATAATCTGAATCTTTGCTGTTTTTATTTATTACCTTTATTTCCCATTTATTACTAATATTTGAAATGTTTTTGAATATTTTACTTTCTACTTAAACTAATTAATTATAAATGTTATTTTTTAGTTCTATGTCTGTTTTTCAAAAATTAATAAATTATAAGGTTTTTTATAATGACCAGTAGAATTTTTTCATCAAATATAAAGCAACAACAAAACAAGACCTATTTTAATTTTTAAAAGAGTGGACTAACACTTATTCTCCAATATTTAAGTTAGAATCTATAAAATTATATATTTTATTAAGAGTTTTAAAAAAGTCTACTAGAAACTATTTAAATTATTATAAAATAATAAATATACTATGTTATCATTTTCTTACCAATTAAAAGATAAATATTAAACACCTTATTTTTCATAAATATTTTTGATTTGTTTCTAACAACAATTTATAATAAAGGATATTCAATTTATTGAGATAAAATCATAATCCTTATTTATTTATGATTTATTTACCTTTGCACTATATTCATCTCCCATATACAATCCATCTAAAATCTTTATTGCTCCTATATATTTTTGATTCATTTTCTCTTATATTTATTATAAGAATTAATTTAATATACTATTATTTAAATTATTTTTTATTATTTTAAATGTTTAATTTTAAAAAATTGATATCTTGTTCTAATTATCTATTTTAAAATTATCAATTTTTTTTTTATAGTTAGCTCAATTCAACGAATAATTCTAAATAAGTAAAGTTTTTTTAAAAAAATATTTGTTTAGAATATAATTAAAAATAAATTTCCAATTAATATTATTAAATTGATTTAGAATGGATAGATTTATTAATTAATATTTGTATAAAAGCAAATTTAAACAATGATGATTAATTACAATAGTTTATGAAAAATTAGTTAATCAGAATAATTTAAGATAAAAATTAAATAAATTTAAATCATTTTATTGATTTGTTTTTTACGATAAATAAAATGAATCAAGTTAGTAGTGAAATAAATCCTTTTATTTATTTATTTTTAGATTAAAATATGGAAAATTTAAATACCAAATAAATAAATAAGATATTTAAAACTTTTGCTTATTTTAAATTATAGAATAATAAATTTTTAGACTCAATTTGTTTTTAGTCTATTAAAATAATTTAGAATTTTAATTTAAGAGAAATAAACAATATTATAAACTATTTTAATTTGATTCCATATAACAATAATTAATTGGTTTCAGTTTTTAAAAAAAAACTGGAATAAATTTCAGATAATTATTTATAAAAATTTGACATAAATATGTTCAGTAATTAAAATAAATAAATTTTGGATATATTTTATCAAATTTTAGATATAAATTAAAACGAAAAACCAATTTATTTATTTAAGGAAATAAAAAAATATAAAAATTAGAAATTAAATATAAAATATTCATAAATTGATAAAATAATAATTGAATTCATTTTATGTCTGAAATAACTTATTTATTTGAATTAATTTAGTAATATATGTTTAAGAAATGTTATGATTATATAACTTAACTTTATCTAATTTATTAATTTGAGAAGTATTTAATAAATGGGATTTTTGTTGAATAATCTTAATAATTTATAAATATCTTAGATTTTAAAATCTGAAGAAAAAACAAAATAATAATAACAATAATTAAAAAATTATTACTAATTATTAAATGTCTTTTTAATATAAAGTTTGGAATAAATATAAGAAAAAATATATTAATAAGATATTTTATTTATTATTTCTTTATTTAGAACAAGTTTACTTTAATACTAAGAGTTTAAAGTTTCAGAACAATTAAATAAAATATCATTAAAAATAATTAAAAAATATATAAATAATATGAAATAGTAATAAGATATTTAAAATATACTCTAATTTTTTTGAGTAATAAATAAAATTGCCAATTAAGAGTAATAAAAAGAAATATATAAATTATTTAAAAAGAAAGGTTATGATTTGATTTAAATCACAAAATAATTAAATTTAACTTAAATAAACTAAAAATTAAAATATTTAATTGAAAAATGAAAATTTATTAATATAAAATATTTTACAATAAATAAATATTATTAATAAAAATATTATTTCATGTTGTAATTTTTTGTAATAAATCATCTAAATTTAGTCTCATTTTATTATTAAAATCAATAATCATATATTCATTTTCTTCTTTAACTTAATTTTAAGATTTGATTTAATTTTTATCTTTAATTATTATTTATTTTTTATAATTAGACACTTTTTATTATTTAGTTGTTATTTTATTAAAAAAATCATTGTAACTTTAATCACTAATATTTCTTATTCTATTTATTTGGTCTTCCTCATCAAATTTATTTTTGCTATTAAATAAATAAGATTAATTATTTTAAGAATTGTTTCTCTTCAAAAATTTATCTTTTGATAGTCTATTACTTTTAATAACTATGCTATCTAATAATTATTATAAAAAAAATTACCTTAATAAATAATTTTCTTTTTTTGCTCTGTTGTTTTCAATATTTTTTATTCATTATCATCAAAAAACTACATTATATTTTTTATTTACAAGTTTTATAATTTTTTCGTTTCATCTTCTAATTCTTTATCTTTATATTAAATTATTTCAAAAAATTAATTCATTTAATCATAATTTTATTTCTTTATTTCATTCTTAAATAATTTTTTAGTTTATCTAAAAGAATTTTTAACGATTATTTTTTTTCGATTAAATATGTTTTTATTCTACAAATAAGTTAAAATATGTACATTTCATAATTCTATAATTATTCAGTACCTCAAAATAAAAGTTTTTTTAGTTTTAAACAATGTTTTAAAATTTGTAAGACATATTAGGCTTGTTTTACTCATCTAATATATTTATTTCTTAGTCGTTTTGCAGAAAATTTTCCTCATCTTTTATTTAATAATCAATTTCTTTCTCTAAATTTACATTAAGATTGATAAAATTTAAAATTTATTAAGTTTAATTTAATTTTTTGTCATTTTTTATAAAATTGTTTTCAACAACAGTTGTTTTTGTAGTTTTAGGTCTTATCATTTTCAAATTATTCTAGTTTTTTATATTTTTGAGGTCTTTTAGAATCTGTTAATTTTATTAAGAATCTGAATCTGAATTTGATATTTAATAATTTTTTCTTGTCGATAAATTTTTTTAAAAAATAATTTGGTCAGTTTTTTAATTATTATCATTATATTTTTAACTTTTATTTAATTTTTATTAAAAATATTTTTATGAATCCTTTTAAATTAGATTAATTTTATAAAAGGAATTTTTATTTTGATTACAATTTTTATTATTAATATAAAATTATTAATTTTTATATTATGTATTTTCTTAAGATTTATTATCTATTTATATATCTTACAAAGTTTTTGAACAATTTTAATCCTACTGATTTACTTATATTTATAACTATTATTTCTAGAAATAATTTAATACTTACTAAAAAGCATAACTATCTTAATTATTATTATTATAATTAAAAATTCTTTGTATTTTATCAATTTGAAACCTAAAAATAATATCTTTAACAAGTAATTAATTAATGATTTAGCTTAATTAACATGAATAACTATAAGGAATTGAGGGGAAAAGTTTATTTTGAATTAAATATAATAATTCTTTTTCATCTTTATAATTGAAAGGATATTACAAACAACATAACTGATAAATTACTAACCCTATACACCACAAATCACTTTCAATATTTTACATGTTTCTATTTAAAATTTGTTCGGGTGATAAATATTTTACGTTATATTTATAATTTGCTATTTTTTCATCTATAAATTCTCCAAAAAATCCTATTTTTAAAATCAAATTATTTTTGTTTTCTCTTATTAAATAAATATTGTTTGTATTTATGTTTTTGTTTATTAAATTATGTTGTTTAAGTAATAAATATATTTTTAATAACTCTTTCAATATTTTTTCGATGAATTCTTCATTAAAATGTTTCTTTTTTTTAATTTGTTCTTATAAAATCTATTTTTATTTAATATTTTATTACATCATCAAGCTTAATTCCTCTTAAGTCATCTATAATAATGTAATATTTGTTTTTTTCTTAAATACCCGTATGATATTTAAGGAATTATATAACATTTATGTTTTTTAATATTTACAGTTCCTATTTAATGGATTCAAAAGTATTGGAACTAATTTAATATAAATTAACTATCACTATGCTAAAATATTTTTCTAATTTCTTATTGAATGCTTTATAACCAAAAGTATAGTTAGATTTAAATATCTATTTTTAAAACTGAAAATCTTTAATATTAAAATAATAGTTTTCCTCTTACATTTAAAGAATTTATATAAAGATAATAAAAATAGTAAAATCTAATAATTTTACAATAATTTTTATATTAGAAATAAATAGTTGAAATGATTATAATGATTACAATTATAATTATAAAAATAAAAAAAAACTATATATGAATAAGAATAATAAAAATAATAATGATAAAAACAAGGATAAAATTAATATTAAAAAAATTCATTATAGCTATTACTACTACTACTCTAACAATAATTGTTAAAATTATTAGAAATCAAAAAGTTCCCTCTCAGTCCTGTCTCTATTCTTCATAAATAATAAGCCCAATTCTGCTTCTTACTTAAACTTCTATTTCTCAAAAGCATATTAACTCATCTTATAACTCCTGTAATCCTAATGATACAACTAAATCACATAACCTTTCAAATCTGTAAACAAAACTCCTTTTAAATCCTTTAAGTGCTCTTCCTCAATGAACATTTCAATAAAGTTTATATTGGTTTAAACCATCAAAGGCCAGTTCTTCAGGAAAAGGTAGTTTGTTACAGGCCAAATATCGTCGCTACCTATATCCTTTATTATTTATTTATAAAATATCATATTTATTTTATCATTATTTTAATCATTAATTAATATTAATTATCATAATTATAATTAATTGTTATAAATATTATAATCATAGGAATAATAACATATAATTATTATAAATATTAAAATTATAATATTAAATTTTTAATTAGATTTAAAAATTATAAATATAATATTTAATATATTATTAAAACCTTATGTTTTTCATTAGAATAATAGATAGTTTAAGTGACTAAATCTTTAAATTTAGCAAGACAATCAAGTTTATCATTAACAGTCATTGACTTTTCTAATTATTTGAGTTACTCAACACTTAAATCCCATATTTAGTCTTTCATATTCTACTTAATTTCCAAATTAGATGGCTGCAAAAAACTCATAACATCAGCACAAATTTTTAAAGACTTGTCCTTAATACTAGGATGTTTAGGGAATAAAAACTAATACATTTTTCTATTTACATATTATTTGATTTCCTCAATGACAGATTCCTAATCAAAAATATCGTTATGGACATGTTACTGATTTTTATATTAACTGATTATAATTTTGAGTAATCCATTATTATAATCGTTATTTATTTATTATTTATAGGTTTCTCCATTATCTATAATCGCTTATTTCAATTCTGGCAATTAACTAAATTATTTGATCAAACTGTCTATGGTTTTGCAATGAAATGGCTCATCATCTAAATAGTATTTTTTGTTTGTTGTTTAGTATTGTTAATGTACACATTCTGAATATTTATAATCTATAAAGACAATACTGTTTTTATCTTGATTTTATTGATCATTGCTATTTATATAATTATTTTATGTTTTATTTATATTATCATTATTTATTTTATATTTATATTTTTATAATGTAAAGTTTTATAATCATTAATATTACTTTTAATAATTTTTGCGAGTCTGTTAGGATGTTACACAAATGGAAAAAGGGTCTTTGAAATTGAGATAAGCATCTACCGCATTATGGATT
>Ga0315908_10000395_pt1 | contig 34846 bp, 32 predicted proteins | sample LakEriMetagenome_12_FD_203520 | JGI IMG/M metagenome (GOLD analysis project Ga0315908, IMG submission 203520) | Freshwater fungal communities from buoy surface, Lake Erie, Ohio, United States - Buoy 4 MA124 | ecosystem: Environmental > Aquatic > Freshwater > Lake > Lake biofilm | place: USA...
TGTCTATCCTGATGCACCGACCGATGAACCGGCGAAGGCATCTGCTGGGTTTGGGCGTCACCCTTCTGGGTATTCTCGGAGGAAGCTCAGCGCAAGGAAGCCCCTCCCCGCCGATGAGACAAAGGGATCTTCCACTATCGCTCCAGTGGGTAACGCCCAAAATCGACGGTCCTGGCCTTTCCTTCCATACCTTCTTTAGCCAAGCTGCAGGGACGCAGGTCAGCTTCCACGTCTACGCACCAGCAGCCTACTCCGCCGACCCGGCACGGCGATTCCCCGTTGTTTACTGGCTACACGGCTCAGGCGGTGGAGGCTCGGGCATCTCGCGATTGTCTGCACTCGCTGACGGGGCCATTGCCGCCGGGCAGGTGCCGCCTTTCCTCATTGTCTTCGTCAACGGCCTCCAGATGGGAATGTACGTCGATTGGGCGAATGGTAGGGCCCCGCTTGAGACGATCATCGTCCACGAACTCCGACCCCACATTGATGCGAACTGGCGGACGATAGCCACTCGCGAGGGACGATTACTCGATGGCTTCAGCATGGGCGGCTACGGAGCCGGACGCTTCGGGTTGCGTTACCCGGAACTGTTTCAGAATGTATCGATGATGGGCGCTGGACCGATGCAGGAGACGTTGGAACGGACGCCGCGCGCCAGCAGAATGCAGGCTATAGACCTCCTCCGCAACGTTTATGGCGGCGGTCAGGACCGCTTCCGAGCGGTCAGCCCGCGCCGTTATGCAGAGCAGAACGCTGCCATTCTTGCCAGTAATTCACGCATGCGCCTGGTAATCGGAGACCAGGACGAGACATTTGAGAATAACCGCGACTTTCACGACCACTTGGTTCGGCTGGGCATCCCACACGAATGGATCGTGCTACCAGGCATCGGTCATGATCCGATGGGCGTACTAACTGCCTTGGGAGACCAGCATTGGGCCTTCTACCGGGAGGCCTTTGCAGCGAGGCGCGTCTGAGGCAACCGGAGCTATTGGACAGACATAACGCGCCAGCGAACTCTAGCCAACTGACCATCATTTAACATATTGATATGAAATATTTACTGTTTCCAAGATCATGAATTCCCGAGGCTGCTCGGTAATCCGGCAGGATGCTGAGTCTGCATCTCGTTCATCCAAAATTCAGGGCATTCCCCATATCTGGGGCCGCGGAATGAAGTGGTCTTCAAGACAAGGATGATCTGATCCATGAAGCGCATTGTTTTCTCGGCAATGGCAGTAGCTGCCGTGACCGCCCCTGCAGCAGCACAAGAGGCGACCAAATTCGATGGCCCATTTGTCGGCGTGCAACTGGGCTGGCAGCAAGACCGGAGATCAGCCACCTCTAGTACAGTGCCGCCCTCCACAACTCGCGTGACCGGCGATGGCTTGGTCTACGGGGGGCAGGTTGGCTACGATGTCAATATCGGCAGCGGCGTGCTTGGTTTGGAGGGCTCCATTACTGGACGGACTGGCAACAATGGTTCTGCTGCTCTCGATTTCGAGACGGGCCGGACGATCAACGTAACGGCTCGGGCCGGTTTGCTGGTATCCCCTGAAAGCCTCCTTTATGCTCGAGGAGGTTACTCTAATGCGCGCTTCTCGTTCTCCAATCCGGCAGGCAATTCAGAAAGCCGGAACGGGTACACGCTCGGCGCCGGTTATGAACGATCGCTCACGGACAAGATTTCGGCTCGGATCGAATATGCCTACAGCAACTACGGCAGCGATACACTGCCCGGTATTGGTGGACCCGTGGACATAAACTACCGGCGGCATGGCATCACTGCCGGGTTCAATCTTCGGTTTTGAATGCATCGACGAGAAGGCCAATCAGAGATCGGCTATGTACGAAAAGAAAATTAGCTTGAACTGATTTGCTAGTTATCCAAGCTCAGAGCTGGGGGTCGGTTGCATTCGCATAATTCCAGCAGCCAAGATCTCCCCGACTTCAGCCAATCTCTCCTCTGCGGTCATGGTGTTGGGATCTGGACGTCCCGGTACCCATCTGACCCTCGGCGGTGCCGCAGGATAAAGCTCCATCACGAGATTGGGCTTCTTCGCGAGCAGGGCGAGAAGCACCTTGGCCGGTCCAGACGGCTGCCGACGACCTTGTTCCCAGTTTACAAGCGTGCCTTCCGGCACACCAATGCTGGCGACAAAGGCGCTCTGAGATAAGCCGGTTCGTTGCCTGATCGCTGTCACGTCGACCGGTGGTATCTTCCCATGGTGTCTGCGGGCGCTTGTGTTAGCCCAAGCCAAGCGTTACACCTCTCGGAAATTGGTGCTAGGTTCAACGTCATGAATTGGCTTGAGAGAATGGACCCAAGGCGAAGCTGGCTTAGTTTTCTGTGGGCCGCCGGTTTAAGTTTGACGATCCTGTTCGTGATTCTCGACCCGAGCCCGTCGAGAGGGTTGAGTATTGGTGCGAGGTTTGCATTCTGGGCCTTGCATATACTCGTCCCGCTCGCCCTGGCGCAAGCATGCCAACTCACGCTGCCTGCCATTTCACTAGGTTTTGCTAATATATGGGCCTCGCTAGCAGTAGCAGGTATCGCGGCGTCGGCTATTTTCGCTCCAGTCGCGCTCGCGCTTGATGTTGCTTTTTCGGCAACAGGTGGTTTGGCGCAGTCTGAACGCTTTAAACTGGCTGAGGTTCTCGACGAGTGGTTGAATCTCGCGCCACCTGTCATGTTGGTATGGATCGGCTTGAACGCATTGCGATTCCTGAGATTGCCAGCTGTCGCTTCACCGTTAGAGCCTGCCCTGCCCGAAAGTCCCGTGCACCCGAAATTCATGGAACGCATTCCCACCACGCGACGGGGCCAGCTTGTCGCGATTAGCGCAGAACTTCACTATCTTCGGGTTTATACAACAATGGGAGACGCACTGATCCTGCAAGGGTTCGGTGAGGCGCTATCCGAACTTAGCCTGCAGGCGGGTCTTCAAATTCATCGGTCCCACTGGATTGACCCAAGCTTCGTCACTGGCCTCTCACGTGATGGGGAAAGGATGGAAGTTAGCCTTAGCACCGGCCTTGTTCTGCCCGTAGCGCGAAGTCGTCGGACCGAGGTGACAACAACTCTCGAGCGTATTGCTAAGCCTTGAAGCACAGCAATTCGTGCAATCAGCGTTACCATTCATGCATTCCGGCTGGCTGACGACGCCACGGGCCTCTAACTAAGCCTCTTGAGCCGTTTGGAATAGTCCACCGGCTCTGCGAGTAATTGAGGAGGCACAAAACATGAAGGCACGACACCTGAGCGCGGTGGCTCTTGCGCTTGCGACGGGGCTTGCGAGCGCAAGCGCTCACGCGCAGGATTCTGGAGGAGTATACGTTGAAGCCTTCGGTGGAGCCTCGATGCTCAAAGATTCGGATGTCACCGGCAACGTTGTAGGCAAAGCCAACTTCAAGAGCGGTCCAGTTGTAGGAGCTGCAGTGGGCTATGACTATGCCAACAGCCCGTTTCGCTCCGAGCTTGAGTTCATCTATCGCTCCGGGGATGCTAAAACGTTCGCTGGCGGAGCCTCGGGCGACTTTGCGTCCACTACCTTTATGGTAAACGGATATTACGACTTCAAAGCGGGAGGGTCTCTTACCCCCTATCTCGGCGCCGGTGCCGGATATGTGACGGAGATCGATTTCGACATTTCGGGCGGCGCAGGCCCCGGTGAATATAGCGACCGCGGCCGCTTCGCGTGGCAAGCCATGGGCGGGATAAACTATGCCCTCACGAACCGGATCGGGCTGTCGGGCGAATTGCGCTATTTCGATGCCGGCACTCGCACACTCAGTGGCTCTGCGGGCCAAGTCAAAGCTGGATATGCGTCATTTGATGCCATTGTGGGTGTGCGGTATCGCTTCTGACGATACTAGAATACCAGAGGATCTCGCAAATGCAGGCTGTTTCGAGCCGTATGACTGCTTGCAAATCTAGATGAGTAGGCAATACTCTGGGAGCGTCGGGGATACTTCAGTTTTGTCAGCAATGATAAAAACGCGACATACCTCCTTCTCTAACAGTCCTGATACCGCGGTTTCAAGTCGCGTGTTGCTCGCCAACCCACGGCGCTACGTTGCTGGGGGCTTGTCCATGGCCTCACCACGCTGTCACTCGATGGTCAGATCGATCTGGATGATGACATGATCGGCCGCGTGATCGTCGGGCTTACGGGTGGACTGCGGACATGAGCGATATTCGCCGCATAGTCTTTCTAACCGGGGCTGGCATCAGCTTGTCCAGCGTCTGGTCAGATACCGCCCGGCGCAAACGGGCATTTTCCTTCTCGAGGTCTTTCATGCGGCGGGCCTGATCCATATTCAGGCCGCCATACTCCTTACGCCAGCGAGATAAAGCTCCAGCCCACCTTGCATATAAAGTTCAAACAGACTGTCGTGCAGCCGCTTTTGGCTTTGCAATAGCTTGTCGTTCATCGTGCAATTGCCTGTGCAGCTTTGCGAAATGCGACCTCATCATTCTGAGCTCCATAGACATATCCGCGCAACGCTTGTTGCTGATGAGTGGGAGATGACTGCGCTTGTTGTTTCTGCGACGATTGTCCTGATCGTTCCTGTGAGCGGTCCTCTGAATCGTTTTGGGGCTGTGGGGTATCAGCAGTGCTTGTCTCTGGCTTAGGTTGCTTCTGGGCTTTCTGAGGAGCAGGCTTTGGTGGTTTTGCTCTGCTGCTTGAGCGACACTGTTTCGCAAGCGCCGTGTTTCTCTCAGCCAATTTCCCTGACAGTTCGCCAGCTACAGACAGAAACAGGTCAATGTCCTGCTTGATCGTCTTGCTCTCTTCCTCTGACGATAGCTGCACCACCATAGCAATCCACCGTTTCAATTCTTCTCGTGCTTCCATTTTGTACACTCCTTGATGAGTGTATTTATCACTAAGTATCATATGCTTGGTAAGGATCAGGATAGGATCATATCTCCAACGGCAGCATGATCGTCATCTCAATAAGGAGATGTAAATATGACCATGACTATTCTCAAAAGCCTTTCACTGTCGGTTCTCCCGACAACACAGCGCATTAGCCCAGAGCAGCACCGACGGAACAAACTCATCACTAAACTTGCTGAGCAAAAGTTGATTGCCGAATCTGATCGTGACGGAATTCTGCCGAACATTATGCACCGTCGTTGGGTGACAACAGATGGTGGTTCTAAGGCACCTGTTGATGTGCCTAAGCGAATCAAGCGTTGGTGGTTTCAGGATGGGGTAGGTAACTGTCTGCTTGCGATAAGGTATGGCAACAAGGTGCTTGAACTGGAGAAGGGCAAAGGCGCTATCATTGTCGGGAAACCCGACCAGCTTATCCCGACAATCGACAAGATCATTGCCGCTATCAACGCGGGTGAGTTGGATGCGCTGCTTTCTGAAATGGGGTTAACGCGCCCAATCAGGAAAGTGCAAAAGTGATGTGTGGGTCGTGTTGCCCGACAATGGCCACACGACCACCTAACGCTCTTTCGCTCAAAAGCTCATTGCGCGGGCATCAGATTGGGGGGCGTATTCATTCAGTTGCATTGTGTCGATAATTTTCCCAGACACTAGCCAAGAGTTATTTAGGCGCAATTGGTCGGCACGTAAGAGGTGAAGTATGGGAAAGCCGAAGTTCAGTTTGTTGGCGCTTGGTATAGTGTTCTCCTTAAGTGCGTGTGGCAGCGATTCTGCGCAGAGCAGCGGAGCGCCGCCAGTGATCATCGCTCCTACGCCCCCGACTGCACCGCCTCCGCCACCTGCTCCTCCGCCTTTGAGCATAACATCCGTTGAACGGGACGTTGCGCCAGCGCTAACGAACGCCGCGCTCACTGACAATTTGTCAGCCCATTTTGCAATTAACCCAACATCGGCGTCCATGCGAAATCGCCTTTTCGTGATGTTGCCTGGAACTACTGCGATACCGCGCTTCTATCGCTTAATCGTCAGGGCAGGAGCGGTGCGTGGTTTTCACAGCATAGGCTTGACCTATCCAAATGATGAGGCGGTTGGGACAATCTGTGCATTTTCCCCGCGAGCAGATTGCGCGGGCGAGGTACGCCGCGAAATTATCACGGGTATTGATACAAGTCCGCTGGTGTCAATTTCCCAATCAAACTCCATCACAGGACGCCTCGTTGCACTGCTGACATACATGCATAGCAACTATCCAAATGAAGGCTGGGGCCAATATCTTGTAGGCGGCGCTCCGAACTGGTCGCTCATAACCGTTGCAGGCCATTCACAAGGCTCAGGACATGCCGCTTTCATGGGCAAGCTTCATGTCCTTGATCGCATAGCAATGTTTTCGGGGCCAGGTGACACTGGCAATGCAAATGGTTTGCCTGCTCAATGGACTAGCTTGCCCAATGCAACGCCCGCTGCGCGCCAATATGGTTTTACGCACCAGCAAGATGAACTCGTGCCGTTGGCTGCGATTGAATTGAATTGGAGCCAAATCGGTCTTGGTGTCTTCGGGGCATCAACGTCTGTCGACGGACGCGCTGCACCTTTTGGCGACCGACGGCAATTGACGACCAACATCGCAATTCCTGTAAGTCCATTATCGCCCTCGACTGCTCCAGCGCATAGCGGCACTGTGGTTGATGTTGTCACGCCGTTAACATCTGCGGGAGAGCCACTATATCTGCCCGTCTGGAACTACATGGTTTTTCCATAAAATGATGTGTGGGTCGTGTTACCCGACCAAGTGAATATTTCGCGGATTTATAGCATCAGCTAAACTGACGCTGCGACTTATCTGCCTGTAATTTCATATAAAATATGATCGGGTAAACACGACCAACATATTGAAAATATGTTATTTCTCTCATTTATAATATACAACAAACTATACAACTATGTGATAAAAGCACTGGTTTTGCTACATTTGTGCATTATTCGTAATGCGGGGGTCGTAGGTTCGAATCCTATAGGCGGCACCATTTCCCTCATTCACTACTGGGTCTCGCCGGCTTAAATCTGGCCGTGCAGCAACTGACTGATTATTTATTACATAAGTCACTTCAGCTTGACCAATCGCGACTTGCGCGGCAGGAAACGCGGTATGACCAATCTGACTGTTAGCGAAGCCGTACTTTCCCGCCGTTCCATCCGGGCGTTTAAGCCCGATCCCGTCCCTTTGGATGTGTTGCACCGGGTCATGGATACGGCGCGCTGGGCGCCTTCTGGTTGTAACTTCCAACCTTGGGAGGCGACGATCCTCACCGGGGAGCCGCTTGCCGAACTGCAGAAGAAGATGCTGGCATCGCCGATGCAGGATCCGCCCGAATATTCATGGTCAGAGCCCGAAGTCATCCCGGAATGTAAGGCGCGCCTGCAACAGGTTGGGGCGTCGATGTATCAGGCAATGGGTATTGGGCGTGCCGACGCCGATGCGCGCAGTCAATTCGTGCACAATAATGTCATGTCGTTCAAAGCGCCTGCGGTGCTGATGTGCTATTTCGACCGCCGCATGGGTTCGCCGCAATGGTCAGATGTTGGCATGTGGCTGCAAACAATCATGCTGCTGCTGCGTGGCGAAGGTTTGGACACATGCCCGCAAGAATTCCTCGCCATGCATGCAAAGCTTATCAAGGAATTCATCGGCGTGTCGGATGAGACGCATATCTTCTTCTGCGGCATTGCCATTGGCTACCGTGATGAAGAAGCCGCGGTGAATGCTTTTGAGCGCCAGCGCGAGCCGGTTGAAGGCAATGTGCGCTTCATGGGTTTTTAAGGGCTGCGTGTTGGGGCGCTGATTAAGCGCGCCTCAATTCAATAGGTTGCGCCGGGTATCCACGGCACCCATTCATTTTCGCCAAGGCCAAGCAACTCCGACGCCGTTTTTTGGCCGCTGGCGGTTTCCAGAATGCGGGCAAATATCTGCGCGCCCATGTCATCGACGCTCGTGCCGTCCAATATGCCGCTGCAATCCACATCGATGTCGTCCGCCATATTTCGCGCGAGGGCAGCGTTGGATGCAAGTTTGATGGTCGGCGAGGGGATCGATCCAAAGACCGAGCCACGCCCCGTCGTAAACAAAATCAAATGCGCGCCGCCTGCGATCTGACCCGTGGCAGAGCATGGGTCGTATCCCGGCGAGTCCATGAACGTCAGGCCGGGTGCCGTCACCTTTCGGGCATAGTCAATGACCGCGTTGAGCGGTGTTGAGCCTGCTTTGGCAACCGCGCCCAAGGATTTTTCGAGAATGGTGGTGATGCCGCCTGCCTTGTTTCCCGGCGACGGATTGTTGTCGAGGCTTGCGCCATCGCGCGCAGCATATTCCTCCCACCAGACAAGCCGATCGGCGAGCGTAGCCGCAACGTCTGGCGACATGGCCCGGCGCACGAGCAGATGTTCGGCGCCATAAATTTCGGGCGTTTCGGACAAGATGGCGCGGCCACCTGCGGCCACAAGCCGGTCGACTGCTGCACCCAGCGCCGGGTTTGCGGTAATCGCGGAATAGCCGTCGGACGCACCGCATTGCAGACCGATGGTGAGGTTGGCCGCGGAGACCGATTGACGGCGACATAAGTTGGCGCTGCGCACAAGGCGTTCCGCAATCTCTATGCCTGCGCTGATCGCCGCCGCCGTCCCGCCCGCGTCTTGAATGTTCAGCGCGTCCCCGCGAAAGCCGGGCATGTCCTGAATTTGGTTCACTTCGCAGCCAAGCCCTACCAAAAGGACGCCGGCGAAATTGGGGTTCGTGGCGTATCCCGTGATGGTATGCCGCAGATTTTCAATGCCGCGGCCGTCCTTCGCCATGCCGCATCCCGAATGATGGGTGAAGGCGACGACGCCGTCGACATAAGGAAAGGCGGCCATACGTTCCGGAGTGAAATGGGCGGCTATGCGGCGCGCCACCGTCGCAGAGCAGTTCACCGAGGTCAGTATGCCGATGAAGTTGCGTGTGCCCACGCCCCCATCGGCACGAACAAACCCGTCGAAGCTGGCCTCGGCCGGTTCGGGGGCGCGTAGGTCTACCCCGGTCTCACTGCCCGCCGCCGTGCGCGCGAAATGCAAATTGTGGCTATGCACATGTGCACCCGCGGCAATGGCTTCAGACGCAAGGCCGATGGGTTGGCCAAGCTTGATGACCGCGTCGCCGCTGGCAATCGCGGTCAAGGCTACCTTGTGACCGGCCGATATGGGTTCGACGACGATGCACCCATCTGTCAGGACATCGCCGACGGCAAGGTCAGCAATGGCTATCGCAACATTATCGCGCGCATTGGCAATGATGAAGCGTGGCGCCATCGCCTATTGCACTTCAACCTTTGCAAGGCGCGGCGACAGCAAATGGATGGCCGCAACCGCGAGGAAATACACCGTGGTGCACATCGCAAAGATGATGGTGTAATTGCCCTGCGTCGCATCAAGAACCAAGCCCGTCGACTTCGCCATGATCATGCCGCCAACACCGCCGGCAAATCCTCCGAGACCAATCACGCTGCCCACGGCCCGTTTCGGGAACATGTCTGGCGGAATGGACAGCAGGTTGGTGGAAAATGCCTGATGCCCGGCCAGTGCGATGCCGATCAGCAGAACCGCGAGCCACATGTTGCTGACACCCGTGACAAAGAGCAGTGGAAGCACACATAGGCCGGCAATAATCATGGTGACCTTGCGTGCGAAATTCGGTGTCCGTCCCTGTTGAATAAGCCGTGATGAGAACCATCCGCCCGCAATGCTGCCGACATCGGACAAAAGATACATAATGATCATCGGCAACAGCACGATCTTAAGGTCGACGTTATAAGTCGTGCTGAAATATTTCGGCAGCCAGAACAGCATGAGGAACCAAACCGGGTCGGTCAGAAACTTTGCGCTCGCAAAAGCCCATGCTTCGCGCTTGCGGACGATCCGGCTCCAGCCGATTTTTTCGATTTTTTCGGGCGGATCATGTTCAATCCATTTGAGCTCGTCTTCGCTGACTTTACCGCTTTCGCGCGGGTTGCTGTACAACCACAGCCAAAGCCCAAGCAGCACAACTCCGAAGGCGCCGGAGTAAATAAATGTCTCACGCCAGCCAAGGCCAAGCGCCTGCATGAACAGCCACAAGGTCGGCGCGGTTAGGATGACACCAACTGTTGTCCCCGAATTGACCCAGCCAATGGCATACGCGCGTTCTTTTTGCGGGAACCATTCGCTGCTCGAACGCACGACGGCCGGGAAGTGACCTGCCTCACCAACGCCCAACACAGCGCGGGCGGCCATGAATGATGCAACCGAACCGCCAAAGCCATGGGCGACATGCCCTATCGTCCAGATCGTTATCGCAATCGAATACCCAATTTTCGGGCCAAACCGGTCGATTACATAGCCCATGAACAAAAATCCAAGCGCATATGCCGCCTGAAATGCGGTGACGATATTTCCGTAATCGTCCTCATTCCATTTTAATTCGGTTTGAAGCGTGGGGGCGAGCAGCCCGAGCATCGTGCGGTCAATATAATTGACCGTCGTTGCGAAGAATAAGAGGGCGATGATGGCCCAGCGGTATCGGCCAGTCCGTTCCGGAATTGCAGCGGTCTCCATAAATCATCCTCTCATAGATGTATTCAGACGATTGGCGCGGCCTCTATTGTGCAGCTTACCAACAATGATGTGTCAAAAAATGCCTGTACCGATTGTCCTGGCGTAACCTGATGCACGCCGGTCACGGCGCCCGACGAAATCCATGTTCCCGCTTTGATGGCGATACCGCGTTCACCCAAATTGTTGAGCAGGAAGCGTACCGAACCAAGCGGGCCATCGGGGAAGCTATTGGCCGAGCCGCTTCCGGCGACGGTGCCATCTATTTCCAACCGAACGACCCAGTCGGCAAAGTTGCTGTTCTGCCAGTCGGGTATCGCTTGGCCAATGATCAAACCGTTATTGTTGCCGAAATCCGAAACGGTCACGGCTGGTCCCAGCTCATTGATGGTGGGCAATGGCGAGCTTGCAATTTCGATGCCGACATGAACCGCCTCGATCTGGCGTTCGGCGTCTTCCAGCGTGTAATCCTGCTTGCCAAGCGGCAGGTCGGAGCCGATCTTGATAAGAAACTCGGCCTCGGCTGCGCCAAATCCGCCGGTGAATATGTTGCCAGACGCCACCGCATCTGCGGACAAAGTGTGCGAGGTAAAGATAGGCCCGGCCAAACGGTTCGCGCCAAATTTTTCAGACAGCGGCGGGAAAATACGCCCGACTTTCCATCCGATTACGGACTGGCTGGTCGCATGAATTGCTGCGTCCTGAACCGCATAAGCAGCCGACAAGCTTTCCGGTATGGGGCCCGGATATTCCGGCAGATGACGGCCGTGACGCCGCGCTGCAACAAATTGGTTGGCAATATTCGTTGCTATCATTGGCGATCGTTTGCGCAGATATAATCTGCGTCCCTCATTGAAAATTCCGTTATGGTGGTTGTTATGGGAAACCGGTGTCATTTGCAAGGATGCGTCAGATGTTGTTCGCAACTTTTGCTGTATCGATATGCAATTCTTGCTATGCAGTCTATATGAAGAGTGTCCCAAAACCTCGGAACAAGGCGGCGGCAAAGCCGACGATCAATGATATCGCACGGCTTGCCGGGGTGTCAAAAAAGACCGTTAGCCGCGTCATAAACCGCTCTGGCTCCTTGCATGATGATACGCGGGAAAAAATTGAGGCGGTTATTCGTGAGACGGGATATGTCCCCAATCCACAGGCGCGTGCGCTGGCGTTGGGCCGCAATTTCCTGATTGGCCTTGTCCACGACAACCCGAATGCGCAGATGATACTCAATATGCAGCAAGGCATATTGGAGGCGCTGCGTGACACCGACTTTGAGCTGGTCGTGCGTCCGGTGGACAGGAGTTCGCCAGACATGCTTGACGATGTGCGCAGCTTTTTGGTGCGACAGCGGCTGTATGGCGTCGTTTTATTGCCGCCTATTTCGGAAATAGATGCCCTCGCGCGCCTGTGTGAAGAGGTGAACTGCAAATATGTGCGCATGGGATCGTCTGTGTTGGATGATCCTGATCATATGGTTGCGTCCAATGACAGGGATGCGGTGATTGAGGCGACGCGCCACCTGATCGCGCAGGGACACCGCCGCATTGGTCTGATTTCCGGGCCGCATGGTTTTAACTCGGCGCAAGTACGGCGCGACGGGTTTGAATTCGCATTGGCCGAAGCGGGTATAAAGCTACCCCGCAGCCTGATCGCGGATGGTCAATATACGTTCGAATCGGGCATTGCTGCGGCCGAAAGCCTGTTTGATTTGCAGCCGCGGCCGACGGCGATTTTTGCTTGCAACGACGAAATGGCCGCAGGCGTCCTGTTCGCGGCGCGGTCACGCGGTATCGCTGTGCCGGAAGAATTATCGATCATCGGATTCGATGACACGCCCATTGCCGCACGGGTTTGGCCGCCGCTGACAACGGTGCGTTGGCCCATTGTTGCTATGGGGCGGTCGGCAGCGCTTAAGATCATCGGCGATGCGACCTCTGTCTCGCCAGAGGATCAAGAGCCATCGACCTTCGTGTCGACGCTCGTACGGCGCGGCTCGGTCGCTCCGCCGATGAAATGACGATATTGCACTTGCAGATGACACCGGTTACCTTCATTGCAGTTTTTGATTACAAACCATCGGGTTTGACGGGAAAGGATATTTATGAAGATCGCGCTGATCACCGAAAATAGCCAAGCGGCTAAGAACAGCATCATCAACGATGCACTGACTGCAGTCGCAGAGCCATTGGGCCATCAGGTATTCAACTATGGCATGTATAGCGCAGAGGATAGCGCTTCGCTGACTTATGTCATGAACGGTTTGCTGGCCGGCATTTTGCTGAACTCCAAAGCGGCTGATTTTGTCGTGACGGGTTGTGGCACCGGAATGGGTTCCATGTTGGCGTGTAACGCAATGCCCGGCGTATTTTGTGGCCTTGTGATCGACCCGACTGATGCGTTCCTGTTCAGCCAGATCAACGACGGCAACGCGATGTCTATGCCTTATGCAAAGGGCTTTGGCTGGGCAGCTGAACTGAACCTGCAAGATTGCTACCGCAAGATTTTCGAAAATGAGGGCGGCGCGGGTTATCCCAAAGAGCGCGCGCACTTCATGGCTGCCAACCGCAGCATATTGAAGGATGTTAAGGCAGCATCTTGCCGCGACATGCTGACCGTTCTCAAAACGGTTGATCAGGATCTGCTGAAGGCGGCGATTGCGGGTGAACGCTTCGCCGAATATTTCTATGCCAATTCGCAGGATGAAGAAATGTCCGCCTATCTGCGGAGCGTGGCAGGCTGATATGACTGCGCCATTTGATCTTTCGGGCAAAACGGCGCTGGTCACTGGTGCCAATACGGGCATTGGTCAGGCAATTGCCGTCGCCTTGTCAAAAGCAGGCGCTGATGTTGCCGTCGCGGGTCGCTCCGCGCCGACAGAGACGCTGGCCTTGATCGAAGCAAATGGACGCAAGGCGGTCAATATTACCGCCGACCTGTCTTCTATTGAGCCTGTCGCGCGTGTAGTTGATGAAACACAGGCGGCGTTCGGGCGGCTGGATATCTTGGTGAATAACGCCGGGATCATCCGCCGCAATGATGCTGTGGATTTTACCGAAGAAGATTGGGATGCGGTGATCGACACCAATCTTAAAACCTTGTTCTTCCTGTCGCAGGCTGCGGCTAAAGGCATGATATCGCAAGGTTCGGGTAAGATCATCAACATCGCGTCGATGCTTACCTTTCAGGGCGGCATTCGCGTGCCAAGCTACACCGCGTCAAAATCTGGCGTGGGTGGCTTGACCAAGGCGATGGCCAATGAATGGGCAGCAAAGGGCATCAATGTAAACGCGATTGCACCGGGCTATATCGAAACCAATAATACGGCAGCCCTACAAGCTGATGAAAACCGTAACCGTCAAATCGTTGAGCGCATTCCGGCTGGCCGTTGGGGTAAGGCCGAAGATATTGGCGGCGCGGCGGTGTTTTTGGCGTCGTCGGCTGCGGACTATGTCAATGGCCACATTCTGGCCGTTGATGGCGGCTGGTTGGCGCGCTAACGTCCGGTGATGTCAAAGCCAGTCGTTTTCTTCGGTGAATTGCTTATTCGGCTAACGGCCCCCGGGCGGGAGCTGCTGATGCAGTCGCCATCCTTTGACATTCAAGTGGGTGGTGCTGAGGCAAATGTTGCCGTTGGCCTTGCGCATTTGGGGCATGCGACGACGATGATCAGCGCAGTTCCCGACAACGCGTTGGGACGCGGCGCGGTGTCATCGATCCGCGCGCATGGTGTCGACTGCAAAAAGGTCCAGATACGCGACGGGCGCATGGGTCTGTATTTTCTGGCGCAGGGCGCGGGGCTTCGTGCGTCCGAAATCGTTTACGATCGCTTAGGCTCGAGCTTCGCGCAGGCGACCGCCGCGGATTTTGATTGGGACGAACTGCTTGCACATGCACAGATGCTCCATTTGTCGGGTATTACGCCCGCACTGGGCCCGCAATCTGCCGAGGCCGCATTAGCAGCGGCCAAAGCGGCGGTGCGACTGGGCGTGCCGATTTCGTTCGATGGCAATTATCGCGCGATGTTGTGGGAGCGTTGGGACAGCAACCCGCGCGCGATCTTGAGTGAATTGATCGGCATGGCGGATATACTGTTCGGCAATCACCGCGATATATCTTTGGTGCTGGCTAAGGATTTTTCCGGCGACGGTGCCGACCGCAGGCGCGAAGCGGCACAGGCTGCTTTTGATGCATTCCCATCGTTAAAATTGATTGCGTCGACCGCGCGGCATCTCGTCAGCGCCGATCATCACCAATTGTCCGCGCGTGTCGATTTGCGCGACAGCTTTGCGCAAACCGATGAGGTTGATGTGACGGGAATCATCGACCGCATTGGCGCAGGCGATGCCTTTGCCGCGGGTGTGCTGCATGCGCATTTTGCGGGCGGCGATGCTGACGCTTTGGCGAAGACGGGCCTTGCGCTGACGTGCCTCAAACATTCCTTGCCGGGTGATGCGAGTTTGTTTGGGCAGGCTGACATTGACGCGTTCGTTGACGGAAATCTTGACGTTCGGCGCTAACCATTTCAGCCGCCGGGCTGTTTTGGGCGGGGCAATGGCCATCGCTGCGGTGCCGGCATATGCCTCTAAAGCGCAATCACGTCTCCGCATTTTAAAAGGGATAAGATACGGCGTCGCCGAACGCTTCGCTGCGCCGCGCGCTGTGCCATTTGTCGCGCCCTCGGCTGGCAATTTTGCGTCATTTGGGCCCGCCTGTCCGCAGTCCGGCAACCGCTACCTTCCGGCAAGTGAAGATTGCCTGTTCCTCAATCTGTGGGCCCCGAAGGCAAAGGCAAAGCAGCCCCGACCAGTCATGGTCTATTTCCATGGCGGAGCCTATTCAACGGGAAGCGTCACGGACCCTGTAAATGACGGCGCGGCGCTGGCTACGCATGGCGATGTTGTTGTCGTGACCGTCAACCATCGGCTCAACGCCTTGGGCTATTTATATTTGCCTGAACGTTTCCCCGACAGCGGCAATGCGGGCCAACTGGACCTCATCCTCGCGCTGCAATGGATTCAGGCACATATTGCAGAATTTGGCGGTGACCCCAAAAATGTGACCGTCTTTGGCCAATCGGGCGGCGGCGCGAAAATTGCGACTTTGATGGCAATGCCCGCAGCCAAAGGTCTGTTCCACAAGGCCATTACCATGAGCGGCCAGCAGGTAACCGCGACAGGTCCGTTAAATGCGGAGAAGCGCGCGGCCGCGCTTCAGGCCGCGCTGAACGGGCAAGACCCTGCAACAGTTTCGGCAGAACAGTTGGTTGCCGCCTTGTCGGCGCAAGATCCCATATTGGGCGGCGGCGTGTATATGGGGCCCGTGCTGGATATGCGTCATCTGCACCGACATCCATTTTGGCCAGACGCTGCGCCGCAATCATTGGATATTCCCATGATGTTGGGGAATACGGTGCTGGAATCGCGGGCATTTTACGCGCCGAATGCCAAGCAATTGGCAGGACTTGATTTCGACAATCTGGCGCGTCGTGTCGCCCCGGAAATGCGGATTGATGCGCAGCCCGAATGGGTGGTTCGGCAATTCAGAACGCAATATCCGGATGCTGCGCCCTTGAATTTATTCCACCGCATCGTGACAACAGCGCGCAGTTGGCGTGGGCAGGTTATAGAGGCCGAAGAACGCGCCAAAGCAGGTGCTCCTGCCTTTGTGTATCAGCTCGATTTTGAACAGGCCAAACACACCGACGATATCGGGCTCTCGTTCGGCACCGTTCCCGAACCCTCAATTGATCAACGGGCCATGAGCGTACGGATCATGGATGCGTTTGTGCGCTTTGCACGTACGGGCAATCCCGGCTGGCATCCCTATAGCTTGGCGAAGCGCGAAACGATGATCTTTGACGCGAACAGCCGCGTGGAGAATGATCCGCGCAAGTGGGAACGCGAACTATTTGCGCGCATCCCCTATATTCAGCCCGGCACCTAGGTCCTGACCCTAAGCGCCCTATTTGGGCGTGACCGGGTAGCTGATGATGAGGCTGAGGGGTTTGTTACCCGTTTGCCTTATACCCACCACAGCGCCGTCATATAAGTACGCCGCCATGCCGGGGCGTAGCCGCTGCGAGACGCCATCGGAGGTGACTTCGCCTTCGCCCGACAGGACATAATAGACCTCGTCATGCGCAATGGGGTGCAGCCCGATGACCGCGCCTTTGTGCAACATCCGTTTGCGAAATTCCATCGTCCGCGGCTGCGGCACAACGTCGCTGATGCGATAGGCGGTGCTCATGCCTATTGCACCATGGGGCGGCGCTTCCTGCCGAACAACATCGCCCTCGTTGACCACGACCATCGGCGGTGCTGCCAAGAGCATGAGCAGAGAGAAAATCATATGCCGTTGCTCATAGCCGCATAGCGTGGTCGCGTGCGGACATGGTTTCCTGCGCCGGTGCCTTTTGGCCGGGATAGAGACCGGATTTGGGCTCCATAGTGTCAAGATTCCAATCGGCCTCTACAAATGGCGCTGCTGTCGGCTTGGGCGATGGATAGGCGCTAACCTCCGTTTCATCGTCGATGATTTCACCGCGCCCCTCGGCGATGAAAAACAACACGCGGATATCATCTGCGTCCCGATCCCACGGACGTGCGCCCGCATTGGCCAGCACATGGGTTTCAACATCACGCGCAGGGAGCACTGCAATGTTCGATGGCCAGATAACGGGCTTCTTTACTTCAATTAGCTTGGCGCGAGTTTCGCCATAGCGGCCGAACATCGGCAATGGCTTGCCGAATTTATCGACCGCAATGTTGTCACGACCATGATAGCGCAGATCCCCGTCGCCGCCGAGCATGAGAAATGGCAAGTCCTTGTCGGTGGAGGGGCCGGCGCGCATCACGTTGCCGACGGCTGTCATTTCGCCTGTCACATAAGGCTGGCCCGCCCATTCGAGCGCCATCAGGTTATAATGCATCGCGCGCTTGCCGGGGTCGTAGATCAAATTGTTGATCATCGCCGCCTGTGCACCGCCCTTGATCAACGGGCTGCGTTCGACATTATGCGCCCAGATGTTGCGGTAAAACAGGATGCCGGTTGCATTGTCATGAATGAGCGAGCCTTTGCTATGCTCGCCCTTTGGGTGGCTGGTATCGGCAAGGCCTTCGGCCGCTAGGTTGTAGGAAAAGGTGATGTTGCGGCTGGTTCCGTTGCGCCATTCTTCCAATGTTTTTCCGGTAAAGCGTGGCCCGCTTGCCGACATGTTTTCGTCGATGCCCCAGCTTAAGGTGCAGTGGTCAATGATCACATTATGTGCCGCCACGGTGGACAAAGAGTCCGCTTCCCAGCCGCTGCGCTTTGCCTGTCCGTCTGCGCCGGTCTTGACGCGGATATGCCGGATGATGACGTCATGGCCGCGCACATCGATGCCGCCTTTGATAATTGTAATGCCGGGTGAGGGCGCCGTCTGTCCTGCAATGGTCAGGAAGGGCTCTTTGATTTCAAGTGACGTGCGCTTGAGGTCGATGACGCCGCCAACCTCGAACACAATGATCCGCGGGCCTTTTGTTTCGATGGCCGCTTTCAGCGTTCCGGGGCCGTCTGCCGCCAGGCTGGTGACGCGAATTATCTGCCCGCCGCGTCCGCCGACGGTTTCCTTCGCCCAACCGACGGCACTAGGAAACGCAAGCGTTTCAGCCTGCGCAGGAAGCGCGGCCCAAGTGAGGCCCAAAAGCAACAACATCCGAATAAGCATATGCATCTCCTTGGAAGCTATCTTGACATGAAGCCAAGTTCGCAGCAACGTATAAATGACACCGGTTACCTTAAGTGCGTTTGGGTCAATCTGCCCATCGCCCGACAGGTGCCCGAAGTTATTAAAAGCGGCATTATAGCGTTAAAATACGCAGCCGGAACGGAGAGGATGCGCTGGTTTTCATCGCATCTCGAATCAAAAAGACACCGGTATCAATCCCGGGTCATTGGGAAGGGAAGTGGGAATGATTAAATCTGGATCGCGCGAATTTAGCAAAAATGCGACGAAATTCTTGTCGGCGGTTTCACTGAGCGTTTTGGCAGTAGGCACAGCCCATGCGCAAGACGCCGCAGCCGACAATGCTGCCGCTGAAACTGCACCTGCAGAAGAAGGTGATGCAATTGTTGTCACCGGTTTCCGTGCTTCGCTGGAAGCTGCGTTGAACCTGAAGCGCGATTCCGTCGCTGCAGTGGACGCGATTGTCGCGGAAGACATTGCAAAATTTCCTGACCAAAACCTTGCCGAATCGCTTCAGCGTATTCCAGGCATTTCGATCAGCCGTGACGGCGGCGAAGGCCGGTCGATCACGGTTCGTGGTCTCTCGTCGCAGTTCACACGCGTACGCGTCAACGGCATGGAGACCATTGCGACCTCGACCGACGGCGCTTCTGCAAACCGCGACCGCGCTTTCGATTTCAACGTATTTGCATCTGAACTGTTCAGCAGCCTTGTGGTTCGTAAAACAGCCGAAGCATCGCTGGACGAAGGTTCGCTGGGCGCAGTTGTCGACCTGAACACCGGCAATCCTTTGGCTGGCCGCGCTGGTCTTAATGGCGCGCTGTCGGTTGTGGGCTCGTACAATGATCTGGCGAAAGACCTTGGACCGCGCCTTGCCGGTTTGCTGAGCTGGCGCAATGATGCCGGGACACTCGGTGCTTCGATTTCGGCCGCTTATTCGAAAACCAGCACATTGGAACTTGGCAACAACTCGGTCCGTTGGGCGCAGGCGCGTTTCGACGGTGTCGACGCAACCAATTGCTTCACGACTGCAAACAGCGGCGGAACCTATGTCTCAAGCACCGCTTGTGACCGTGCAGCGACAGCATTCCATCCGCGTATTCCGCGTTACGGCGAAGTTGCGCATGATCGTGAGCGTTTGGGCCTGACCGGTTCGGTGCAATATTCGCCAAGCGACGCAACCAAGCTTTCGATCGACGCCCTATTTTCAAAATATGATGCGTCACGTGAAGAGCAATGGGGCGAAGTATTGCTGCGTTCCAACGAGCGTTCCATCAATGTCGTGAACCCTATTTATGACGCCAACAACAACATGATTTCGGCGACGCTGAATGATGCATGGGTGCGTACCGAGCATTATCTGCGTGAATCGCAAACCAAATTTTATCAGGTTGGCGGTACGTGGGATCAGGACGTTACCGACAATTTGCGCTTCACCGCATTGGGTGGCGTGTCCAAATCGAACGCCGATATCCCGGTCGAAACGACCATCATTTTCGATGACCGTGATGCACAGGGCTATAGCTATGACTACACGGACATGGCGCGTCCAAAGCTGACCTTTGGAACCAGCGTCATGGATCCTGCAAACTTCCAGCTTGCAGAAATCCGTGACCGGCCTTCGAACGTGACCAACCGCTTCAAAACCGCACAGTTGCGGACCGAGTGGGACGTTAATGAAAATATCACATTGAAGGCGGGTGCCGTATGGCGCCGGTTCAACTTTGATGCCGAAGCCTATACCCGTGATACCGCTGTTTGCGGTAACGGCGGCACAAGCCGCGTAACCAGCACAGCGGGTACAATCACTTGCTCGGCAAGCAGCCTGTTTGGGCCAACGGCGGTTTATGGCTTTGCGGTTACGCCCGCTTTGTCGCAATCGTTCAGCCTGGGTAACGCAGGCCAGCCAGCTGGAAACACAAATGGCTGGCTCGTGCCTAATCTCGATGCCGCAGCGGCGTTCACTGGCCTGTACAGCCTTACGCCAGCAAATGATGCCGGCAATATCCGCGGCGTTCAAGAAACGACCAAGGGTGCCTATCTGCAAGCGGATGCCAAGGGCGATGTCCTTGGAATTGAATATGCGCTGAATGCAGGTATCCGTTATGCGAAGACCGACCAGTCTTCATATGGCCTCGTCAGCGGCGTCGCCGCGACTGTCACCCGTAGCTATGACGATTGGTTGCCATCGGCAAACCTTGCTTTGTACCCAACGGAAAGCACCATCGTGCGCGTTGCGGTTGCAGACGTAATGACACGCCCAACGCTGGGTTCGTTGACCCCAGGTGGTTCGGCAGACGGATTTAACTACCGCGTCACCAGCGGTAACCCGTTCCTGAATCCTTATCGCGCTCGCAACTATGACCTGTCTCTCGAATGGTATTTCGCGCCTCAGGCCGTGTTGTCACTCGCCTTATTCCAAAAGGATGTCGGCACCTTCACGCAATCGGCGTCGATTACCGGCGCGACATTTGCGCAAACCGGTTTGCCAGCATCGGTGCTCAGCCCCGCATCGCCAGCGGCTTTGAACCCGGCGCAACAGGCTGAACCACGTTGGACGCTGGCTACCACCGTCAATGGTTCGGGTGCGAAACTGAAGGGTATCGAACTCGCTGCGCAAATTCCGTTCAGCGCGTTCACAGATGGCATGCTTTCGAACTTCGGCGTCCTTGCAAACGCCACGTTCATTGACTCGAACGCGAGCTTCAATGTCCAAGGCCCTGCAATTGCCCCAGGTGGTGCTTTGCAGAATGCGGTCGTCAGCAATACGCTGGGCAATGTCACCAAAAAGGCATTTAACGGCACGCTTTATTATGATGATGGCAAGTTCAGCGCCCGCGGGATGCTGAGCTATCGTGGCCGCTATCATGAAGGCGCAAGCGGCACAGGCAACATTTTGGAAGGTTATGGCGCAACCACCAACTTTGACGCCTCTGTCCGTTACAAGCTCACCGAGTGGATGGAAGTATCTTTAGAAGGCAACAACTTGCTGGATACCTATCGCTACCGGTTCACCGACTTTGACGCGGACCGCAACTATGAGAACAACCATTTTGGCCGGACCATCCTGTTTGGTGCACGCTTCAAAATGTAATCTGCGGATTGTCTAAAACGTAAAAATGGGGCCAGTCATTGCAATGCGTGACTGGCCCTTTTTATTTGAATAACAGTCTGTCCAGGGCTGAATGTGACTGGGCAATCGCGCGCGCGGATCAATCATTTTAGATATGAGGTAATATGACTTTCGACAGACGCACAGTCATGGCACTCGCCGCCGCCGGCATGGCAGGAACAGCGTTCGGGCAAACACCACCTCCGGGGTCTAATGTGCCTGTGCCGCGCGGGTTGTATCAGCCCACCGAAACCATTGACCTATGGCCCGATGGCGCGCCCGGTGCGCCTGCGAAGCCTTTGGTTGAAACGGTGAACGAACGTTCAACCGATGCCCAACTGACCGACCGCGCCGTATTCGGGATCAGCCGTCCGCGCATGGTCGTATTCCGGCCAAGCCAGCCAAATGGGGCCGCGGTCCTAATCACACCGGGCGGTGGCTATCGCTGGGTTGTGGTGGACAAAGAAGGCTATGAAATGGGTCGCTGGCTTGCCGCCCGCGGCTATACGGTGTTTGTGTTATTCTATAGGCTGCCTGGCGAAGGCTGGGCGGCAGGAGCTGATGTCGGCTTGTCTGATGCGCAGCGGGCGATGCGCCTGATCCGGTCGCGTGCCGCAACCTATGGCATCGACCCCGCACGCGTCGGGGCGATGGGCTTTTCCGCTGGTGGCCATCTATGTGCCGACCTTGCAACCCGGTTTGACGTGAAGACATATGAACCCGTCGACGATGCCGATGCGCTGTCGGCGCGTCCCTTTATTGCGGCGCCGATCTACCCCGTTATTGCCATGCAAGCACCCAACGCGCACGCCGGCAGCCGTGAAAAGCTGCTGGGGACTGCACCGACGGCTGCGGCGGAAAAGCGGCTAAGCCCGCATATGAATGTGCCGGATAACGCGCCGCCGTTCTTCTTGCTGCATGCGGAGGATGACGATGCGGTGCCCGTTGAAAATAGCTACCTGATGCGTGCGGCATTGCGGGGCAAAGGCATTTTGACCGAAACCCATGTCTTTGCCCATGGTGGACACGGCTTTGGCTTGCGAAAGGCCATAGGCAAGCCCGTGGAGGCTTGGCCTGACCTTTTCCTGGGCTTTGCCCGATCACAAGGGTTTTAGGCGCTAGCTGACGCCCAATACGCGTTGCAGAAGCCACATGACGGCGATGGTGCCGATGGCATAAGCGCTTAGGCGCTGAAACCGTGCAGCATAAAGCGCATTGATCCGCCGGAGCAGGGACAGGACGAGCAACGCCGCGCAAACGATAAGGATTTGGCCCGCTTCGACGCCCAGGTTGAACGTCAGCAACGCCATGGGGACTTCACCTTGCGGCAGTCCGATCTCGGCCAGTGCACCGGCAAAGCCAAAGCCATGCAGCAATCCAAAGAGAAACGCGACAACCCATGGAATGCGTTCCGAAAGCCGCGGGGCGCTGGGGTCGCGTTTAACAACCTCGACGGCCAAAAATACGATGGACAACGCAATCGCTGCCTCAACCGGCGGCCCCGGAACGCTGATCAACTCAAGCGTTGTTGCCACCAATGTCAACGAATGCGCGATTGTGAAGGCGGTGACGGTTCCGGCCACACGCCAAGCACCATTGAGCAGCAGTACGAGGCACAGCACGAACAAAAGATGGTCATAACCCATCAGGATATGTTCAACGCCTGTGATGAAATATGTGCGGGCAACCTGCCACCTGTCCGGCCGTTGCGCTATCGTCGCTTGCGGGTTGGACGGCGTAAGCCGCGCAGCCTGCGTCGCGCCGCGTGCAGACTGATAACGCAGCAGCGCGTCAGCGGCCATATTCTCCATACCGTCCAGACGGACTGCGCGGCCCGCCAACGGCGTTTTGCAATTGATAGCCCATCGCACCAAAAGTGCCGCGCCGTCGACGCTGCGTTCGGGGGGTGTCGAAACACAATCGTTCGGAAATGTGGGTGTTACCCCCGTTGCGAGACCCGGCTTGATGGGTGCTTTCCACGTGACATCATATTGGTGCGCATTCGGCGCGTTACCAACCCGCTCGCGCAATTCCAAATAGCCGGGTTGCAAATCATCGGCCTGTGCGGGCGAGAGGCCGGCCGCAAGCATGATCAAAAGAAGCAGTCGGAATATCATGGCTTGGCAATGCGAATGTCATATCCGTCAAGCAACGCCTGATATGCGGCGGCTTCACGCTTGCTTTGGGTCTCGGCGCGCCAGTCGTTCGATACGCGCTGCCGGACAGCTGACAAGGCTGGCGTCCCTGCGGCAACAACATTGCGGACGCGGACGGCGTGCCAGCCAAAGCCTGAACGCACCGGACCAGACCATTTTCCTTGCGGGGCATTGCGCAGATTATTGGCAAAATCATCGCCGAATTGCCGCGATACGCTGTCCCACTCGGCGCTCTCCATGCTTTGGGGAACGCTCAATGCTTGCGAGGGCGGTGTTTTCCCCTGGAGCATCGCCCGCATAGAATCTTGCGCCACATTTTCATCTTCGCCCAAAAACTGTTGGTCAAAACTGAACGCGGGTTTCGCAGCATAAAGGGATTTTTTGGTGTCGTAATAACGCTGGAGCTCTGCATCGGTCGGTTCCATATTCTGGATTTCCGCGGTCGCCAGAAACTCCATTTTGGCTCGCAAACGGCGTCGGATAATCGGGTCGTCCACGTCAAGCCCAAGCCGCATAGCCTCGCGGACGTACACTTCTTCTTTGATGTAATCGCGGATCAGGCTGTCGAGTTGCTGCGCGCTCGGCGGGCGCTGCCACGTCTGTTCCCATTGGGACGCAAGCCGTGCGACTTCCTCTTCGTTGATCGTAATGCTTCGGTCCAGACTGTCGGAGGAACCGAACTGGCTCATCAGCACGAACAGCACTGAACCTGCGGCCAAAAAATGTACCAGCGGCTCTCGAATGAAACGGCGCACCCAAATATCCTTCATAAAATAGCGACCCCCGGACCTGCGCGTTCAACCATGATCAATGGTGATGCGCCATCCGGGGTTATATACGCGGCAGAAATAGCTGCACGGACTTTATCGACGCGGGCCGCGGGCATGACAGCGACACAGGCGCCACCAAAGCCGCCACCCGTCATCCGTGCGCCGCCCATGGGACCAATCGCGTGTTGCAACAGCGCGACCAATTCATCAATGGCCGGAACGGTGATTTCGAAATCGTCGCGCATCGATGCATGGCTTTGCGCCATCAGCGTCCCAAGCGTGGTCAGGTCGCTTCTTGCAAGCGCGCCCGCTGCATCCAAAGTCCGTTGGTTCTCGGTAATCACATGGCGTGCCCGTGACGTCGTGACGGCATCAAGCCCTGCCGCCGCAAGCATATCGAGGTTCGCATCCCGCAGCGCGGCGACACCCATCGCTTTGGCGGCCGCCTCACATTGGCGGCGGCGTTCGTTATAGTGCCCCTCGACCAGCCCACGTGTGACGCCCGAATGCACAATCATGATGGCAATATCATCGGGCACGGGGGCATCTGTCAGTGCAAGGGTTCGGCAATCGATCAAGAGCGCATGGCTGGCTTTGCCTTGGGCGGAAATGAGCTGGTCCATGATGCCGCATTTGGTGCCCACAAAGTCGCATTCCGCACTTTGCGCGATTTGCGCGAGGCGCGTGTGGTCAATCTCGATATTGGCCAAGGCGAGCATGGCTTTGCCGACAGCAACCTCAAGCGAGGCCGACGACGACAGGCCCGCGCCTTTGGGCAAGTTGCCTGCGATGGCCATGTTCGCGCCGGTAAGTACATGCCCCGCATTTTGCAGGGCCATTATCATGCCGCGTATATAATCGGCCCAGGGTTGTTCCGTATTGCGTTCGATGGGCTGTTTGAGGTCGAACGCATCCACTGCGTTGTCAAAGTCCACAGCGACAACATGCACAGCATTGTCGTCACGCCGGCTGGCGGCAACCATCGTCGATGGGCCAATTGCGCAGGGCAGAACAAAACCGTCATTATAGTCGGTATGCTCGCCGATCAGGTTTACCCGTCCGGGCGCGCGGGCCACCAGATCCGGCGCTGACCCAAATCCTTGGGCAAAGGCCGCACTGACCTTGTCCAATAGCGCTTTGTCGAGCGGCGTCATGCTTTGGCCCGATAATGGATGTTGCTTTGCGCGCGCAATTGTTCGGCCGCCGCTTCGGGAGTCAGATCACGCTGCGGTTCGGCCAGCATCTCATATCCCACCATGAACTTGCGCACGCTCGCGGAACGCAGCAGGGGCGGATAGAAATGGGCGTGCAGTTGCCAGTGCGGAGCGTCCGGTGTTGCGCTTGGCGCGCCATGCCACCCCATGGAATAAGGGAAGCTTGTCTGGAACAGATTGTCGTAAGCGGTCGTGAGCGCCTTTAGGATGTCGGCCAAGTCTTGGCGCTGTGCGGAGGTCAGCGCACTTAGCTGCTGGACAGCAAAACGCGGTAGCAGGAGGGTCTCGAACGGCCAGCTTGCCCAGTAAGGTACAACCGCAATCCAATGGTCATTTATGGCGACGGTGCGCGCTCCGTCCTCTGCCTCTTGTGCCGCATAGTTGAGCAGCATCGCGCTTTGATGTTTGTCGTAATATTCGGCCTGCGTTTCGTCCTCACGCGCCGGTTCGGCGGGGACATAATCGGTGGCCCATATTTGGCCGTGCGGGTGCGGGCTGGAACAGCCCATCATCGCGCCTTTATTTTCAAAGACCTGCACATAGGCATGGTTGGCCGACAGCTCGGCTTCCTGCGCCGCCCAATGGTCAACGACGGCCGCGATCTCGGCCACCGGCATTTCGGGCAATGTCTTTCCATGGTCCGGCGAGAAACAGATGACCCGGCATGTGCCATGTGCAGGCGCTGCACGAAACAACGCGTTGTCCTCGTCCGTTTCGCCGCCGTTCCCCGGCATCAGCGCGGCAAAGTCATTGTCGAAAATGAAGACATGTTTGTAATCGGGGTTATGTATCCCGCCAGCACGTTCATTGCCCGGGCACAAATAGCAGTTTGCGTCATGGCTTGGCCGCACTGCATTGTCTGGCGTGTCTTGTTGCCCCTGCCACGGACGCTTTGCCCTGTGCGGCGACACCAAAATCCATTCGTTTTTCAGCGGATTGAAACGGCGGTGGGGCTGTTCACTAAACCGCATCGGGCAAGGTCCAATCAATGGGGGGCTGACCCTTACTAGTCAGAAAGGCATTGCATTGCGAGAAATGTTTGCAGCCCAGAAAGCCGTTATAGGCGGACAAGGGCGATGGATGTGCGGCCTTCAGCACCAAATGGCGGCTGGTATCGACATTTGCCGCTTTCTTATGGGCATAGGCGCCCCACAGCATGAACACCACTGGTTCTGGCTTGTCATTCACGAGCCCAACAATCGCGTCGGTAAACTGCTCCCATCCTTTCCGGCTATGCGAAGCGGCCTTGGCCATTTCCACCGTCAGGACGCTGTTCAATAACAGTACGCCTTGCTTCACCCAATGCTCCAAAAAGCCATGGGACGGACGCTGTAGGCCGAGATCGCTTTCCAGTTCCTTGTAAATGTTCACAAGGCTTGGCGGCGGCCGGACGCCCGGCGGCACGCTGAAGCTCAAGCCATGGGCTTGACGCGGGCCGTGATAGGGATCTTGCCCTAAAATGACGACCCGCACCCGTTCGAGCGGGGTCAGTTCAAGCGCACGAAACCATGCGGCTCGTTCCGGGTATATCGTTTTGCCAGCCGCCTGCTCGACCTCCAAAAACCGTGCAAGTGCAGCCATGCCCTCGCTTGCCAGTGCCGCGCTTAAGGGTGCTTCCCAGCCACTGGGTATGGAAAGGCGGCTCATTCTGCCTTTGGCGGGGCCGTCAGCAAATCGGTCCAAGCCTTGACCTCTTTCGATGTCGCTGGCCCAAGCAGCTCCATGGCGTGGCGCAGCCGTTCACGGATGATGTCGCGGCCAAGATGGGTGATGGCGTCAAACAAAGGCACGCCCTGCGCGCTTCCGGTTATGGCCAGATAGAATGGCCGGATAACATCCTTCAACTTGGCATCGAGAACTTCGGCCGTGCGGCGCAATGTCCCCTCAACACCGTCCCGGTGCCATTCGATCATCCCGTCAAACTGCTGCAACGCAATCGTATAGGCCGCGCGTTGCGTATCCTGTTCAAGCTTCACGCCATCGCGCAGCCGTTCAAGCGTCATGCCCTCAATGCGGTTCATGAAGAACATGGCGGTCAGCCCGCCAAGATCGGACATTTTGGTGATCCGCGCCTGCGCCATTTCGGCGATGGGCGTCAGATAGCTGTCATTCAACGCCCATGCTTTTACGGCGTCCAGAAACTCCGAAACGCTCAATTCTTCACGCAGATATCGGCCATTCAGCCAGTCCAGTTTCGACGTGTCGAACACGGGACCGCCGAGCGATATGTTGTGCACGTCAAATTCGTCGATAAGCGTTTGCAGCGAGGTTTTTTCGTCTTCTTCGCTTGCCGATTTAATGAACAGTCCCAGAAAATTCTGCATCGCCTGCGGCAAATAACCTGCGCGCTGATAATATAAGATGCTTGTCGGGTTCTTCCGCTTTGACAGCTTTGATTTGTCGGCATTGCGCAGCAACGGCAAATGCGTGAGCACTGGCGGTTCCCAGCCGAAATATTGATATAGCAACAAATGCTTTGGCGCCGACGAAATCCACTCTTCGCCGCGCATGACATGCGTGATTTCCATCAGATGGTCATCGACGACATTGGCCAGATGATAGGTCGGCAATCCGTCTGATTTCATCAGGACCTGCATATCGACCACCGAATATTCAAACTCGATCTCGCCGCGCAACGTGTCCTGAACGATGCATGTGCCGGTCGTCGGAATTTTCATGCGGACAACATGTGGCACGCCATCTGCTTCCAGCTTCGCGCAGTCGTCGGCGTTAAGCGAAAGGCAGGTGCCGTCATATTTGGGTGGCAACTTCGCCGCCATTTGGGCAGCACGCGAGGCGCCTAGCTTTTCAGGCGTGCAATAGCATTTGAACGCATGCCCATCGGCCAGCAAACGGTCGCAATGTTCGGTGTAGATCGCGCTACGTTCCGACTGGCGATAGGGCCCGTGCGGTCCGCCAACATCGGGACCTTCATCCCAGCTAAGCCCAAGCCAACGGAGTGATTCCAGGATCATTTTTTCCGATTGCGGCGTTGACCGCACTTGATCGGTATCCTCAATCCGCAGCAGGAATTGACCGCCATGCTTCTTAGCAAAGCAATAGTTGATCAAAGCAATATAGGCAGTGCCGACGTGCGGATCGCCAGTGGGTGAAGGAGCTACCCGGGTACGGACGGGGCGGGTGATGGCATTCATGTTCAGTGCTTCTTTCAATCTCGTTTGGCGGTCCTCTATCAAGCCCCGCCATGCTTGTCATCTTCGCGCTGCAATTGCGAAAGGGCGATATGTGCGTGGGCGTAAATCGGGGTAGGGTAAAGTCTGCCTAGCGCAAAGCCGATAACAGGCGTAGCTAATTGATGAATGACGTCTACTTCCCCCCGCTTGCTTACGCTTGGAACCGCTGTGCCGCCGCATGGCATTACGCAAGATCAGGTCTTGTCGATATTGGCGCAGGCCAAAGGCCATGCGTTGCCTGCGCGCATGGCGGATATTCTGGGCAATACCGGCATTGATCAGCGGTATATTGCGATGCCGCCTGAATATTATTTTGCGCCACGGTCGTGGGCCGGTCGCGCAGCGGTATATGCCGACGCTGCAGCAGCCATGTTTGAGGCTGCTACGGCACAAGCGCTTGATCGTGCAGGCGTCAATGCCGCCGACATTGGTCAGATTGTGTTTGTGTCAACCACCGGAACCATGACGCCAAGCCTACCCAGCCGGATGATCGCGAAAATGGGCTTTGCGCCCGATACGCGGTGCGTGCCCTTATTTGGCTATGGCTGCGCGGGCGGGGTTATTGGACTTGGGGTTGCCGCAGACCTGTTCCGCGCCAATCCGGACAAGCCCATCCTGCTCGTAAGTCTTGAGCTGTGCAGCATTGCCTATGACCATGCGCGGATGGACAAAAAAGATATGGTTGCGCTTGCCCTTTTTGCCGATGGCTGCGCGGCGGCGCTGATCGGGGCAGGGCCCGGCCCTGCGCTTTCCGCCTTTGCCAGCCATGTGTGGCCCGACACGCTCGATATGATGGGCTGGGAAATCGGCGACACGGGCTTTGATCTGGTGCTTGCGCGCGACATTCCAGTTTTCGTCAACAGCCACTTTGCGCCTGTCTGCGACGCATTCTTGGCGCGGCAAGGGCTTGAGAAAACCGAGATGGCCGAGCCTGCCTGTCACCCGGGCGGCGGCCGTGTTGTCGATGCGCTTGCGGACTATCTGGGTGATGATTTGGCAATGACCCGTTCGGTGCTGCGTGCAAATGGCAATATGAGTTCGCCAACGGTGCTATTTGTGTTGGACGCTTTGTTGGCGGCAGGGCCGATTGCAAAGCCAACCTTGCTGACGGCGCTTGGTCCGGGATTTGTCGGTGCGATGGGAGTTCTTAAGCCATGACACTGTTTGATTGGCCTATCTGGGCGCTTATTGTCTTTGCCTATGTCATTATCCAGCGGCTTGCCGAACTCGCCTATGCCAACGCGAACACAAGGCGTTTGCTGGCCGAAGGCGGGCGTGAGCATGGGGCAAAGCATTATCCTTTGTTCATATTGCTCCACAGCGGCTGGCTTGTGTCGATTGCGCTGTTTGCGGAACCGACAGCGGGGCCGAACCTGTTATTGCTCAACGCGTTCGTCGCCAGCCAGACATTCCGATTTTGGACGCTGGCAAGCATTGGCCGGTGGTGGACGACCCGCATTATCAGCGCGCCGCATTTCCCGCGGGTGAAGCGCGGGCCATATCGGTTTATCAGGCACCCAAATTACGCATTGGTGGTCGTGGAAATCGCGCTGCTGCCGCTGTTGCTTGGCGCACCCGCCATGGCGCTGACGTTTTCGATATTGAACGCTGTGTTATTGTGGTGGCGGATCCGGATTGAAAATGCCGTGCTCGGCGAACGTGTGGGCACTACTTGACCCGACCGCCTGCTGGCGCTAATGGCGCGCCTTCCCATGGCCAGAGGACCGATTCTCTTTGGTCATTTGGGAAGAACTCAGAATAGCAGCACATTGTGTGATCGGCCGGGTGGGCCAAAGGCTGAGCCTCCACCGCAAAATACGGCTGCCCACCCAAAGTAACCGCTTTAAACAAGGTGAAGATATGCCAACGATTAACCAGCTGGTCCGCAAGGGCCGGACCCCGCAGAAGACCAAGTCCAAGGTCCCTGCGATGGAGCAAAATCCACAAAAGCGCGGCGTTTGCACACGCGTTTATACAACGACCCCGAAAAAGCCGAACTCGGCTTTGCGTAAGGTTGCGAAGATCCGTCTGACCAACCAGCGTGAAGTTATTTCCTATATCCCAGGTGAAGGCCACAACCTTCAGGAGCATAGCGTTGTGCTTATCCGTGGCGGCCGCGTACGCGACCTTCCCGGTGTGCGTTACCACGTGCTTCGCGGCGTACTCGATACGCAGGGCGTCAAGGACCGCAAGCAATCGCGTTCCAAATATGGTGCAAAGCGTCCGAAGTAATTCGAACGTTACCATTGGCTGGCCGATTGGCGCGCAACTGCGCTGCCACTGGTCCCATGAGATAAAGGAAATAAAATATGTCACGTCGTCGTCGTCCCGAAAAGCGCATCATTCTTCCCGATCCCAAGTTCGGTGATATCGTGCTTTCGAAGTTCATGAACAACCTGATGCTTGATGGTAAGAAGTCAGCAGCAGAGCGTATCGTTTATGGTGCGTTGGAAACTGTTGAAGCCCGCGCCAAGAAAGATCCTATCCAAACCTTCCATGAAGCGCTGGATAACGTAAAGCCAGGCATCGAAGTCCGCAGCCGCCGCGTTGGTGGTGCGACCTATCAGGTTCCTTGCGAAGTGCGTCCAGAGCGCGCGCAGGCACTTGCGATCCGTTGGTTGATCGGCGCTGCGCGTAACCGCAGTGAAACCACCATGGCTGCCCGTTTGTCGGGTGAATTGATGGATGCCGCGTCAAACCGTGGAAACGCCGTCAAGAAGCGTGAAGATACGCACCGTATGGCGGAAGCCAACCGTGCATTCGCACACTACCGCTGGTAATCACATTCGGGCCACTTCGGTGGCCCACACTTCGGAGTAAAGCATATGGCACGCAGCCATCCACTCAATATGTATCGCAACATCGGTATCATGGCGCATATCGACGCCGGTAAAACCACGACCACCGAGCGCATCCTTTTCTACACCGGCAAGTCGTATAAAATCGGCGAAGTTCATGATGGCGCAGCCACCATGGATTGGATGGAGCAAGAGCAAGAGCGTGGCATCACGATCACCTCGGCTGCAACGACCTGCTTCTGGAACGACCACCGCATCAACATCATTGATACGCCAGGCCACGTTGACTTCACGATTGAAGTTGAACGTTCGCTGCGCGTTCTCGATGGCGCGGTCGCTTGCTTCGACGGCGTTGCCGGCGTTGAGCCACAGTCCGAAACCGTATGGCGTCAGGCCGATAAGTACGGCGTTCCACGCATGTGCTTCATCAACAAGCTCGACCGTACCGGCGCGAACTTCAAATATTGCGTTCAATCGATCATCGATCGTCTGGGTGCAAAGCCAGCCGTTCTGTACATTCCAATCGGTTTGGAAGCGGATCTTAAGGGTCTCGTCGACCTCGTGCACAACCGTGCGATCATCTGGAAAGACGAATCGCTTGGTGCGGACTTCTTCTACGAAGATATCCCAGCTGATCTGGCTGACGAAGCTGCGAAGTATCGTAGCGACCTCATCGAGCTTGCTGTTGAGCAAGACGATGCCGCCATGGAAGCCTATCTTGAAGGCAATGAGCCTGACGTTGCAACGCTGAAGGCGCTGATCCGCAAGGGCACGTTGAACCAGTCGTTCGTTCCAGTCTGCTGTGGTTCGGCGTTCAAGAACAAGGGCGTTCAGCCATTGCTCGACGCTGTTGTCGATTATCTGCCTTCGCCGCTCGACATTGAAGACGTTCAAGGCGTCAAGATGGACAGCCTTGAGCCAGACAGCCGCCCAGCAGCTGACGATGCGCCGTTCTCGGCACTCGCGTTCAAGGTCATGAACGATCCTTTCGTCGGTTCGCTGACCTTCATCCGCATCTATTCGGGTACGCTCGTCAAGGGCACCTACCTGAACTCGGTGAAGGACAAGAAGGAAAAGGTCGGGCGTATGCTCGAAATGCACGCCAACGAACGTAAGGACGTTGACGAAGCATTTGCAGGCGACATCATCGCGCTTGCCGGCATGAAGGAAACGACGACCGGTGACACTTTGTGCGCCGAACGTGCGCCAATCATCCTTGAGCGTATGGAATTCCCTGAGCCCGTTATCGAGCTTTCGGTTGAACCAAAGACCAAGGCTGACCAAGAAAAGATGGGCATTGCGCTCAATCGTCTGTCGGCTGAAGATCCATCGTTCCGCGTTTCGACCGATCACGAATCGGGCCAGACGATCATTAAGGGTATGGGCGAGCTTCACCTCGACATCATCGTCGATCGTATGCGTCGTGAATTCAAGGTTGAAGCAAATGTCGGCGCGCCGCAGGTTGCGTACCGCGAATATCTCGCACGCGAAGTTGACATTGATTACACCCACAAGAAGCAGTCGGGTGGTTCAGGTCAGTTCGGCCGTATCAAGTTCACCGTAAAGCCGGGCGAGCGTGGCACGGGCATCATCTTCAAGGATGAAGTCAAGGGCGGTAACATTCCGAAGGAATATATCCCATCGGTTGAAAAGGGCATGCGCGAAACCGCAGAGTCCGGATCGCTTATCGGCTTCCCGATCATCGATTTTGAAATCACGCTGTATGACGGCGCATATCATGACGTCGACTCGTCGGCGCTGGCATTCGAAATCGCTGGTCGTGCAGGCATGCGTGAAGCTGCGCAAAAAGCGGGCATCAAACTGCTTGAACCAATCATGAAGGTCGAAGTTGTATCGCCTGAGGAATATCTGGGCGATGTGATCGGCGACATGAACTCACGTCGTGGTCAAATTCAGGGCACTGACAGCCGCGGTAATGCGCAGGTTGTTGAGTCCATGGTGCCTTTGGCCAACATGTTCGGCTATGTGAACCAGCTCCGCTCGTTCACGCAAGGACGTGCAAACTATTCGATGTTCTTCAATCATTATGATGAAGTCCCATCGAACGTTGCGGCCGAAATCAAGGAGAAGCTTGCCTGATAGGCAAAAGCCGATTAATGGCGGCGCCTGATTCAGCAGGCGTCGTCCCACCTGATCAAAATATTACCTAATCGAAAGAAGGTTTGAGAAAATGGCAAAAGCTAAATTTGAGCGGACGAAACCGCATTGCAACATTGGTACCATCGGTCACGTTGACCACGGCAAGACCACGCTGACTGCAGCGATCACGAAGATCATGGCTGAAACTTACGGCGGTACCGCTGTTGATTTCGCCAACATCGATAAGGCGCCAGAAGAGCGCGAGCGCGGTATCACCATTTCGACGGCACACGTTGAATATGAAACTGCCAACCGTCACTACGCACACGTCGACTGCCCAGGCCACGCTGACTATGTTAAGAACATGATCACCGGTGCTGCTCAGATGGACGGCGCCATCCTCGTTGTGAACGCTGCTGACGGCCCAATGCCACAGACTCGCGAGCACATCCTGCTTGCACGTCAGGTTGGCGTTCCTGCACTTGTTGTTTACATGAACAAGGTTGACCAGGTTGACGACGAAGAAATTCTCGAGCTGGTTGAAATGGAAATCCGTGAGCTTCTTTCGAAGTATGATTTCCCAGGCGACGATATTCCAATCGTTCGTGGTTCGGCACTTGCTGCACTCGAAGGCCGTGACGACAACATCGGTAAGGAATCGGTCCTTGCACTGATGGCTGCCGTTGACGAAGCCATTCCTCAGCCAGAGCGTCCAGTCGACAAGCCATTCCTGATGCCAGTTGAAGACGTGTTCTCGATCTCGGGTCGTGGTACGGTTGTTACCGGCCGCGTTGAAACCGGGATCGTCAAGGTTGGCGAAGAAGTTGAAATCGTTGGTATCAAGGACACCAAGAAGACGACCGTTACCGGCGTTGAAATGTTCCGCAAGCTGCTCGATCAGGGTGAAGCTGGCGATAACATCGGTGCGCTTGTTCGTGGCGTAGGCCGTGAAGAAGTTGAGCGTGGTCAGGTTCTCTGCAAGCCAGGTTCGGTTACGCCGCACACTGAGTTTTCAGCAGAAATCTACGTTCTTTCGAAGGACGAAGGCGGCCGTCACACGCCATTCTTCGCAAACTACCGTCCACAGTTCTACTTCCGTACAACTGACGTGACCGGCGAAGTGATCCTCCCAGAAGGCACTGAAATGGTTATGCCAGGCGACAACGTAACCATCGCGGTTAAGTTGATTGCTCCAATCGCTATGGACCCAGGTCTTCGCTTCGCAATTCGCGAAGGCGGACGCACCGTCGGTTCTG
>Ga0315908_10000396_pt1 | contig 34799 bp, 27 predicted proteins | sample LakEriMetagenome_12_FD_203520 | JGI IMG/M metagenome (GOLD analysis project Ga0315908, IMG submission 203520) | Freshwater fungal communities from buoy surface, Lake Erie, Ohio, United States - Buoy 4 MA124 | ecosystem: Environmental > Aquatic > Freshwater > Lake > Lake biofilm | place: USA...
ATTGTTATTATTTTTCACTTTCATTTCTTATTGAATTTTAATATTAACTGTTATTTTAATTTTATTTTTACATATTTGTCAATAAATTATTACTCTATTATTACAATTTTTTTTAACTAGATTTTTATTTTTCTTAATTCATATCTATTAAATCATTATTTTATTCAAAATACAAATTTACTTTATTTACAATTATTTATTATTATTAATAATTTTTTATATCTAAATAACTTTCTTTTAAATCAAATTAAAAATTTTTGTCGCTCAATTATTATTATTTCTCATCAAATTAATTAATTAAATTATTAATTTAATTATTTTAATTAAAATATTAAGATTTTTCCTTTTAACATGATAACTATGAATCTTATTAAAAATTATTTTATTAATTAGTATTTAATTATAATTATTAAATATTTTCTAAATAATTTTATTAGTTAAAAGTTTCTTTTAATTTTTAATTTTTATATGTTGAATGACTTTAAGATAATTAGTTTCCTTAAATATTTTTTTATTTAGTTTAATTAAATAAAGCACTTTCTTATTCTTTAGATTATTTTAAATGAATTTTATTTAATATTTATTCATAATTTTTCTAAATAAAATCAATATTAAATTCAGCTTTATTATCTGAATTCTAATATTATTCTATTATTTATTGAAATATTTATTATTTCAAATAAGTAATATCTAACTATTCATCTTTTAATTAAATGAATAAATCATATCCATTTTTTTTGTTATATAATCTTGACTATAATTTTTGTTTTTGGATATTGTTATTTTTAGATCTTACTATAAAAGATTATATTTCTTTAAATTAAGGAGGTAATTTTATCTTTTTAATCTTTTTAAATTTTTATTCTTTCTGTATTATGTTTTTACAATCGTATATCATATCATTAATATTATATAAATCTTATTCAATATTTTCAAAAATTAATTTTTATTTATTTTTATTAGTTTATTAGTAATTTAATTTTGAATAGTTATAATCATCTAAAACTTTACTTAAATTTTAATTAAATTAACTAATATCATTGTTATTTTTAACAGATGATAAATCTAAGTCGTCTAAAATATTTTTATTTCCTATTATATTTTCATGAGGTCTAAATTCTATTTTTTAAATACTCTTTTTATATTAATTTTCATCTACAGATTCATTTATATCTTCTTCTTAAATTTTTATTTATGAATCCATTATATTATTTTTGTAAAATATTAACTTATTAATTATAATGCAGTTTAAATATTTTATTTTAAATCTTAATATCTATAAAGAATTTTTATAAGATTATAAAATATGTTTAGTTTCAATAATATTTAATTTTTCGAATTATAAATTATAATAACTTTGATACTAATTAATTATAAGATATAATAAGTGTGTTGATATAATTATTTATGATATAGTAAATGTGTTATTTTATAATAAATAATATAAAAAATGATAAGTAGCTAGATAGAAAATGATAAAATATTGATAATAAATGGAATCGAAGGAACTTTTAATTAATTACAAATTATATTTAATGAAAAATAAATTATAAATTAAAAATAAGAATTAATCAAATACTTAAGAGAATTATGGGATGATAATATTTCAGAAATCAAAGTTTTTTCATTAGAAAATGAATAATAAATAGAAGAAGATTAATAAATATATGTTTAATCTAAGTTTATAGTAATTCATTCTCCAGAAACAACGAAGACAAATTTTGAAGGTTAGATTGACGAATAATAAATTAATTTTAACCAAGATTTTCTTTTTGAATAAAGTTAAGTAATTTAAAAATTTACTTTATTTGCTTAATATTTCTAATCAACTGTGTAAAATTAATTAAATAAATGTTAATCATTAGTAAATTAATACAAATATTTATAGAAAAGGATAAATTATTAATAAAAAACAAATAATATTTTATTAAATGAAATTTAGGCAGATTTAAAAAGGATTAAGGAAAGTAATATAAATATTCTAATCGTTATTGAAAAAAATATAAAATAAGATATCTTTTTTGAAATAAGTAATTAAAATTAAAATAACACTATAAATAAATTATATGAATCTTTTTTAACTGAACTTAATGAATTTTAAAAAATATTAACACTTATAATTAATTAATAAATTAAACAGTAAAAATAATTTGCAGAAATAATTATAAGCTTAGAATAATTATTTCAAAAGAATAATGATTATTCAATAAATGATTCTTAATAAATTGATTTAAATATTTAGAATTTCATTGAAACAAAATAAAATATTATAAATGATTTAAATAATGATTAATTTTTAAATAAAGACAAAAAGTATATTGATGATAATAATAAGATTATAGAAAAAATTATTAATTATTTTAATAAGGAAATAGAGTTTATTAAAAATCAAATATAAATAAATCAAAGAAATAACAAAAAATTATTATAAACAAAATAATTTTTTATCGATTTTATAAGGACAGCAAATCAAAAATTTTTAAACGAGTTTTAAAATCTAACTAAATTTTGGTAAAATTTATTTTATTTGAGAGAAGAATTAATAAATAATAAAATTTTAATTAATTAAATAGATTAAAATAAAAATACAATTATTTTGAAAGATATTTTTGTTAAAATATTATTATAATATAACTAAAATAATAATTAAGAAGAAAAATTTTAACAATTTTAATAATTTGACTTTGAAAAATAACTAGAAATGTTAATTATAATCAATAAATCTTTGTAGTAAATATTTTAATAAAAATATTTAGTGAATTAATATTCAAACAATTAAAAGTTTGATTATAATTTAATTTAAGATTAAAATCAAGATAATTAACAATTTGATATATTAAATAGTCCTTTTATACTAAAAAATAAAATTAATAAACTCTTAATTGAAAATTTAAAATATTAATAATAAATATAAGAATATATTAATACAAATAAATATCAAGAAAATTAAATTAATTTATAAATAAAAATTAATTTAGATTAAGAAAATGAAATAAAAAAATATAAATAAATAAATTTAGATTAAGAAAATTAATTAAAATGTTTAAATATTAAATTAAATAAATTAAAAAGTGAAATGCATGAATAACTTTAATAATAAATAAAAATTTGTTAAGATAAAGATTTATAACTTAATAAAGAGATATAAAAATCTGTTAAAAAAGATGGAATAATAAAAGAATAACAAAAAGCTTATGATAGTATAAATTAAGATTTTGAATGATAATTAGCTATAAATAATGAACTTATAATAAATTTAGAAAGTAATAAATTTCTTATTTTGGATTTGTAAAAAAATAATAATAATTATTATATTTCAAATATTTAAAATTTACAATAATAAATATAAAATTATTAAAAATAGATCGAAAATAATGATTATAATCTAAAATAGTAAATTAATGAAACTTTATAAGTTAATATAATTAATACATAGTTATAATAGGAAAATTCAGATTTAAAAAATAGTTTTAATAGATAAACAGAAATTTTTAAAGTTTAGTAAAATGAATACATCAAAAAAATTGAATTAAATCAATAATAAATAATTTAATTAAATAATAAATTAAATGATTTCTAAAATGAAATATAATTTATTAATAATAAATTGTAAGAATAAGAAAGTATATTGATCAAGAAATAAGAATAAATTGAAAATTATAGAGAAAAATTCAATATCATTTCTGATGAAAAATTCAATATTGAATTAGAAAAAAATTATCTTATTTAAAAACAATTTATTATTTCAGCTATTAAATAAAATTTGAATTCTTAAATTAAAAATCAAATATTTTTATAATTGATTGATAATATATAAAATGATGATTAAATTATTAGGGAATTAAAAAAAGAAATTAACAAAGTAATAAATAATTAAAATTTAGCCATTTAATAATAATAATTCGAAAATATAAATGATAATTAAAAATAAAATATATATAGCTAAATAAATTTAGAATAAAATAATTTTAATTATTTTAATATTAACAAAATTAAAAATAATAGCAATATTAATTAATAAGATTAAATTAATAATAGTAATGTCAATAATAATAGCAACAATATTATTATAGATAAAAATATTGATAGTAATAGTAATAGCGATAGTAAAATTAATGATAATAACGATGATAGTTAAAATAATAATTATAATTAATAGGAAATTTAAAAGAATGAAGATGATCTAAATTTGTAAATTTCCTTTTTTTATGATTTATTTTAAAATATACAAATTAATAATTAAAATTTGATAAATGGATTGATTTAGAAATATTTAGATACAATTACTTCAATGAATTTAATAAATGATTTATTATATGTAGATATTGAATTTGAAAATGAAAGATTTTAATTTATTTCAATTGCTGTTATTGTAGAAGATGACCAAATTAAACCGATAGATTAATAATCAATTGAAAAAACAAAAAATAAAAAAGTAGACTAACATCAGTGTTTTATTGGAAAAATTTTAGACATTCGTTTTATGTAAAAAGAAATGATTGAATCTTTATCTTTTGACAATAATGAATCAATTAAATATTTAGAAGTTTATATTGATTTAAATGATTTAATGGTTGTTTTTTGATAAAATTAATTTGTTATAATATTGTTTTAATATATATTAATTTATATTCAATTTAAATTCTATTATTTATTTATATTTTGACTAGCTAAAACAAATTTTTAACATTTTTATGTATCCTAAAATTTTTATTTTTAAATACTTCTTTATGATTAATATATTAGAATTTTCTAATTTAATTTATTTTTCTTACTGTATCGTAAAATTTTTAAGGATTTTAGATTCATTCGTCTTAGGAATAATTAAATTATTAATTGAAATTTTAATTATTTTTATCTTTATAAATTTCAAATAATTATTATTTTCTAATTTTATGAATAATATAATTACTTTAGACTTAAAATATTTTAGGTTGTTTTATTTAAATTATTTTAATTATTAGAATATTATCTATATTTTTCCAATTTTTACATAGTTATTTTCTATTATTTTTTTAATAAAATTCTTTAATCTTCGTCCAATTTATATGATTCCAATTATTCATCAATATTTTTAGAAATATAGCTAAGCTACGGCAGTTTATCATTTGTATGATTGTTATATTAAAATTAAAACATAGAACTATTTTTTAATTAGAATTCATATTAAGATTCCCTCATATTTTTTATTTATTTAAGTTCAAGCTTAACTAATTAATCAATTTCCTAAAACTAAATTTAATTTATTTATTGTAAATTATTTAAAAACTTTAATTATAAAATAAAAATACATTTTTTTAATTATCTAATCCTAAATAATTCCAAAATTATTATGTTTTTTGTTCTTAATCTAGTTAAAAGTTATAAATTTAATTTTTCTAATTTTATGCATCAATAGATAATTTTTTTATTAAAATCTTATTTATTAGATAATTAATTACATTAAATTGATTTAAATCTAATTAATCAATAGTTTAAAAAATTTATTCTACAATAAATAATAATTACTTTAATTATTAAATAATTTTACTTAAAAACTTAAACAAAAATTTTAAATTTTGAACTACTTATAAAATAAAAATAGCATATTCAAGCTAATAAATTAGGTTTGTTGACTATTTTAGCAGAAATTTTAAGCTAATTAATTATAAAACAAAAATATTTATTCAATTTACTCATTTATATCAACTTATCAAGTTAAATTATCATTTTCTTATTTAATTTACTTTGTACTTTTACTATTACTTTTACCTGATAAACTTTATCTTCGAATTTTTTATAAAATTTTAAATTACTCTTTTTACAAAAAGTTATTTTCATGAATTTAATTTGTATTATTATATTTTAATTAATTTTTCTTTGTTTCTATTTATATTTTCAATTAATGAATCAACTTAAATAAAAAAATTATTGTTTAATTTAAAGTTAAATGAGTATACTGTTTATAAATTTTTTGTAAATTTTCAATATCTTTATCAAGATCAGGCTTTTCTTTCAAAATTTTCAATTTTTAATACTAATCATGATATCTAAATTCAAATTAAATAGCATCTTATAAAAGAATCTCTTTTAAAAAATTTTTAATCTTATTTAAATTAATTTTTTACTAATTTACTATATCTGTTTAACTATGGCTTTAAAATATTATTAGTATTAATTTTTTATATTCTTAATAAATCCTTCTAAAAATTTCTTTTTAATTTTAAATTTATATTACTTATATTAGGGTTTTTATAAAGTTGATAAAATTCCAGCCAGTTTTTTAATATGTATATATAAAATTAATAATCGTGTCTTATATATATTTAATTAATTTACTAAAAAGTACTTGAAAATTCATCTTGATAAAATAAAAAAAAATCTTCCATCGTTATTTATTCTTATTAAAATTCAGGATATTAAATAATTGTATAAATAATTAATTCTTTAAATTTAATCATATTCGTCCTTTTTTTATTTTAAGAATAAAAATCAAAATTTTATTTCAATTTAATTTTATCATTTTTTATTTAATTAAGTAATTTCATTAAATATATATATGAAATATAGTTAAAATTTTAAAAATAAAACAAATTTATTAACAAATATAAAAAATAAAAACTAATTAAATGATAAAATAGAATATAAAAAAAAACTTAAATAGAAAGAATATTACTAATAATAATAATAATAAAAAAACATATATAATTATAAAATATACATTGATTATATTAAATGATAAAAAGAATAGTAAAAAAAGAATTTTAGTTATTAAAGCAAATAAACAAAAACTAAGTAAAAAAATTCAGTTAAATAGAAATCCAACAAAAACTAAATCAAATAAGATCTAATGCAAATCTAATGGATATGGAATACGATATTTGTAATATCTCAGAAGGAATTTAGGCAGCATCTGACGAAATCCCTAAAGATATAATGTAGAAAATATCTGAAATAAGTTTGTCAAACTTATATACAAAACTTAACGATATTCTTGAAAATACAGCAATAATTATAAGTGAAAATTATGGGATGGGAATTGCAATATTAGCTATAACTTGTGGCATAAAATTAATTTATGCCCCAATAATGGTTAAATGCAATATAAACATGCTGAAATTAAAACTTTTAGACCCAGAAACCCAATTGTTCTAATAACAAGTCAAGAGAATGCAATAGAAATAAGATATGGCAGGAATGAAGTAAGCGTAATATAAATTCAAGTAGTTGAGAATTAAGCATGGAATAAAAATGTATTTAATGGCAATTAATCTCACATAGTTTCCAATTCTTATCACTTGGTTCTTCTGTTTAAGGTATATTGTCACTATGCCTGAAAAGTTTCCTTGGGTTAAAACCGATGGATTTCTATGGTTTTCTAATCTAAGTTTAGCAGATCCTTATTGCATTTTGCCCATTATTTCTGCCTTCATTTCATATTAAAATATTATGGTATATATATGAATAAATATTAAAAGATATCTTAATCTCTTTAATCACAGCAAAATTAAATGCAAATAATCTAATAATTCCAACAATATATAAAATACATCCCGTTCTTGTCTATTCCAATAATGATGTACTTCCCTTCTGGTCTGACACTGTATTGGTGTATAATGTCAGGCACACAATACTTAGCAGTTTCTATTGTAAGAAATAAGAGATTTAAGAAATATATGGGTATTGGAGATTACTTGCCTGACACTATTTTGGAAACCAAGTTTAAGAAAGAGTATTCAAATGTTGTTAAGGCGATTGTCACTGAGAAAGTGGATGAATAAACCAACTCTCAAAAATAAGTCTTTGTATCTCAAAATAGACCCAAAAAGAAATGAATAATAGAATTATTTTATATAAATAATTAATCTATTCACTTATTATTCATTGTTAATGATGAAACACATCTTCTTCCATATATTCCAAGATCTATTCATCATCTATATAATCCAGTTCATCCTCTATTAATTGATTAATGTTTGTTTTATTTATGTTGTCTTTTATTTCTTATTGATATTTTTATAAATTTTGGTTTATTTTTCCCCATATTACTCCGTTTCCATACCTATTTTATTAAAATTTATCAAATTCATCAACTTCTTCTGTCATTTTACCGTTTACTATTTTATTGTTTCCATAATAAAAATATAATTTTAATTATCTTTACTTATTATTTTTATTTAATAAATACTTTGAATTACAATTTGTTTAAGACATTATATACATCAATTGCTTCATTAAAACTGTTAATCCTTAGAAAAACTGTTCCATTATATATTAAGTCTTATTCATGTTGATATTTCATTTGAATATCTAGTATTTAAATAAAATTATAATATTTAATTTTTTTAAAAGATAGATATTTGTTTAATTTTTTTATTAATATATTATAATTTAATTTTATAATAATACATTATATTTAATTTAAATTATAAAATAATTTTAATTGAATAAATTATCGATAAATTAATTTTAAATAATAAATAATTTTAAAATATTTTACTTTATAATCCGTTAGATGTTAAAACATTATTTAAAAACTAAATAAATTCTTCAGTATTCTAATTTGCAACTATATTTTTAACAATTAAAGTTCTTTTGTAATCAGCATCATCAAAATGAATTTTTGATTTTTGTAAATTTAATCCAAAAACTCTTAAATTTGGTTCTACGATCTATTATTTATCTTTATAGTTTTATAATTCAAAAAAAATATAGGATTTGTTTTAAATTTTATTTATGTTATAATTATCTATTTTATTTATTAATTTTTATGATTATATAATATTAAATAAACATTATTTATCAATTTTTATCTCTTTTAATTAATCAGCAATTTCATTTTAATTATTTTCATTAGATTAAATTTCATTAAATATATTTTCTTAAAATTCAAATAATTTATTTTTTTATCTTTCAGAAATTAATTTATAATTATTAATTTAATTAATTTTATTTAAAGAATTTTTTATTAAATAATGAGTTTTAGAATCATTAAAATATTCTTTTTAGTCAAAAATTTTAATTTATTTGATTAATCCATAATTTTATATAATTGTATTTTTGAATTGTTAAATAATTTCTGATTATTCATTTATATCGTAATTAAAATTGAAAGCATAAACCCAATTAGTCTTTTATATTTTTGAATTTCTGAATCCTTCTTATTCAATAAGAAAGGGTTTAAATTTATACAAATCTGTAAACTTTTAATGTTGATGATCAAATTTTTTATCTTCTTCTTATTCTTGGTAATTATAATATTAATGATCATTTATTTAAGTATTTTAAAAATCGTTATGTCCATTCTGAATATTGATATTAAACATTTTATTTTTATATTCTTATTATATTACATTAATATAATCAGAATGAAGTTAATCTGAAATATCATAAATCTAATTTTGAATAAAAGTTTATTATGAAGACTAATTATTTTGAAAGTCTTCTATTAAATCATCCTCAATATTTTATTACTTATGATTTATTTCAGGAATATCATCAAAATTGCAATCATTTAACTCTCTATTACTAAGATTATTATGATTAAAATTAAAATTTATATTTCTCATATTTTTTAGTACACTCTGATCATTTTAAAAATAATTCTAATTGCAATGTTTGGCAGCTAAATTATTGAAAATAGGCTCAGAATTTGGCTAACTACTAATTGAAAACATTCCCAATTATTTTACAACATTTTCACACTCTATCAATTATTATTATATTTTATTAATATCTTTTTCCTGTAAATAATCATCCTATACTTTTTTGAAATTAACTTTTTGTAAATTATTTATCAAATCTCCTAAGTTGTTTTTCTTTAGAATGTTCTCGATTTAGTAAAACAAAAAAGACTCTCGATAGTTTTATTCACACTAACGATTTTTTTTGTGATTTTTATTTTTTTCTTTCAAAATTAACAATTTTATTTTGCTTTTTACTTGAACAGGAGCTAATTCTTCTAGTTTTTCAAAAAACTCATTGATGTCTGATAAATTTTAATTGTGATCTTTATTAATTTATTGAGTATTTTATTTGCTGATATTTTGCATGTGATGGTATAAACTACTTTTTTAATAGTCAGCTTGTTATTTTACTTTTACTCTATCTTTTCCTGTATAATATATTTTCATGAACCTTTATTTAACATTCAATACTTAAGTTTTCGAATAATTTTTAAACCCTGATAATAGCATTTAATATCTTTTTATTATTAAAATGCTTTATAATAATTTTATAGAGTTAATAATATGATAAAGATAATAGAATGATGAAATGGATCATTTAGATTTGGCTTAATTAGCAACAGCATCTTATTTGGCCTTCAACTCTTCCTGAGAAATAAGATAATAACTTTAAATAACCTAAATATTATGATCCAACTCCAAAACTAATGGCTAAGCAGTAGGAATATTAAGATTGACTATATCTTGATCAGAAATATCATTAAGATGCTTTAAAATAGCCCTAAGACTATTTCCATGTGCAACAACAATGACATTTCTATTATTTTTGATAGCAGGGACAATTTAATCTTACCAAAAGGGAATAGCCCTGTTAACAGTATCTTTTAAACACTCTGTAAGAGGAATACATTCAACCGGCAAATCACTATATCTTTCATCAAATAAAGCATATCGTTCATCATTTTTGTCTAAAGCTGGAGGAGGAATATCATATGATCTTCGCCATAATTTAACTAGATCTTCACCATGTTTCATAGCTGTTTCTGCTTTATTAAGACCTTATAATGCACCATAGTGACGTTCATTTAGTCTCCAATTTTTTATAACTGGAACATGATGTAAGCTCATTTCTTCTAAACAATTGTTTAATGTTGTTATGGCTCTTTATAATACACTTGTATAAGCTAAGTTGAATGTGAAACCTTTTTATTTTAGAAGTTGTCCTGCTTTTTTTGCTTCTTATATTCCTGTTTCTGTTAGTTTTACATCATGCCATCCTGTGAACCTATTTTCTAAATTCCATGTTGATTCTCCATGTCTCATTAATACTATTTTGTATTTTTTTTCATTATTGCTTATTTAGGAAAAAAATCTTTTTAATGTTATTTTTTATTTCATTTATTTAAATAAATAATTCTTATTATTAAAAATAGTATGTATTAAAATATATAAATATTATAATAAAATATATTTTATTGAAAAGATTAATTTATATAATAATCTGATTTTTTATGTAAGCAGATAAAAAGCTATTAGAAGTATCAACTGAAGAGATAGGATTTTTATATGAAGAAAATAAGATATTAAATTCAGTATTGTAGATAAAAAATTTACAATAATAAATTATAGCATTCAAAATAAAATCTACAAACCCTAAATCTTTTTAAGTAAAACCTAGTAAAGGAGATTTATATCCGGGAGAGTAAATTATAATAGAAATAAAAATGCAACCTTAAAATCTTAATTTTTAAATGCTTTGCTCAATAGTGTTAAAGGAAAGGTTTTTAATATAAGCTATTGAAATTGAAAAAGGATTAAGTATTTAATAAATTCAAGATAAATGGATAACTATAAGGCAAGAAGATATTTCCAACATGAAGTTAAGCACTTATTTATTTACATAAGATGAAAAAGGAAACAAAAACATTATTTAAAATTCGATGAAAAAATCATAAGGACCAAATTAAGAATTGTACAAAAGTTTTGCTCCTGTTTAAACTTTTAATTAAAGTTGAATTTCAGCTGGATTTTATTAATAAAATAAATAAAATGATTCCTAAAATTAATTATAAGAATTGGCTGAATAATATTCAAAACTTCAATTATAATTTGTAAAATATTATTTATTTATTAAATTAGAAAAAAATTTTTGAAGAAAGATAAGTAATATTCGACAAACTATTTAATTATAGATCATAATAACAAAATAAATAAGGTAAATTATAAATCATATTAATTTAAAGGATTTAAAATTATTCATTTATTAATTTTTATGATTTTAGGTTATGCTATTACAAAATATGTTTATAATTTTAGAAAACTTATTATTTCAATATGATTTTTATAAATTATTGATAATTTAAAAATATATTTTGTCATAGAATATTTTTAAATTAATTTATAAATTTGAATAAATTTAAAATTAATTATAAAAAATCATAATTTAGGTTTAACTTTACTATTTTTTTTTGAGTTTTTGGTTAACATCTGTAAAGTTGCTTGAATCATGGCATCATCAGCACATCTTTGAGCCCAATTATCAGATTCTTCCTGATTAATTTTCAATAGTATGCTATCATAATTTTACGAATAATTAAGTAATCTCTTAGTCTAAACAATGGCTTGATAATCTAAAGCAGCAATAAACTAAACCTACTTATAAACAAACTATTGCATCTATTAATAATCATCAAAAACTTAATTAACAAAATTATTCTAAAATAACTCTTAACTTCCAATAGTTTCCCCTAATACTAAATACTAAAAAGCCTTCTACCTTCCAAACAAATTAACAAAAGTATATGAACTTCCCCCTTCAGGTCCCAATGCCAATTGCAATAAAGGACTTCTAAAAGTGGCTTCTTTAGTTGCATAGACCAAATCACATAATCCAAGAATCGTAAAAGCTACTCCAACTACATTACCTTAAACCATTGCTATTACTGGTTTTTTGCATTCTATGAAACTTTTTACAAAAGTTAATAGCACTTTATCACCCATCATTTTCACTATCCTATTTCTTTTCTCTTTGTCCATAAAAATTTCTTGAGGAACTTTCATGAAGTTTTGCAAATCATTTCCACTTGAAAATGATTTGCCTTTTCCTTGTATTAATATCAGTTAGATTTTATCATCAGCGCTTGCTTTATTCATTAACTCTGTTATTTTCAAATACATTAACAAAGATAATGCATTTTGTTTATCTTCTCGATTTAGAGTTATAATCATTGTTTTATCTTTTATTTCATGAAGAATATGAGATTAGTATGATTTGTCTTATTTCATTAATTCTAATATTTAGTCAAAATTCATTTATTTTTTTTAATATTTATTTTATATATTTTATATATTTATTAATTATATTAATATATTCAAATCTTTTCATTATTCATTAATCATTTCTTTTATCTTTTAAATTAATTATTTTGCCATTTTATTTTCTTGATCTTAGTCATAATCATTATATAAAGCGATTCCCATTAAAATATTTTTGTCCTTCATATTTTATAATATAACAGAATTTTTACAATTTTCTTATTGTAATTGTTTATTATTAATAATTTCAAAAATCGATCTTAATAATAGTTCATTAATTTCTTTTTATTATCCAAATAAATTTTTAATTTCATAGATATTTTCATTATCAAATTCTGTTCCTTTATATTCTATATTTCCTTAGACCTAAAATTAAATATTAAAAATACTATTTAAGCTATTTTATCTAATTAACTTATTAAAATAAAAATTGAATCGCTATAAATGCTAATCAAAATATCAACTTTTTAGATAACTTTATTATCTTGAATTTACTGATTAATTTAAGATTATAAAGTGTAAATTGTTTTGACTTAGTTCTATAAATAATCCATTATATTTAAAAAATAAAATTACAATATAAGTAATGAATTAAATAAACAATCAAATTGTGGTATAATCAGTTCCATTTCTATTAAGAATAGAACAAACAGAAATATAAATACGATTATCCTACAAATGTTCTTTACCTTCTTCATAATCTCCCAACTTTTCAATAAGTTTTAAGACTTTTTAACTCTTCTTATCATTTACATATCCAAAAACGACATTAGTTCCATCCATAGCTTTAGTGATAGCATTTTTCTCTAAAGTAATATAAAACTATCCTCCATTAGTATGTGGACCTGTATTAACCATTCCCACACTATACTTTCTATGTTTTAGAATGAAATTCTCATCTTCAAATTAAGGACCATAAATACTTTCATGTCCATATCCAGAATGGTAGAGGAAATCTCCTGTTTCTAATAGATGACCAGGTCTTACTTTGTGGATACGAACATTTGTATACGACATTAATAGATCTTCGTTCTTTTGAGAGAATTTAACACCTTTGCAGATTGTTAAGAAATTCATTACTGTTTTTGGAACAATACTTTCATATAAATCTATTTTTATATATCCTATTTCATCTTTGTTTAGTTTTATTGTTAGATAAACGTAATGGGATACCTCCAATTCTAATTTCTTTTATTTTGTTATTATTATTGTTGTTGATAATACTATTAAATATATTAATTTATAATACACCATTAAATTTATAATTTTTTATAATTATTTATTAACATTGTATATTATATAATATCGAATAAAATATTATTATAGTAAAAAAATATTTAGCATTTATATAAATTTAAGATATTATTTATTCATTTTATTTATAATATAGGATACGATATTTTATATATTATTAATTTATATTCTATAATTTAATTACGTATTTAAGTAGTACATCATAATATGTAATATAAAGTTCCAAAAATAATAAATAACAAGAATGGAAAAACAAGATTAGAATATTATTCATAAATCAGTTTCAGATGATTCTTTATTTCGGTAGAATTAAGTGATCTATTTTGCTTAGTTTAATTTATTTGATGAATCATTGGATTTTTATTTTCTCAAATATTAGCTACTTAAAAAGAATCTTAAAGAAATGTTAGGTTCTGATTGGTAATCTTATTCTGAAAAAATAATTAAAGGAGGAGTCTTCGAAAAATGTTTAGAAATCTGGTTAAATATTAAAAACGAATATTAATTTGAATATAACAAAAAAATAAAACAATAATCAATTAACAAAAGTATTTCTGATAATTTTGGTAATTCAATTGAATAATAAAATATATTTTATGAAGCTTATGAAAATAATTAAAATGATGTTTAGAATTTAAAAAGAGTTTAAAGTTATGAAAGCACTGAAGGGTTAAATACTGAAAAGTCTATAGAAAGCATTTAAAATAAAGAAGAGTAAAATTTAAATGATCTGGAAACATTGAAATTATTTCAAAAAAGATTTATTGATGATTTAAATGAAAACAACATATAAATTATAGAAAAAAGTTACATTAAGGTTGTTTTGTAAGCTTTTTTAGACATAGCTGCTAAAACATGGTCTTTAATAATTGAAAATAACAATCCAATCGAAAATATAGTTGATATTGATAATATGAACAATCAATTAAATAATAATTAAGAAGATATTAATAAATCTAATTAGTATTAAAACAGTTTATCTACGATTATTAAACCCTTAATTGTGGCAAAAGAATTAATTTTTGATTTATTTTAAAATAATTAAAAATAACATGATTCATAAGCTGAAAAGGAATATAAGAATTAAGAAAATGATATTTAACAATAATAAAATACTCTCAATAGTTTTTTAAAAACTAGTGAGTAATTATTATTAAAATAATTCGAAAAGTTATAACTTGATAACTTATAAAACTGTTAAATAAAAAGGGTTTCTAGTTCAGATTCTATGAAAATGGTTTCTATTTAAAAAATAGATAAAAAGCTTTCCAAAAGTCTAAATATAAATAAGTCTTTAATGAATTTTCTTGACAGATATATTTAAAAATTTGTTAAAAATACAAAACAATCTTGGCATATTGCTTGAGGGTTTGTAACTAATACTATTAATGTAAAATATTTTTATTTTCAAAAATATAAAAAATTATGGCTTTTTTATTTATATGATTAAAATAAATAAAAATTTTATATTTTAATTAGATTAATTATGGTAAGTTTTCGGAGCAAATTTAAAATTTAAATTTCAATTTATAAAATTAAAAAACTGATTTTTGATTTTATTAACCAGCTTAAGACTTTTATCATCATTTATTAAAAATTTTTTTAATTCTTAAATGTAATAAATATAGTGAAAAAGTAATTAAATAAATAATATTTTAGTAATTATAATTTCAAAAATATATAAAAGAAGTTTAAGAATCAATGGAAAATTCATGGATTGATAAATATTATCAACCATGTGAGCTTTTTTTTGATACTATGATTATAGAATGGAATAAAATAACAAATCAATAATAAATAACAAGTTAAAATGAAGAGGTATATAAAATTTAATTTATATTTAGTTAATCAAATAATTCATTAGATAAGTTAGAAAAAGTTTATTTATAATATGGGATTAAAATTTCGTAAAGAAATTTGAATCTTTATAAAATATAACAATAAAAAATCAAAACAGTAAAATAAATAGAAGATAATTATGATAATAATTAAATAATAAAAATTAATATTTTAAAATAAATATATAATAAATAATAAATATAAATAAATGGAAGTGTAAAATTTTGATCCAGCAATAGAGAACCTTTGTTTAACAAATTATTAAAAAGATGAGTTCATAAAAAATGGTTACTTGATATTAAATGAAGCAATAAAGCCCTCTTTTATTGAACTTGTCCAATAAGAACTAGACCTAATCTTAAAAAAAGAATACCCATCTTAAACTGCTCCAGACAAACCAGTTAGCTCACCTCAAAACTGCCATTTATATTAAAAACAAGTGATTCATCTAATAAACGTATACAAATGCTCTCCTTTAATTTCCTGTTTAGTAATGTCTGTTTCTCTATCGAAACTAATTTGCTCTTTATATGATTGGCCTGGCTGTAGAATCGCAGAAGATTAAGTTTGGATAAAACCTCCTTCCTCCAAAGGTCTCACTTATCACAGAGACTCAACCTATTTCGACTTTATCCCATAAGAAGTCATTACTTTGTGGATTGCATTAGATAACATGGAAGACTCTATGGGTCCATTGGAGTATGTTTAAAGTAGTCATTAATGGTAAGTTAATAAGGATCATGGAGCAGCTAAGGTTTTTTATGATAATAAAGATCTCAAGGCAAATGTTAAGGCTAATGCTATTAGTAATGGAGTAAATTTGTAGGATATTATTTATCAGAAGGTCAATGTTAAAATGGGAGGGGTTGGCATTCATGATGGGAGGTGTTTTCATGGCAGTGGTCCAAATAAAAGTAATAGGGTTAGAAGGGCTATTGGAGTTCATTTCATTAGGAGCGATGCTTAATTCAATCCATCAGTCAACTTAGCTAATATTTGGCAGAAGTTTAAGATGTAAGGAAGCTTATAACTTAGTTAATAATTCTTTCCAATTACCTATCTTAAACATAGTTTACAATGAATATATTTATTCTATTTTTTCAATTTTTATTTACTTGGAAATTGCTTTTGAGCTTCTAATGCTTTGTGTTATGTTCTTTCTCCTTACTATTAAATTCATTATATTTAATAGATTACTTTTCTTTTTCTATTTGTTCTTTTATATGTTTTGCTTTTTCCAATTGCATTTTTTTTATTTGGGTTTGTTTAAATTATAATTTTGCAGCTTGATAATGCTTAGAATTAAATAATTAAAATACTATGTCTTTTGAATTAAAAAATTCATAATGTTAAATACAGTTATTTTCATCATAATTTTGAATAGTTTAAATAGTTTAAAATACAAATTTAGCTATATTTTCATTATCAAATTGCAAACAGATTACATCAGAGTCATTATCAATTTATTTAGTTAGTTTAAATTCGAATGATATTTTATTATACTAATAACAATAATGATAATAATAATAATGATGATGAAAATAATAATAATCTTAATAAACAATACGTTAATTTAGCTGTAAATTACCAAAGGAGATAAAGGAATAATTCAAACGATATTTGTGAATAAGTCATCTTAATAAAGCAGAATTTATTTGTAACCTATAATCATATTACAATCATTTATATCTATGTACTTTACTTTAATTATTTGAACACATCTAGGAGGCAATATTTCATCATCTTTTATCACTTTTATTTTCGTTACCCTTTTTATAGGTCTATATTATAGTATAATCTATTGGTATTATATTTATATTATTATATTAAATTATATTTATAGTATATTTTATTTAGATAAATTATTATTAAATTTATATTAAAATTATATTTATAATAAGTTTATATTATGCATATTTCATATTTAAGTATATTATATTTGTTATACTGAGGTAATTGTTATTCATTCTCATAAATGTAATTGAGTTAAATCTGGTTATATTATTTATTTTTCTACTTCATGATATTTTTATTAGAAGTTTGAATAGCAAGCAAAATAATTTATTGAAAGTATTCTCCTTGATTAGGATACTAAGTTTATAATTTAATAGACTCAAAACTATCATAACTATCTTCTATCAAATTTAAAAAAATCTAACTTTCATCGTAACCCAAAGAAACTCCTTTTATTTATTACATATATATTTTTGTTTATTGATATATTATTTTTTCATCGTTAAATAAATTAAAATCATATAATAATGGTTTTATTTTTATGTATCCTTTAACCATATTTACTTGTATAATTATTAATTGCTTTTTATTTTTCTAAACTATTTTCATTTCGAATATTTAAAAAGGGAAAACTATTTTTGATCCTATTGTTTATTTAATATCTTTCAAATCTAAAGGTTAAATTAAATATGCTCTATTCTAAATACATGTTAAATACTCTCAATAAATTTATTTTGTATTTAAAACATAATAAGATTCATCTAATAAAATTTGTTATAACTTTATTGCTTTTATATTTTCTTCAGCTTCAGATATTTTTTATTTTGCTAGTTTTTCTCCTGATAAAGCCTTCGATTATTCTAATTAATATATTTAATTTTTCTCTTTCTTTTGTCTTGAATTGCATCTTTCTTGATAATTAATATGAAGATTGTTTGGATTCCAAAAATAGTTTAGTTTTAAAACTGCAAGGTAATTTTTCAATTATGGCTATTTTTCTCTATTCATTTTTTTTTATTTTATTAAACTTATAATATAATGTAAAATTATTTATTTATATTTAATATTATTAGCGTTATTAACATTATTAATTATTATTTTAATGCTAATGATATAATTATTATTAACAAAATTATTTTTCTGTCTTATATATAAAAATAAATAATCAAATTTAATATTTCAACAACACCACATATTTAAATCTTATTTTAATTCCTTTCTATACTCATAAATCTATTACAATCATAATTAAATTTTTTGATTTATATCTATTATTTTATTTTTTAATTCTTAATTTAATTTATCTTATAAATCTAAATATTATTCTTACTTAGAATCGACATTATTTAAGTTAAATTATAATTAAGATAATTTTTCATTTTATATTTCAATTAATTATTCTATATTACTTTTTTGAATTAATTAAATTTCAATTTACTATTTAAGTTTATTTTTTTCATGTTCTAAATTATCTTTAAAAATAAATAAATAAATAAATAAAATACCTCTAATAATATTATTTTAAAGTTAAATTTGATTATAAATTTATGATAGTTCTTAATTTTCAAAAATCAATATTTATTTTTATTTTAATTATTTTTATATATCTTGAGTTTAAATTACATAAGATGCTTATTGAGTTTTATAAAAATCTATCAAATTCTCTTTAGCGTTAATTATTTTTTTTTAATGTTCTATTTGATCTAATAGTGATTATTTATAAGAAATATTATTCGAATCTATTTACATTTTAATAATAATTTAAAATATTAATTATTATCAATTAACTAATAATAATCCATAAGCTATAATAAATATTAAATGTTAGGAAAAGAATAATAATAATAGCGTTTAAGCGCTGAACAAATATAAATAAGAAATAATAATATTTAAGAGTATCCCTAAACTTTGTTAAATAATCAAAATATAGTTCAAAATTAAAATTATGAATAAAATATAAATATGATTAATAATAATAAAACAATAAAACAAATTAAAAGAGAATTGGATGAAATTTCATCAGAATATGAATTAAATGATTAAAAAAATTACAAGAATGAGTCTCAAATAAATGAGAATAACTTAAGCTAAACTCACTCTAAACTATTAAACAATAACTACAATTAATATCAAACTTATTCCTTTCACCATAATAATCATAATAATCATCATTAATAACAATAAATGACAGAACGAAGAGCCTGGATTAATTAAGAAGACAAAGCAATTGAAGAACTAGTGATAAAATATGGTCTAAAAAAATGGACAATAATAGCATCAAAAATGGAAAGTGAATACAAATTAGAAGGAAGAAGTGGGAAACAATGTAGAGAAAGATGGCATAATCATCTAGATCCTAATGTAAATAAATGAGTATGGACTGAATAAGAAGAAAAAATATTATTTGAGTCTCATCGTCGGTTAGGAAACAAATGGAGTGAAATGGCAAAATTATTAAAGGGAAGAACAGATAATTAGATTAAGAATTATTTCTATTCTACTTTAAGGAGAGGTCTGAGAAGAATTAAGAAAGGATTAGGTGATAAGAATAGTACTGCCAATATTAGAGAGATTAAGCCAGGAGTATTAAGTAGGATATTCTTATTGATTGATTAGAAACATTAGGATTTATAAAATAATCATCATTCTCTTACATAAGATATTCATTTTTATTAGATTTATTAAAAGTATCAAAATCTTAAGGATTTTTTATTGAAAGTTAGTAATGATAAGAGTAGTATCAAGAGTCATATTCATTAGATTGAGGAGTTTAAACTTATTATTGATTAGATTATTCAATTTAATGTATAGTATAGTAAGTTGAAGGAGGAAAAGAAGAATCAGAATTTCATTAGGACCATTAAAAATAATAATCATAATCATCATGATATTTAATCAACTTAGAGTTAGTTTTAATAATCATAAATATAATTATAATCATAAAATATCATCAATAATAATATTTTCTCTAATAATAATCTTAATAGAGATCATTTAAATAAAAAAACTAGGTCAAAAGCAAAGAAAAAAGTCAAAGATTAATAGTTAAATCAATAAAATATCAATAATATCAATATTAGCAATAATACTTTCATTATTTAAACTTGTGATTAGAATTGTAAAAGCAAAAATACTCAATAAAATAATCTAGCTAATAATTTTCTTAATTTTCCATTTATCAATAATTATACTTCTAATGAAAATAATAATTTAGATTTAAATAAGAATTATAATAATAATTAAATGGAATAATAATTCATAGCTTAAGAAGATAATCTTAATAAAAGAGAAAAAAGAAAAATAAAACATAATACAATGTACGATAATGATTATTAAAGTTTTAATATTATTAAAGAGCAATAAAATTGAAAAAAAATAATTGAATAATAATAGATTTATCAGATTTAGTAACATTAATAATAATAATTATAATATTAAAAATAGTAATAATAATTTTAAAAGAAATTGTTATTGTAATAATAAGATTTAAAAAAAACTAAAAAAAGAAAGAAAATAGAAAATAAAAATATAGTGAAGATAAATATAAAAAATGATTAGTAGTAATAATAACAAATGTATTTTGATTAGTAAAATTAATTGATTTAACAATAAATATAACAATAAATTTAATAACTTTAACAATAACAACTTTAAGGGAACAACTTTATATTTGATAGCTACAATTAAATTTCAATAGATCCAAGCAAACTTTGCAAGAATGTTGATAACCTTCAAGATAAAGAGTTAAAGTAAGATTACCAATAATCTTAAAATGTTGATAATTTATAATTAGATAAAAATAACGAAATATTCAATAATAATAACTAAATTCATTCTATTAATAATTTAATAAGCAACAAGAATAGTAATGTAAATAATTTGATATAAATATAGAATCTCAATAATTTATAATACAATTTGGATTGTTCATTATAAAACTTATTAACTTAAAAAAACAAGAGTAATAATATAACTCCTATGAATTAAAAATATGAATCTGATTTTGCATTCCCCCATAATAATAATAATAATAATAATAATGTAAAATAGTCATTATTCTCTAGATTGTTAGAGTATAATCATATCAAATAATAGTAAAGCTTTTCTCCTATGATTTCTGCAAGTAATAACCGATTTCAGAAATATATTAATCAGAATAATAATCAATATAATAATATAATTATTAGTAATAATCCTTAAAGCAGAGGAAATAGCAATAAAAACATTATTATTAATAGTTAATTTTTTGAAAATTAGAACCTTTTTCATCATAATAACAATGAAATTTTGCATGATTATTTTAATTCTGATATTAATCAAAATCAAAATTAATTCAATGAAATTTAAAATAATGAAAAATTCGATAATATTTTAAATGAGATAAAGTAAAATATAAATAAAAATACAAACAATTTAAATAAAACTAACAGTCAACAATCTGAAAATATAAATTAAAATGAAGAAAATAGTAATATTAAATTATAAAAAAATCAATAAAATATTGAAAATAATAATGATTATCAAATAAACATTGATATTATGGAACTGAATGATTAATTCATAAATCCTAGTAATATATGATGTTTATGAATCAATTATAAATATTAAATAAACATTCCTTAATATAATATAATATAAATGGATCAATAAAATATTGACTAATTAATTGAATAATTTAAAAGTGAATTGGACGAAACAGAATAAAGTAATAATTAACTTAATGAGATGTATTAATAGATTACAAAATAATAAAATATCATCGAATAATAATAGAATGAAATTTAATTACATTATGAAGTAATTTTATTGTTTTATTTTAGCAAAATAACACTTATATTCAAAATTTAGTAGATAATTATGATATATTAGACAAACAAAGTTAAAAACTTTAATAATAATCTGAAGAAACTTATTATAAATTTCAACTGAAAGATTAAGAAATAAATTAAAAAATAAATGATTTAATTGAAGATTAAAATAAAATATAAAATAATTTAAAGACTATATAATAATCATCTATATCATTATCTGTTCCAATTTATGAAATAAATCAAGTAAATAAAAATAATTTAATCTATAGGAATAATAAAATAAATGAAAATTATATTTAATAATTATTGTGAAATTTATATTAAAATTATTATAATTAATTAAGTATTTATTCATGAATTAATTATTTTTCTTTATTATTTTTGTTCTTTAAAAGTTAAGTGTTTAGGATGAAATAGATAATAAAGTTTTGTAAAAAAATGAAGAAGCATTTAATAATTTTGCTTTAGAAATTTCATAATTAAATGAAAAAGAAACTATCTAAATGCTTTAAAAGTTAATGATTCATACAACAGAAGAATTAGAAAAATGGGATAAAAAAGTACATAAATAAATAGATCGCATAAGAAAACATTCTTCACAAATTGAAAAACTAGAAATTTAAAACTATTTTAATATTAGTTTATATTTAAATTAAGTAAATTTTTATTAATAGTCTTTCTTTTTTTTTCTTTCTTATTTTATTTCTGTAGCTATATATTTAGTTGTTATTAAAATTTTTTAAATCAAGAAATAAATGTAAAAAAACATTCAAATGCAATAAGTGTGAATATAAATTTTATATTATTAATATATATATTTATTTATATAAATATTTAATATTAAATTCTTTCATTATAAATATAATAATATTGTAAATTTAAACTATAAAAATATAATAGTATAAAGAATAAAAAAATATTTAAAAAAATTTAAGAAAATATAAAATATAAAATAATAAAAACATAATTTGAATGGATAGATATAATAATATCCGTAATAGACTAGATTAACTGAATTACAATTAATAATTAGATGAAAAAAGTGCTCAATTAGTAGAAAAACTATTAAATGATTTAATAAGGACTACAGAAGGATTTCAATAAATAAAAAGATTAAATGAAGAATTATAAAAAAAAAATAGTCAAAAAGAAAGGGAATTAACAAGTATCATTAAAGATAATAAAAAATTATAATCGGAAAATAATTAATTGCATTAAGAAATAATTAAAAAAGCAGAAAAAATAAGTTGGCAAGAAACCAATTTTGAATTAGAAATAAAAAAATAGAAAGATATTTTGAAAGACTAAGAATATCTTACAAATTAATTGAAAAATAAATACAATAAATAAAACTTGAAACTAAAAACAATAATAGAAAAATATTAAATAAAAGAAAATAGTATAGATATAGACGATAAAACAGATTAATAATAAAAAATGAATAATGATGAAATAATGAATAAATACAGAGAATTACAATAGAAATTCAGAGAATTAAGTGATAAAGAAAGTTTGACAAATAAACATTTTGGTGAATAACTAAAGATAAAAGAAGATGAAATAAAGAGACTTCTTAGATAAATATCAAATTAATCATAATAAGAATAAAGTCAATCAATAGTTGATAAATATTTAGGTTAGGATTTAATAGAGAAATAAAAAGATTATGAATATCAAATTCAATTTTTATCAGAAGAATTAAGCAATTTATAAACCCATAATAAATAATGCAAAGTATAATCAGAAAAAATAAAAGAATTGATGGAATAAAACGATAAATTAATAATTAATAACACTTAATACAAAAAATAAATTGAGTTATTGACTACTAATTATGATAAAAATTAATAGAAATAAACTTTAAAGATAAAGGAACTTGAAGAATTATATAAATAAAGTGAAGATGAAATTAAAAGTATTTTATCAGATAAAAAAAGTCTAATAATTTAACACAATTAATAAATAAATTTATTGTAAAGTTAAATTGAGGAATTAAAAGAAAAAGAAATAAAGAACGGATAATTGCTGACTGCTTATTAAAGTGATAAAAATGCATTCAGTAATAATATCACTAAAATATAAGTTGAATAAGATAAAAACAAGGAAAAATATATATTAATACAACAGTAAAATGAATAATTATAATAAAAAATTGAAAACTAATAATAATAGATTAATTCCAATTTGTAATAAATATAATAGCAAAATAGAGATATTGAATTGGCTGATTAATCACATCAAAGGATTAGCAAAGAATATCAAATAATAAGTTAGAAATTATAAGAAAAAGAGTAAGAAATAAGAGAAAATAACGAAAATAATGAATAATAATTACTAACAATAGAATAAATTAAAAAAGAATATAAATAATAAGAATAACGTTTGAAAATATGTTAAGATTAAATATAAGATTATAAATAATAATTATAAGGATAATATGAAAGTACAACTAATTAATTTAGTAATGAAATAAAGATGAGCAAAGAAATGAATTTATTAAAATAAGATAATCATTTCATGAAAAAAGAATTAGATAATTTAGAGTCAATGTTAAGAGAATAAAAGAAATATGAAATATAATTATAGTAAACCATTCTATAATTATAAGAATAATTAGTAAATTTAAGAGAATAGATAAAGAGCAATAATAATGAAATAATAAAGGAATAATAAGAGAAAGAAAAAATAATTATAAAGTAAAGAGATAATGAATAAAAATTAGTATAAAGTGAAAGAATCTTAATAGAAATATAACAAGAATTATCATTAAAATAATAAGAAGCTAAAGATTATATTATAGTTAAAAAGGAAAATAAAAAATTATGTTAATAATTATACGAAAAAGAAGTATAAATAAAAGAAATGACTGAAGAAATTAAGGAGTTAAAAGATGAAATTAAAAAATAAAATAAGACAATAAAGGATTATTAAGAATAATAAAAATAAGAATTAAGTGAAAAAATATAAATAGATAGTAATTAATATCAATTGGAAATGACTATAAAGTAATAAGGAGTAGAAATAGTTTAATTAGAAAAACAAAAAGAATAGATAAAGAATCTTAAGAAATAACAGAAATAATAAGAATAAAAAATAGAAGAATAATTGGTGGAAATCCATAAATATAAGTCAATAGTGGATTAATACAAAGTACAATTGGAGAATCATCTTTAAGTAATAAAAAATAACAACGAATAATATTTAACTTAACAAGAAATACAATAATAATAAGAAGAACAATTAATGGCTAATTAGAATTTAATGACATAATACAAACAATCTATCATTATTTTGGAACAGAAAATATTAAACCAAGATGTTACAATAAATTAACATATTGACACTATTAAAGATTTAAATATAAATCTCGATCGACTTAAAATAGATTTGGCTTAATCTTAATCAATATTATAATAATAATAATCTAAACTCTAATAATATTAAGATCTAATTTAGTAATAATAATAGAGGATAGAATTATTCTAAATATAAATAGAGAAAGCTAATAGTTTATAATCTGAAAAATAATAATTGTCGTAACAATCATCATAGTTTCAAAATTAAATATAGTAACTAAATAATACTATTGCATAACTGAAAAAGAGTATTAATTAATTAGATTTAGAACGAGATGAAGTGCAAAATTAGTTAGATGATATATAGTTACAGTACAATTAATAGAAGGCAAAAGTTGAAGAATAAGATTTAGAATTAAATAATAAAGAAATAAGAATTAGAAAACAGAGAGAATAAATAGATGAATATATATTTAGATTACAAGAAAATAGTTCATTAATTGAAGAAAATATCAATTAAATTAAAGATCTTGAAAATATAATAGAGTAATAAAAAAACAGATTGATAGATTTATAAAAATAGGAATAGGAAATGATAAATGATCTTGATTTATTAGTTAGAGATAATAGTAAATTAAATCAATAATTAGAATAATCTCAGAAAATAATCAAGGAATATAAAGAAAAAAATTATTAAGTATCATAATAAAGTTAATCAATGAAAATAGAATTAGAACATAAGAAGGAAGATAATGACGATATATTGATGAAGTATCAATAAACTAAATAAGAATAAAAGTAATGTGAAATAATAATTGAATAATTGAATAATTAATTAGGATTAGTTTAATCTTAGTTAAATCAATATAGTTAACAATTAGAATTGTAATAGCAGGATATTAAAAGCTTAAAATTAGAAAAACAATAATTGATGTAAGAATAAATCTAAATGTAACATTAGATGACTCAAATGAATAATTAGATAGAAGAATATTAAATGTAATTGGAAATGGAGTAGCAGCATAAGCAGGAATTAAAGATGAATTTTGATAAAAGTTAGTAATATAATATTACTAATAGGAATTAATAAGATAATTATTATTAACAAAATATTGTGGCTAATAATACTATTGGATAGTTGTAGAAATAGAATAAATAATAGTTAAGTGTTATTAATTAATAGTAGCAATAAATTAATCATCTTGAGTCATTGTTATTGAAAGAGAGGCATACTCAGATGATTATAAATAATAATAATAATAATAATAATAATAATAATAATAATAATAATATTCGAAATTCTATTGATAATAATTATCATGATCCTTTATAGTTTACTTAAAGTTCTATTAACTCTATTCAGTAATAATTAATTATTAATATCATTATTATCATTATAATTATTATCATATATTATAATAATTATAATAATTATTATCCTTATTATATTTATTTTTTAAATTAAGACTTGATTAAATTGAGATTAATAGTTAAGCTATTAAACAAAATTTGTAGCAATAGTAGTAGAATACTCAAAACATTAAACAGAGAATCAAAAATTTATAAAAGGATTATCAATTCAATGTTAAAAATAATCATTGATTTATATAAATATTTTATATTCTAACTCAATTATATAATAATAATAACATAATTATTTTCATTAATATAAATTAATTTATTTTAAATTTTAATTAATGTAATTAATTCATTATAATTTTCAATTATATATCTTATTATCATCTTAAACTATTATTTGTTTATTATTTTTACAAATATTTATATCTTAATACAAATTTTCTTCTTCTTCATTTAAAATTTATAAAACACTTGCATTTTAATTTAATTTATTTGATTAAATAATTTAGCTGATTTTAATTTATTATTCATATTCCTTTTTAATTATTTATAAATTTTACCTAAGTGGTTAGATAAACATTATTAATTTGCTTAAATGATAATTATTTCTCTCCATAAAAATTTATTTCATAAACGCTTTTAATATTATCCTTTTTGTTGTCTAAATTTTTAACTCTTACTTTTTACAAATATTCATCGTTATTAAAATTATTTTGTTTAAAATTTAAATTATACCAATCTGGTTCTTACTTTTTATTAATACAAAACATATCCATTTATTTTTATTCTGTACAGCAAGTGTAGTTACCCATTATTATATATAAAATTATTAATATATTATGTTTTGTATTTATTCTTATTCTTTAGTGTTTAAGTATAAATAAATAATATAAACAATGTTTTAACCAGCAAACACTTTGGCGTTGAATAATAACCAAAACTACAACATTTTTTAAAATTAAAATAGTAATAGTAATAATATTTTTGCAAATTAGAATTAAAATAGCTCTAATGGTTAACTAAGAATCACTAGATCTATGACACAGTCTAATAATAATATGATGAATAACAATAATAATATCATGACTAATAATAATAATATTTTCTAATAATAGTAAAATAATAATAATTATGGTTTGAATAGAGGCAATAATATATTTCCATAAGAAAATTAAAATAATATATTTTAGTAGAAAAATAATATGAATAATTAATAGCCACTAAATATATTTGGTTATTAATAAAATAATATGACTAATAATAATATGATGAAAAATAATAATACGAATATTAATGGGATAATTAATAATAATATGATGAATAATAATAATATGATGATGAATAATAATATGATGATGAATAATAATTTAATAAATAATAGGATAATGAATAATAATATGATGTCAAATAATAATATTATGAGTAGTAATAATTTGATAAATAACAATAATGGATAAATTTAAAGATAAAATTTAGATATTATAAAAATAAGTGAATTGAATTATCAGTAAAATATATAATTAAAAGAAGATAATTAAACACTTTTGAATGGTTTTTATGAATATAAACTTGTTACAATAAGGAACAACAAGGAATTATACAATTCAAACTTAAACAATTAAACAAATTAACCTAAAAATAATCACGAGCTAAGTTTTGGTTCTATTACAGATTATTTTTTATATGTAAATAACAGAAACATGGTTGCGAATCTTTAACAAAATATTCCAATGAGTAAACAATTGAGATAATAAGATTATAATTTAATTCATAATATAAATAGTAATCAAAATTTTATAAATATTTTATCTAATAAAAATAATTTGATAAGTGTATTTATTTAAATTTTGATGGATAATGCAAATTAAAACATTTTCAATATTAATAAATTAAATCCATAATCTATTCAAATTTTATAAGCAATTTATAATAAATATCCATCCAATAATAATCCTTACTCTTGAAATAATACTAACTATTAATTTTAAAGTAATAACTATGACAATAATATGTTTTAAAATAATTCAAATAATATTTTCAGTAATAATCAAAACAACAATAATTATTCTTAGAATGCAATTATGAATAATAATAATATGTTTAATAATCAAAATTATAATAATTCAATGAATAATAATAATATATTTAATAATAATAATAATAATAACAATAATATATTTAGTAATCAATAAAGTAATATGAATAATAACAATATGTTTAATAATCAAAATAATAATATATTTAGTAATAATAACAACAATATGTTTAACAGCATGTAGAATAATAATAATAATATATTTAATAATAATAATAATTTGAATAATAATTTGCTTAATAATAATATGATGAATAACAATATGTACAATAATAATATGTTTAACAGCAATAATAATATGATGAATAATAACATTTCCAATAACAATAATAATATATATAACAATAATAATAATATGTTAAATAATATGTAAAATAATAATTTGTTTAACAACAATAATATGAATATGAATAATTAATAATATTAAATGTTTCCATAATATATTTAGGGTCTTAATAATAATAATATGATTGCTTATGATCATTTAAATTAATCATATTTAACTCCTTTTAATAATAATCTTTTCAATAGTGATTAACTTACTTAATTACCTTAGTTTTTATTATCAGCTTAAGAACAATAATAATTAAAATAACTTCTTAACCAAGCTTAAGAACCCAAAATATAATATTAATTAGATTATTTCAATATAGACAAACAGATAAATTTTTAAAGTTATATTGATAAAAAACCAAACTTTTAAGAGTATTTTTAAAATGATTAAATCTTATATAATAATTAATTAAGTTTCTATGCAAACTAAGAAAAAAAAGGAAAATTGTTTAATAATAGTAAATCAAATTCGAATAATAATAGCATTAAAATAACTTTTAATAATCATCATTAATAAGTTTGAAGCTTAAGCAGTCAAAATAATAATAGTAATAGGAAAAAATCTTCACAAATGAAAAAAAACTAATTCATTTAATAATAATCTAAGTTATTGACAAGTTATAATTTTGAAAAATAAAACAGTAATAAAATAAGAAATAAAAGTCAAGAACCTTAATAATCAAATTCATAAATTAATAATATTTTTTAAAACACCAATATTAATTGAATGATTTAAGTATAAAATGAATTTATAAAAATAAATTTGATAGTTTTTTATCAAAACCAAAGATATTTTTTTAATGATGAATTCAACTTAAAGAATAAATTAATAGATCTACTAAATAAAATATTATTATAGTTTGTAACTATTAATTATTTAATATATTTTTAGCTAAAAATAACAACAGAAACATAAAGTAACACGTATATTTAAAATACAAAAGTAACTTGCAAAGATCAAATTGTGAATTTAGAATAATCATTATAAGAATTAAATCTTAGTAATAATGAAGTCATTAAATTTTTTATAGAATAATAATAATAAATATAAGAAAACAATAAATTGAATTAATATTAATAAAATATAAAATAAGAATAAAAAGAATAAAAAGATGACGATTACTTTCCAAAATTAGATGAAGATGAGTATGAAACCATTCCAAATTTTAAAGAACTTTTATTAAAAAGCAAAGAGGAATTATAAAATATAAACAATTTTAGCATCTTTAATAAATTCGGATTAATAAAATTCTTAAATAACGTGGACTTGACCTATGTTGATTTAAGAGTAGATGTTTGAATTGAAGAGAAATCAGTAGAAGTTTATTAATAATATAATGAGAATGATACGAATAAACCTGAAATTGGATAGAAAATAAATCAACCTGCTTTTATTACTTTCTATAGATGTCCCTTTTGGTTTGATAAGTAAAATATCGAGGTCTAATTTAAAGATCATAATTAAATTAGGAAATAGCTTAGTTTTTAATGTAAAAAGTAGAATGCAGAGTTTGTTAGTTATAATGAAGATACTGGGAAGTGGAAAATTAAAGTGCCTAACTTTTGATATTATTTATTAATACCCTTTTTAAAATTATATCATAAATTTTTATTTATATTATATGATAATTATTTTCAATTAGGAATGTATTATTTTAGATTGGAAGATGGTTATTATTTTGAGCTATATACCGTATTGTTGTGACTTAATGTTGCAAAAGTATTGTTATTACTATTACTGTGATTACTTATATTATCTTAAGAAATATCTTTTAGGATTTATTTCTTACGATCCATTAATTCTTTTAAGCTTGGATCTATGTATTCGTATTTATCTATAGTTGTGTCTGTATCTTTTATATTGTTGTTAGTTATTTGTTAGTTTAGTTGTTAATATTTTTATGTTTATTTTACTTGTTATTACTAATACTATTATTATTGATATTACTAATTTTATTAAGATTAATATGTTTGTTATTATTATTATTGAATTGGTTAGATAACTTATTAATTCAAATTGGGTTATGAAAGTTATTGCTATTATAATTATTATTATTATTAGTAGAATGGATATTATGGTAAATACAACTATTATTAGACATTGGAATTATTTTGATGAATATTTTAAGGAGATTATTACTATTTTCCAGAAGTATTAAATTCTAATTATTTATTTATGATTAAACTTTCATCTGGTAAAATATAACTATTATTATTATTATCGAATCCATTATGACTTTTATTTCTGCTGTGATTATTATTATTTACTTTATTCTCAATTTTTTTATATGAATTATAATTATTGTCAGAATTATAAATTGAATTATATTCTTTGTTATTTTTATTAATGCTATCGTATAATACTTATATGCTATTCTATAATAAGCTTTTGTTTATATCATCCTGTTTTTTATTTGAGCTTAATTCTTAATTCAGAATTCTTAATTTATTATAAATATCTTAAGTTTTCATTATAAACTCATTTTCTTAATTTTATAATTACAATTCTCTCTCATTAAGCTTTTTTTCCTTTTAATCTATTGCATATTGTTATTAAGCCTATTGCTCTAAAAATTATTCTCTCATTATTAGTTTTTATTCTATTTATAATAGTTATTATTCTTTATTTTTTAAAGATTTCTATTACAATTATAATTGATTATTGAATTATTCTGCCATTTCCTCCATTTTAGTTAATTCATCCGCTTTTATTTAAACACTTTACCACATTTTTACTATTTCTTAATTATCTTATTGTTGTTTGTTTATCTATTAATCTTGCTTTTAGTATTGTATGTTTAATTCGTTTAGTTTATCATTTAATTATTAAATTTCTTATTTCATATTAACTTTTTAATTATTTTGATCTTCAAGTTATAATTGTATTTCTTATAATTATCCAAATTTATAATTTATTTCTTATTAATATTCCATCAATTATTTTTGTTTATCAATTAATTAGTTTTCTAATTTTTGTAATTCTTCATTTTTATATATAAGTTATTGATTCCAACTTTACTCTCCTTTTAATTCTTAGTATTATTTAATTATAGTTTCTTCTTTATCTATTAATCTTTATTACCATTCTTCAAAATAAACTATAAGTTCTTATAATTTCTATATTTAATAATGAGAAAGTTAATTGTTTTACTAAGATTTATTAGAAAAACTGTCGAAGTTACTAAAGTAGTTCATATGAAATAAAATAAAATTATAATAAATAAAAATTATAAATATAATATAAATATAATGATATTTATGATAATAATAATAATTAATAAAAATAAAAAATATCAGAATGGAGCATAAGTTTTGAATCCGTTTTTAAGCAAAGAAGCCTAAATAATATTGCCTTGATACTTCTCACCATCAATACTATAAAATCCATTGGTCTTTTTATGATTTTCTTTTAATGGCTAAAACCTAAAAGCACTAGCTCTTACATAATTCAAATACTTTACCTAAGATCCTTTAGAGTCCAAACTCAACATCAACTTTAATAACTTCCATCTTCCATCTACTTCTAAAAAATAACTAATATCAAACATTCCATCATTTAATTAATAATTTGGACTAATATTTACATCAGGACTAATAAAAGGTAATTTACTAACTGTGAAATATATAAAATTTCCTTCTACTTTTGTAAATTTTTAATTATTTTCCAATGATATTGATAAATCTGGCAGTTCCTCTTATGGGTCGGTTGAATAGTATAAAATTCCTTTGTAAGTACGAAGATTTAAGAATCTAATTAGACCATAGATGTCAAATCTCAATGGACCCATAAATCGTATCTTTTCTGATTCTAGGTCAATATCAGCTATTATGCCGTATGTTATAGATAGGAAACTATATATTTTCTTGTTATTATTTATGTTATTATTTATGTTATTAATTGTATTATTAGATGTTATATTTTGGTTGTTGTTTATTGAAAGATCTGTTATATTTTCTATAATTGCTAATGATTTTTTATCAGAATTATCGTAATGGATTTCCATTAAATCCATGTTACGTGGGATTCCCTTTACAACATAATAGAGAGAGTGGTTAAAGTTTGATTTTTCATTTTGAAGATGACAGATGTTGAAAAGTAAAGAATTAGCAGTGCCTCCTGAAACTTAGCACACTTTAATTTGGTTCAGTTTTTCAATTAATTAAGAATCTAATTTATTCCTCCAAAAATACTCTTTTTCCTTTAAAGCATTTATCAATTCATGAGGAAGTCTTATTATTATATAATAATTTAATATAATTAAAATAATATGATAATAGTATGATAATAATATCATAATAATATGACAATTCTATAATAATAATTTGATAATACTAAAATAATAATATGATAATGATTATAATAATTTAATATATTATATTTACCCGTCTCCTGATACACATACAATACAGTCATATTCAACCAGCTCTTGTACTGTTTGATCCTTTATAAAATCATATACAAATCCATAGTACAAAGTCTTTACCAAAGTGCATTATTATTTAAACTCTTCCAGTACTTATATTGCCTTCTCACTTATCTTCAAAGCTGTACCTTTTCCTGAAATAGGATTAACAAATATCAATATCTTTTTACTTTTTATCAATTCTAATTTATTTTTTAAAATATTTTTTCCATTATCTTATTATCTTAAAATAAATTAACAATGGTTTTCTAAAATACTATTTTTAATCTTGTTTAATAAATCATAAGAATTTTCTTTTATTTAGATAATGTTATCAGTTCTTAATTAAGTTTTTTAATTGACTGCATAGACTTAAATATTAAGCGATAATTTAAATTATTTATTGTTTTTTTATTATTATTGAATTTGCATAGCAAGAATATCTTAGTATTTCACAATTAAATCATTATTATTGTTTTTGCTATTCTCAATTTAAAAGTATAGAAAATCTTCCTGAAGTTTGAGAGTAAATGTTAAAAGCTTATAATTAAACCAAAGGTTTAAATTAGTAAAATACATAAATATTAATAAATAAATTAAATAAAAATAATATTATAAAAATAATTTTAAAAAAATAATTATAAGTAAATTAAATTTATTATTTTTAAAGTAATATTAATTAAATTCAATTTCAT
>Ga0315908_10000398_pt1 | contig 34741 bp, 31 predicted proteins | sample LakEriMetagenome_12_FD_203520 | JGI IMG/M metagenome (GOLD analysis project Ga0315908, IMG submission 203520) | Freshwater fungal communities from buoy surface, Lake Erie, Ohio, United States - Buoy 4 MA124 | ecosystem: Environmental > Aquatic > Freshwater > Lake > Lake biofilm | place: USA...
TTCGCTGTGCCGCTCGGGCCGAGCGGCACAGCGAATGGCAGGTGGTCAACTATTCGGGCGAGGTGATTGATGGCATTGAAACCAATCGTACCATCGATCTTCAAACGCACAACTACCAAGGCTGGTTCAACACCTTCTATGCATTGGAATGTCTGAAGAAAAGTATTTCAGAAGCCAGAAAAAGCGATGAGCGTGACGCGCGCCTGCGCAAGATTGGTCGTGTTGTACCGGGAAACATTTCGGAAATCAAAAAGCACTTAATGAATGAGCAGCTAAAGGTCACTACGTCTTTTTCGGAAAATGGTATTTACCTCTGGTTCATTATTTCCAAGTTCAACACCATCATCGACTATTATAATAGATCCATCAAAATCGAGGATGAATTCATAGAGCCTCTGATGCTACCGGAAAAGGAACTCAAACAACTATTGCAAACGAAATACGACTATTCTATTCGCCAAATCAATCAGTGGACGGCGTTCGTGAATGAACGTCTCAGTTAATCCGCATGCACATTACCCCAGAGTACATATCGCAACTCATCACCTTCGATTCGTCGGACCCGAATTGGCAGTATGAGCCCGGAAATCCCGGTATGCGCCATCTTCAGGCGCTCGGCACGGCTAAGGTGTATAACCTGATGCAGCAACATCGTGTGGCGCTATTGGCCGACGAAGTAGGCATGGGAAAAACCATTCAAGCCTTGAGTGTATGCGCTGCGATGTGGCGTGAAAATCCGAAGGCACGCATACTTGTGCTCGTGCCTCGCGAAGAAATCGCCCGCAATTGGCAGGGTGAATATCAGCAGTTCATTCGCAAGCACTACCGTCACAACGACAACGTCGTGAAGAGCATCGTGGGGCAGCAAGCGCTTAACGAACTCATCTATTGCAGCAATCTGTATGAACTCGTGCGCTCGGTTCAACAAGGTTGGGGAAAGTTTTTTCTGGGAAAAATCTCCTCCTTCAGTGCATTGATGTCGGGCGATCTTACCATGCCGCGATTGAAATCGCTGGGTATTTCGCCGCTGGATGACATTGGCCGTAAAATCCGTAGCGAATCACCCGACTGCATCCCTGAACTGGCGGGCATACTCCGCAATGAAATTGACCGGCACGCCGAAAAGGGAAAGCCCTATTTCGATTTAATCATTGTGGATGAGGCGCACTACTTCCGTCATTCGGAAAGCTCGAGCATTCGAACGCAAACCGCCAATATATTTTTCGGTGAATCATCCAAAACAAAGACACGCATTGCCAAGCAAGTCTTATTGCTGACGGCAACACCCAATCATGGCTCGGCCAAGGATGTTCGCAACATTGTTTCCTACTTCACCGACGCCTTTAGGGATGCGGAACCCAACGACATTCTCAATGCCTTGTGCGTCCGACGGCTGCGACGGTTGGGGACAGCGGGCTTCAACAAGTATAATTATCGCGAAGAACTGGATCACGCCAGTGACTTTAGCGCTGACCCATTGGGCGAAATGTTCTTTGGCTTATATCAACATGAACTCGCCAAAGAAGCCATCAAGCAGCAGCAGAAATCGGGAGGTCGCGGTATCACGCGAATGCTGCGCTACCTGGAAGGTGTCGAGTTGATACCGCAGAAAATATCGCGCCCGTCAACCGGCGAGGAGGAAAGCGGAAACGAACAACGAGGTGATTTCAGCCGAGGTGCTGATGCGCATATTCTGCAGAGCCTATCACAACAATACGCTAACATATTCAAGCAACATCCCGGTCATCCGAAATATGATGAGCTGGTCGATCGGTTGATTACCCATCATGCTCGCGAAAAGGCGGTTGTGTTTGTGCGACGCATTGCCTCTGTATTTGAGGTTGCTCAGCGCGTGCTGGAAGCCCACGACCGACAATTCTGGAAGCAACTGCAAACGGGAGATCTATCGGGACTTTCTTATGAGAAGCTCAATCGTCGGCTCTTCAATCGCTACCTACAAAGCGTCCAATCTGACGATGAGGCCACCAAGGAAGAAGCAGAAGGTCGCAGCAATATTCCGCAATCGAAGGTATTGGAGCTTTTCAAGGTGAGTAAATCCGAGCAGCCAACGAGCACGCATGCCTCGTTGTTCCGTTTGCGCCTGAGTCACTCGAAGATTGGGCCTTTCACGCTCTTCTTCTCGCCGGGCGCCGATCAGTTCGACCTTCCTTATGAAAACCTCGAGGTATTTGATTACGATGGCGAGAGTGAAGGCAAAGAGAATTACTACCTGTCGGCGTTGCGCCATCGATTGTCGAGACTTACGGACAGAGCCACTGCAGAGGACATTCGTACCGAGCTGGAGTTGCGAGCACCGTTGGAAAAACGCTCCATTCCGATGAAGCGAGTGGAAACGTTCTTCACCGTATTCTGGGACGTTCTAAAGCATGACGAAGCCATGATTTCGGAGCGAAAGCAGGCCGTCATCAGCGCGTATACTGCGCTTGACGCCTATGAGCGGGAGGCCTTGTGTGCGTTTGTGGAGAAAGGGACCATGCTTGCTTCGGAGGGACTTGTGCAACTCTATGCGTTGTATGTCAACGTATCGGGAACACTCGATCGGGATCCACGGCTGGTCTATATGCGGTGGATTGAAGAAGTTAGAAAATCACTGAAGCATTGGCGACTGTATGATCAGGTGCAAGAGAGCATACTTCATTTCACCACGATTTACGGCAAGGTGTTCAACATTCCGAGTCGGCGTGCGTTGATTCGAGAGAACTGGGATAATTTCCGCAATGCACAGCCTATTGTGCCTTACAATGCCGACAACTCGAACCAGGCGATGCTGAAGAGTTTCAATACGCCCTTCTTTCCCGATGTATTGGTGTCAACATCGGTATTGCAAGAGGGTGTGAATCTGCAACATTTCTGCGACACGATTTATCACTACGGCATGGCCTGGACACCGGGCGACAATGAGCAGCGTATTGGGCGCGTGGACCGCATGTTCGGGAAGATTGAGCGCCGTCTGAATGAGGATGCTGCCGCTACACTCGACATCTACTATCCGTATTTGCGCAACAGTGTCGATGAAGACCACATGCGTCGTTTCATGCGCCGAAAGTTTCGCGAAGAAACCCTAATTGATAAAGGCATTCAAGCCAACCGCAACAGTGAATCCGACATCGAACCCGAAGACAGTATTGACTGGAAAGAGCTTTTACGAAAGCCTTCGGTGGGTAGCATGAACGATCCCTACCCTGCTTTGGTGAAGGACTTCGATGGGATACCAACGCCGGTGATTGCCATCGACAGCTTTTCCCTCAATGAAATTCAAGAGTCGATTGTAGGAGCATTGGAAGAAATGTCCGCGTTGCCCCTAGAGATTTTTCGCATCGTCGGGACGGATGAATACAGTTTGCTGGTCGATCCTGTGCTGCCCGGCGGACGGCGTCAACCGGTGCGCATTGAAATGGTATTCGACCCTATCGGCAGCAGCGCCTTTGACCAAACGGTGTATTGCTTGCGCATGTCGACTCCACTGGCCGGCCATCAAAAGCTCAACCGCTTCAAACAGGTCTTTCAGGAGTTCCCGCACCTGAAACAATACTATTTGCCGGGCATCAAACTCTGCGTCCTTCCGCATGAGCGGAAGCGTTCGAAATGGTATGTTTCGATGACGGTGGAACTGCCTTTGTTTTTGAAAACCATTGAAAAGAATCCGCTCAGTGCGGATGAAGTGTGCCATGCATTTCGTTCGTTGGTGCAGTGCGCCGATGCTCTTGAGCGGGAAGTATTGCACCGCGACTTGCAGCGCACCGATGTTGGTGTGGAAACGCAAAACATCGGTGAGGGTTCACGCGCGAGCCTCATCGAACTTCCGCGCGACCGTGCGGGCAGTCGCTGGTCACGCCACGGCGACTATTATATTCTGGAGAGCGTCATCAGTCTCAAAGACGAAAAAGAACCCGAGCGCGCCGCCCTCATCATGAACCACCTGCAACTCTACGTCAAGACTTTCCGCCGCGGCATGCAATGGATCCGACAAGTGGCCATCCACAACGCCAATGTGCAGCGCGAGGAGCTGGAGTTGCTGGAGAAGCATTTGGGCGGGGGGATGTGAGGGGGGAGAGAATTATATTCGCAATAACAAATCAGAGAATGAGTAATCACGATAAATTAAAGGCACCGAGTGTGGCCGCTGCAGCCAAAACATTGAAGGCAGCACTAATGGTTTTGTCCGAAACCGGCAAGCGCATGCCTGTTTCAGATATTCTAAAAGCAGTTGAGCAACGCTTAACCTTTACACCATGGGAATTGATTGTAAATGAAAGAACTCGGGATACTAAATGGAAGAGCATCCTCAAGTTCTACTCCATCAATGCTGTCAAATCAAACCTAATCACCCGGGGGAACGAAGAAATTGGAAAAGGCTGGATGATTACCGATAAAGGAAGAGAAATTGCTCAGTTATCAGAGGTTGAAGTTTTGCAATACGTGCGATCTAAATACAAGGAATGGGCTGATGAAAATTTACAACCAAAACGCTCGGAATCGAAGAACAACCTTGGAATCAAGAACTACTACCTTCTATGCGCTAACCCTAAGATTTGGAAAATGGCCGACATGGCTATTGGAGAAGAGCAGTTCTATACCTCGATAAACGAGAACGGCAATAAGCGCCAGCGATACGATAACTTTCAGAATTTGAAAAAGGGCGATTTATTGATTGGATATGAGTCGGCACCCGAAAAACGTATACAAGCAATTTTTGAAGTAACACAGGAGCTGCAATTCGATGAATCACTTCAACAAGAAGTCTTCTATTTCAAGTTGAATGAGCGCATCAGTGATGGGATGACCTTTGAACAATTATCAAATCATTCCGGCTTACAACAAGCTGACTACTTGCCTAACCTTCAAGGGAGCCTATTCAGACTAACAAAGGAGGAATATGATGTCATTTACGAATCTCGGTCAGATTTGACTGTTAAACTCAATTCATATGATCGCAATAAATTCGATTCAGAAGTTTTTGTCGAAAATGAAACGATTGACAAAGCTCTTCAAGCGCTTAAACACAAGAAAAACATCATACTACAGGGATCTCCTGGCGTTGGCAAATCCTACATCGCCAAACGCCTTGCTCAACTTTTTTTAAAAGAAGCGAAAAAAGAAGACGAACGTATTAAAATGGTCCAATTCCATCAAAGCTACTCTTATGAGGATTTTGTGCAAGGTTTCCGTCCCAACGAAGACGGCAATTTCAAACTAACCAACGGCGTATTCTATCAGTTTTGTATGGATGCGGCAAAAGATGATGCAAACGACTACTACTTCATTATCGATGAAATAAACCGCGGTAATCTCAGTAAAATTTTCGGTGAGCTTATGCTGCTCATCGAGCATGACAAACGCGATGAACACTATGCAGTATCGCTCACTTATGGCGCTAAGTCCAAAACCTTCAGCATTCCAAAAAATGTGCACATCATAGGCACTATGAATACAGCCGACCGCTCGCTGGCCCTTGTGGATTATGCGTTGCGACGTCGTTTCGCGTTTATTCAAATTGAGCCTGCATTTAATACTCGTTTTCAAAATCATCTGCGCGGAAAAGGAATCGATGATGACTTTTCAACCAAGCTCATCCATGCTATCGCATCACTCAACAAAAGCATTCAAGATGATAGCAGTTTAGGCAGTGGGTTTAAAGTGGGACATAGCTATTTCACGCCTTCCCAATTTATAGAGCAGCCCTCAGAATGGCTGAGTCATATAATTGATTTGGAAATTGAACCCTTGCTTCGTGAGTATTGGTTCGATAATGAATCCAAATGGAAAGAGCAAGTTAGTCTGCTGCGCAACCTTGTTTCATGACCATTCCTGTTGAAAATATTTACTACCTGCTTTGCTATGCCTGGGATAAGCTTGAGTTCGCGGATTTGGTAAAAGTCAACCACGACGATTTTGATTCTATTGAATCGCTGTTAGCGACTGTGCTTATTGATTCAACAGACAAATTACTCAAAAGAGGACTAACCCATGACTACTTGGAAGCAGAAGCTGAAATTGCCGGCATAAAGGGCCGGATTAACTTCGATATATCGGAGCGCCGTCTGCTCAGACACCAGGGAAAAGCGCACTGTCGATTCGATGATTTCACTCCCAACATATTACCCAACCAAATCATCAAAGCAATACTGAAACGCCTGTCGCGAGTGGATTCGATGAAGCCAGAGTTGAGAAAATCATTGCGAAATCATATTATGCGCATGGAATCAGTGGATAGCATCGAACTCCAGTCTGCTCATTTTCGTCGTGTGAGTATTCACTCCGGCAATGCCCTGTACCTTTTTTTGATGAACATCTGTGAATTGGTATTTCACAATACCGGAGTGCATGAGCGCGGTGAGCAACGATACTTCAGAGATTTTCTGCGTGACGAGAAAAAAATGGCGCACCTCTTTGAAAATTTCATCCGCAATTTTTACCGCAGGAAACAAAAAACTTACACGGCCGATAGCAAACATATTTCATGGAAATTCTCTCCTACCTCTGCGGGTGATATCAAGCTGTTTCCGCGCATGGAAACCGATATAACGTTAGCCTCTATTGAGAAAAAGCGTATCATAGAAGTTAAATATTACGCCCATGCATTGATACAAAAACAGGAAGGCAACATGCATTTCCGCAGTGCTCACCTCTATCAGCTATACGCATACCTCAGCAACTTATCACTCGACCCCTCCCATCCCGGAAATGCCCATTGCTCAGGAATATTGCTCTATCCCACCGCAGGAATCACCATTGATGAGCAATACGAATTGGCGAATCACTCCCTTCGCATTTACACCTTGAATTTGAATCAACCCTGGCAGCAAATTCAGGATGATTTATTAGGTCTTTTGGAAAGATGAACTAGCACAACGCAATTTCATGTTTTAAGAATAAACAATCGTTTTAGCTCCCCCTAACATTACCCCCCATGAAATCCAATCCCACGCCCGCTCTCGTGTATCTCTTGCTATTGGCTGCTCTTGTTGCCTGCACGCAGCAAGAACCACACAGCGTCTCGCAACCTTTCGCCGACGTCAAATGGATTGACCTCACCTATCCCTTCGACAGCACCACGCTGTATTGGCCCAATAATGCCAATGGTTTCAAACACTCGGTGGACTTTAAAGGAGTGTCGCCCATGGGGTATTTCTATAGCTCGTATTCGCTGAGCACGCCCGAACATGGAGGCACGCACCTCGATGCACCGGTGCACTTCGCCGAAGGACGCGAATCCACTGATGCGGTGCCGTTAACGAGTCTCACGGGTGAAGCCGTGGTTATCGACGTGAGTAGCGACGCACTGCAAAACAGAGACTACCGCGTGGGCTCCATGGATATTCAGCGGTGGGAAGAGCAACATGCGACAACCATCGACCATAAAATCGTGTTCTTCCGCACCGGCTATGGCCGCTATTATCCCAATCGCGAAACGTACTTCGGGACGAGCCTTCGCGGCGCTGAAGCCATCCCGCAGCTTCACTTTCCGGGCATCGCTGCAGAAGCCGCCGACTGGATCGTCAAAAACAGAAAGGTGAAAGCCGTTGGTCTCGATACACCCAGCCTCGACTACGGACAATCGACCGACTTCCTCACCCACCGCTTGCTGATGGAACATAATATTCCCGGTTTTGAAAATGTGGCCCACCTCGATTCACTGCCCGAAACCGGTGCGTATGTCGTGGCGCTTCCTATGAAAGTCGCGCAGGGCAGTGGTGCTCCTTTGCGCATTATTGCGTGCGTAACGAAGACCAACTAATCCAAGAGCTTCAAGCGCTTCCGCATTTTTTCGGAATAGCAATCCTCCCACTTATCAACGCCAACAATTCATAACTCGCCGGCGCGGCGCCTACGGCAATTGACTTCGTTTTTACCTTGAGGCCCAATTGTTGTCAAGCACGCAGGACATGAAAAAACTCCTCTGGATTCTATTGTTGTTGCCCGCCCTTCAACTGGCCGCGCAGCCCAATCGCACCTACACCATCAAAGACAAAAAAGCCATCAAGGCGTTTGAAGAAGCGCTGGCTGTCTATGATCAATTCAACTATACGCAGGCATTGGACATGATGATTAAGCTGACTGCGGAGAAGCCTGATTTCATTGAAGCCCAGCTCATGCTCGCGCAACTCTACGATGAAACGGGACAAACCGACAAGGCCATCGATCCTTTGAAAAAAGCGATTCAACTCGATGAGAAATTCTATCCTGCAGCTTGGATGATGCTCGCCGAATGCTACTTCTCGCAAGGCAATTACGACGAGACAGAAAAAGCCATTTCCAAATTCATCCCCTATCCCAAGCAAGACATGAAGCAGGAGAAGCGCGCGCAACTCATCCTCAGCAGTTGCATCTTCGCCAAGCGCGCACTGCAATACCCCGTTCCATTCGAGCCGATAAACCTCGGCCCGGAGGTCAACACCGAGTTCAATGAGTATTACCCTTGCATCACCGCCGACGAACGTACCCTCCTCTTCACACGACTGCTCGTAGATCCGCAAACAGCGGGACGCAAGCAAGAGGATTTCTTTCTGGCGAAAAAAGGAACCGACGGCTGGGAAACCGCGCAACCCGTGGCTGAAATCAACACCACCAAAAACGAGGGAGCTCCCACCCTCAGCGCCGATGGTCAAATGCTCATCTTCACCGCATGCGAATCAGCGGATGGCTCCTGGGGCGGCACCCGACAAGGCAAAGGCAGTTGCGACCTCTTCTACTCCATGCGCACCGCCACCGGCTGGACACCTGCCGAAAATATGGGCGACAACATCAATAGCGGCACCTGGGAAAGCCAGCCCAGCTTCGCCGCCAACGGTCGCACACTCTACTTCGTTAGAGGCAAGCGCACCGCAAGCGGAATCAAAGAGCAAGACATCTTCTACAGCTACTTGCGAGATGATGGTGGATGGGCCGTGCCCATGAAAGTACCCGGTCGCGTAAATACCGTGTTCGAAGAAGAAAGCGTCATGATTCACCCCGATGGTCACACCCTGTACTTCAGTAGCAACGGGCATTCCGGCATGGGCGGACTCGATATCTTCATGAGCCGCTTGTTGCCCAACGGCGATTGGGATGCCCCCGTTAATCTCGGTTACCCCATCAATACGTATAAAGACGAGAACTCGATTCAAGTAACTGCCAAGGGTGACATCGCGCTGTTTGCCAGCGACCGCTTCGGTGGTCAGGGAGGCTTAGACCTGTATCAATTCAACATGCCTGAGCGTGTGCGCCCTTCGCTGGTGACGTATGTAGAAGGCGTGGTGAGCGACAAACTCAGTTTCAAAAAACTGGAAGCGCATCTGGAGTTGATTGATTTGGAAACCGGTAAAACGATTACGGAGTCCTACAGTAACAAAGGCACCGGTGATTTTCTCTTGTGCATTCCCGGTGGTAAAGACTACGCGCTCAACGTGAGCAAAGAAGGATACCTCTTCCATTCTGAAAATTTTTCGCTGAAAAACTTCAAGGGATACGAGCCCTACAAACTCAACATTCAATTGCAGAAGTTACGTCCGGGTGCGACGATCGTGCTCAACAACGTGTTCTTTGAAACGAATAAATATGACCTGTTGCCGGCGTCCATGGTAGAGCTCGACCGCCTGGTAACGCTGCTCCAGCAAAACCCGGAAAAGAAAATCGAGATTGGCGGTCATACCGATAATGTCGGAAGCGATGAAGCCAACTTACTCCTCTCCGATCAACGTGCGGCCAGCGTGGTGAGTTATCTGGTGAAAAAAGGAATCGCCGCCGATCGCCTTACTGCGAAAGGTTATGGCGAAACCCTGCCTGTAGCGACCAACGACACCGATGCCGGCCGCGCCAAAAATCGTCGCACGGAATTCAAGGTCATTCAATAGGCGTTACTTTGCCCTCGCATTCGGGCCATGAAGATTATCAGACCGCATCATACCCTGCTTGTACTCGTCGCACTGGCCGCTGCCACTGCCCTGGTGGCTTTTCTCTTCCCCGACAACGGCATTGCCCTCGGCGAGGTGAAGCTGAACTTCAAGCCGTGGTTTGGCAAGGCTGATACAACTGCAGTTATTCCCGCGCCTGACATTGACGCGCACTTGGCCGCATTGGATTCACTGGCTGCCGAGCCCGTGGATACTGCCGTCAACTATGCCCGCAAGGAATCCATTGCTTCGCTGCAATTTGCGAATGCCGATGCCACATCGTTTCACTATTTCTTCCGTTCTCTCGAAGAAGCTGCGCAAGGCGAGCGTCGTGTGCATGTCTTTCATTACGGCGATTCGCAAATCGAAAGTGACCGCATGACGAATGTGCTTCGCGAGAAGCTGCAATCGCGATTTGGTGGCAACGGTTGCGGACTCGTTTGTCCCGTGCCGATTACCGGTAGCGGCAATATCCTTCAGCAACAAAGCAGCAATTGGAAACGCTACACCTCCTATGGCTATGACGACGGCAAGTGCAAGCATAACAACTTCGGTGCGCTGTGTTCATTCGCTCGTTTTACGGATGTGGAAACCACCTCAAGCGATACTACAGAAGCCTGGCTTGAACTTCGTCCTTCGTCGATGGCTACGGCGCGTTGCAAGCAACATGAAGAAGCGATGCTTTATTTCTCCAACCCATCCGCACCGTTTGAACTTTCGCTCATCGCAGGCGATTCAGTGATTTCAACCGAAACCGTTATGCCTGCGCAAGGAGTGCAATCGCGCAAATGGTCGGTGAGCAGTCGTACAAAACGTCTGCGACTCAATTTCAAAGCTGTGACTAGTCCGGATGTGCACTCGATAAGTTTGAATGGTGCACAAGGTGTTGGCGTGAGCAACATTGCCTTGCGCGGAAATGATGGCGGAGCCTTTCGTCGGGTAAATGCCTCCTCGATGCAACCGGTACTCGATGATTTGGGAGGAGAACTGTTCATCCTGCAATTCGGAGGCAACAGTGTGCCGCATCTGGGTGGTGAGGCTTCGGCTTATCGTCACGGACAATCGTTTGGCGAGATCATTCGTCGCTTTAAAGCCATGCGTCCGCAGGCGGCAATTATCGTAATCGGACCATCCGACATGAGCACATCGATTGACGGCGTGTATCAAACCTGGCCCTATCTCGAACAACTCAACGAAGGCATGAAGGCGGCGGCATTCGCTGAAGGTGTAGCATTCTGGGACATGTTCTCCGTCATGGGCGGACGCAACTCGATGATTGCCTGGGTGAACCACAATCCGCAATACGCCGGCCCTGATTACACGCACTTCACACCCGCCGGCGCCCGCAAGATGGCGGAGCTGTTGAGTAAGGCGATTTTGGAGGAGTATGATGGTTGGGTTCGGGGGACCGGGGAGTGAGGACTGGGGGTGCAGCCACTCACTCTGTTTTTCTTTCTCGCTCTCATTCTAGAAAAAATTCCAGAGCGAGAAACAGAATGAGAAAGAGAATGAGGTTTGGCGAACCGCCCCTCGGCTTCGATCGGCCGCTAAGTAGGCGTGTGACGAAATTATTTAACCGCAACGTCGCCGAGTTAGCAGAGAAAGGATTGTAGGATTGTAGGATTGTAGGATTTCGGGTGGCATATAATTATTGATCATTATTCACTTTCACCCGACGATTGCAACATACCGATACAAAGCGACCCGCCATCATTAGCCCCGTAGGGGCGAAATATCAATAGCGAAAAGATAGCAATTCGCGAAACAAGCCCCAGAGGGGCGACACATTTCATCGGCAATATATTTTACACGAAAGGACAATTTCAATTTGCAGTAAAAATGAACGTGGATTGCAGGTGGCGGCAAAAACTCCCATATAAAACGCCGAGTTAGCAGATATTCTTTGCGTTTTCTGCGCCTCTGCGGTTAAAAAAAAAACTCCAACTGCGCTCCCATCACTAACCGAAATTCCTCAAAATGCGATCACGGTCTTCATTCTCTTTATCACTCTTGTGGTAAAGCTCAATAAATGTAATCCGACTAGCTTCTCTGAAATAAGCATACACAAGTCGAAGACCCGTATTGACGCCCTTTCCGGGAATGGATCTGCAGGCGATTTTCTTAACCTTGATTACACATGTATCTATCCCAAGATTATTGATTTGAAAACTAAAAGGCGGTCTTTCATTGGGAAAGGCTGAGAGAACTTGCCTCACAATTTTCAGGTCATCATCGATACTGCGATACCGTTTTGCCAAACGTTTCTTATCGCGACCAAATTCATGGAGTTCATCGAATAACATAGGTGCAAGGGAGGGATGGATTCGTTTGTCTAAGCATATCTCCTCACCGAATAGGGAGCCTCGCGATAAAAAGTGAGTTCAAAATTGATTTCCTTGCCTGCCTGTGTTGTGTAAACAGGCATATCGCGTAGCGTATATTCAACTATAGCCTCTTCTGACCAATCGCTCATTTGTAACAGCACTTGATCCAGTGTTTCCTTTTCGCTTGCCTTCATTTCGGTCAAGTTCGCTTTGTGAAGCGGTAAAAAACGAATAGCGCCTTTGGGAATGGTGGTAGAAGCATTCGCCGGAACCTTTACTTTCTGAAGAAGACCATCGTCTATCATTCCCAAGAGCACTCCATCCAAACGAGAAGGAAAGGGACCGGAGGCTAGTTTACGATACTTCAAACCGCTTAGATGTTCTTCATAAATTTCGTAGTAATTGAAATCGGCGAAATAGATTATTCGCTCCAGAACAACTTCGTTCACATTGGGTTTTCCGGCGCAATGTTCCAATAGATACAGGAGTATATTCCGCAGTTTGGATACGTGAAATGTCGGCGTCGGTATGCGTTCCGATTCCTTTTTCTTGGCCTTGGTTTCACGTCCATAGGATACTTCGCGTTCTTCAATCCGACTGGAGACGAAATCATCGAGAGAGAAGTTCAACACCCTTGACAGCTGCTGTAGTTCGGATATATAAAGCCCTCGATTACCCAGTTCCAATTGCGCGAGGGACGGACGCGATACGCCAATTTTTGAAGCAAGCTCCTCTTGCGACCAGCCCTTCTCTTTTCGCAACCGGCTTATTTGCTTTCCCATTTGTTGAGGAGTGAGTTCGTTCTTCATGCGTACATGATTTTAAGTGATGGCACGAAGATAATAAATTGTTCTGAATTCAAACAACAGAATGATGGATATTAGAACACAGGATTGCAGGATTGCAGGGGGCGAAATCCTGCAACTTTCAACCTTCAACCTTCAATTTTTTTTAACCGCGGAGGCGCCGAGTGAGCAGAAGTTTTTTGCGCTCTCGGCGCCATTGCGGTTAATTAAAAAATGACTACAATGTAACCGCCCCTCGACTCCGCTCGGGGACCTGGACATTTGAGCAACAACATGGCCTCGGCTTCGCTCGGCCGCCACATAGCAAGGGACAATTTTTATTTAACCGCAAAGTCGCCGAGAACGCAGAGATTCTTTGCGCTCTCGGCGCCAATGCGGTTAAATAATAAACAAGAAACACTAACAACGCCTACCTCTTATTCCTGGCACTTCACAAAAGGAATTCTTGCTGCGCTGTCTTCCAATACAAGCACGTAGTATCCCGGAGTAAGAGTCTCGATGTGAATCAACGAACCGCGCAGCTCATCCGCTAACACCAGCTTCCCGTGTACATCCACGATATGATAAGCGCCTGGGGTTTTGAAATTTCCTTCAATAGTCAACTGATTCGAAGCCGGCTGCGGAAAGAGAACCAAAGACTCATGATTCAAAGATCCAAATGTAGTCGGAACACCATATCCAATCTTCCCTATCATAAAGATGTAAGTATAAAAAGCTGCGGGATCATAGAGCGTCTGACTGTAGTTAATATGCGGAGAAAACGTCACCTCCTGTCCTGCATTGAGGGCAACAATTACATCGCCGTTACTCAGAAAATCAAGCGCCTTCAAGGTGCAAATCGCACTATCGGACAACTGCTCTCCCCATAGAAAGGAACCATCAGCCTCCATCCTCAAAAGAAACGATGTTGTCGTATTAATGGATCCACCTTCAACATTAAATACAGCGCTACCAGGGTCGATATCTATAGCTCCTCCACCACTAAAACCTGAGGCCAACAATTCACCTTGGGGCGATTCACGAATACAATACCCACCGTGATTGCCAATACCATTGCCCATTCGATTCACCCATTCAAAACCAAAATTTTGATTCAGCTTCAAGATGAAAATGTCCATATAATTCATTGGACCAACACTGGGCACTGTCACTGTAGCGGCGCTAAAATCAGCGTCAAAATCACGCGAATATTCCCCCAAGACTACAAATCCATTATCCTGTGTGGCGCTGATAGAAACCGGCGTTACAATCGTATTCTCTTCGATTCCGTATCCATTCAAAAACTCACCATCTGCGTTAAGCATCACGAAAAATGCACTTCCAGAACCATCCGCATAGCCGAGCACATTGAATTGTCCGGACCCCGGATCTAAATCCAACGGCGCTTGATTAAACGAGATAACACTGAAGGTTCCTCCAACCATCAGGTTTCCAAGATCATTGACCGCGATGGCCGAAGCGTAGACATCATTACTCGAACGAATAGCCTTCGCCCAAAGGAGCTCCCCTGTAGGAGCATACTTCGCAATGTACGTATTGTTATTACCACCAATGGCCGAAAGAACAGACTGTGCGCTTCCGGGATCAAAATCGAACGAGCCGGAAAAGTAGCCTGTCATAAGGATGTTTCCATCATTGTCGATACTGATATAATTCGCAGAATAAGCATCAAAATCACCAACAGGAATTGCCCACAAGAACTCACCAACTGCTGAATATTTCGCCAAAAATCCCGAAGCAGCAGTCGTAAGATTAAACACGCCGGTACCCGGGTCCAAATCCGTTTCAGCAGTTGTTGCCCCACACACATACAGACTGCCGTCAGCAGCAAGTTCCACATCGCCAAGATCAAATGAATAAAGCGGGAAGTAAAATGGAATTGTCCACTCTATGACGCCATTGCTGTCCATCGAAAAGATCCACGACATGTTCGTTGTAAACGTCGCACCGAGGATGGGCTGCCCATCCTCAGCATTGTATACGACATCCTGAGCATTATTGATAGCCGTTACCGTTCTACCGTCGGGGTGTGCATCCATGTCCCGCACCGTTCCCGTGTGGTAGGCATTCATCCATGCAATGGATTGAGCATGCAAGTAAAACGGAAGAACTAAGATTAAAATCAGCAATGAAGTGGCTTTCATAATCATGGAATTTGATTCCAAAAGTATCGACCTGAAAAACAAGGTGCATCACTAATAATTGCTATTGTGGGGAGTGGTGAAAGGGTGAAATAGTGAAAGAGTGAAAGAGTGAAAGGGTGGCGCAACCTTCAATTTTTTTTTAACCGCGGAGGCGCCGAGTGAGCAGAGAAAGGATTGTAGGATTGTAGGATTGTAGGATTGTAGGATTGCAGGATTGTAGGATTGGAGGGGGCCTCCAGTTCCCAGTCCCCAGTCCCCACTCGCCACTCGCCACTCGCCACTCGCCACTCGCCACTCGCCACTCGCCATTAACCAAGAAACGGATACCGATAATCCACCGGCGGCACAAACGTCTCCTTGATCGTGCGCGGCGAAACCCAGCGCAAGAGGTTGAGGTAGCTGCCCGCTTTATCATTGGTGCCGCTGGCGCGAGCACCTCCAAATGGCTGCTGACCAACCACAGCGCCGGTCGGCTTGTCGTTGATATACAAATTACCGCACGCTCCTTCAAGCACGCGCGTCGCTTGTTCGATGGCATAGCGGTCGTGAGAGAGAATGGCCCCCGTGAGCGCGTACTCACTTGTCTCGTTAATCAGGTGCAGCGTCTCCGCCCACTGCGCGTCATCGTACACATAAAGGGTGAGCACCGGACCGAAAATCTCCTCACACATGGTGCGGAATTTTGGGTTGGTGGTCACTGCAATGGTTGGCTCAATAAAATAGCCGACACTGTCATCGCAAGTGCCACCTGCGATTACCTCCACATCCGACTGCGACTTGATATAATCCACATACCCCTTGATCTTGTCAAAGGCACGCTTATCAATCACCGCATTAATGAAGTTACCAAAGTCTTCCGGCGAACCCATCTTCATGCCGGCAGCATCCCTCTGCAAGCGCTCTTTCACAGCAGGCCACAACGACTTCGGAACATACCCACGACTTGCGGCGCTGCACTTCTGTCCTTGAAACTCGAATGCTCCGCGCGTCAATGCAGTAGCAACTTCATGGGCATTGGCCGACGGATGAGCGAGCACAAAGTCCTTTCCTCCTGTTTCGCCCACAATGCGTGGGTACGTTTTATACTTCTCGATATTGGTTCCGATTTCCTTCCAGAGATGCTTGAACACAGCGGTAGAACCCGTGAAATGCAAGCCCGCAAAATCAGGATGATGAAAGATGATATCACCGGCATCCTTGCCTTCCACCGTAATCATATTGATAACGCCATCGGGCAAACCCGCCTCACGGAAAAGCTCCATGATGACATGAGCGCTATACACTTGTGAATCCGCCGGCTTCCATACGACGGTATTACCCATGAGGGCTGCACTTGCAGGTAAGTTGGCCGCAATAGCCGTGAAGTTGAAGGGCGTAATAGCGAATACAAACCCTTCGAGCGGACGGTATTCCAAACGATTCCAGATGCCCGACTGATTGCCCGGCTGATCCTGATAAATCTGTTGCATATACGCCACGTTGAATCGCAAGAAGTCGATGAGCTCACAAGCTGCATCAATTTCCGCTTGAAAGGCATTCTTACTCTGAGCGAGCATGGTGGCTGCATTCATGCGCATGCGGTAGGGTCCGGCCAACAAATCAGCCGCGCGCAAGAATATCGCAGCGCGCTGCTCCCACGCCATTGCCGACCATCGGCCCTTTGCCGCGAGCGCAGCATCCACAGCTTGCTTCACGTGGTCTTTTGTACCCCAGTTGTAATGGCCAAGTACCTTCTTGTGGTCGTGCGGTGGCGACATCGTGCGCTTATCCGACGTGCGTACCAATTCCGAACCGATGTACATCGGCACGTCAATCGGTGCTTGATTGTACATCGCGCGGTATTGGTTCAACAAATTGTCGCGATCGGCTGTTCCGACAGCATAGCTGCGCACGGGTTCATTGACGGGCACAGGCACTTGAAAAACTCCTTTGGGCATACTCAAAAATTTTGGGCGAAGGTAAGCGCCAGCCTCAATCGAAAGCATGTCGCAAGGGTGCCATTTACGAGCATCCGAAAAAAAAATAACCCGCTTTGTAACCTTTCATTTGGAGCCCCCGTTCAAAGAACAAATACCTAAACTCAGAAACGATGCAAAACCAGGATAAAAAGAATGCTCAACTCGGCCAGGTCGCTGATTTGATGAATACCCTCGCCGATATGCAATTGAAGATGTCGCGCGTAAAGGCCATGTTCCCGAACTATCACCAACAACTACAACATACATACAACCAGCTCATCATGCAGGCGCGCCGCAACAATGTCTTGCCGCCCTGGATGACAGCTTGAAGATCTTATGCTTAAAAATGAAAATCTAAAATCTGCGTTTAAAAGCCCTTGCAACTGATGCGAGGGCTTTTTGTTTATGGCGCACTGTAACACGTGGCTCTGCCCGGGCGACAAAAACCGTAAAGTGTGATGCCCAGCTCCTTGCAGAAATCCACTGCGAGCGATGATGGAGCAGACACAGCCAACAACGCGGGTATTCCGGCCATGAAGCACTTCACCACAATTTCGTAGGAAACCCTTCCGCTCACGAGCAGAAAGCGCGCATCCGACAATTTTCCCTGCGTCAACAAAGCACCAATCACTTTGTCAACAGCATTGTGCCTGCCGATATCCTCGCGCAGCACCATCAATTCAAACGAGGCATTAAAAGCCGCAGCAGCATGACAACCCCCGCTGCTGAGAAAGGCCGACTGTCCGGCCTGCATGATTTCGAACATGCGATCAATCGTGGCAATATCCGGCCGTGAAGATGCAGCTTCTACCCTGCCCTTTGGCAAATCAAGCTCGGTCTTGCCGCAAATACCACAGCTCGCTACCGAGAGTAAACTGCGCTTGTTGAGTTGAACATCACGCAATGCAGATGCTTCGATGCGAACATTCAAACCTGATATAAAACCTTCCGCACTTTTCTCTTTGATATCGATAGGCGGTAGAGCTGCGCCTTTCTTGAAAACTCCTTCGGTGAGCAGCAGTCCATAAGCAAGATCCAATTCATCCCCGGGCGTCTGCATGGTGAGCGTAAAAGGCTCGTCATTGATGGCAATCGCAAGCGGTTGTTCAATGGTCAATGCATCCTGAACGGGATCCAAACTAGTCGCCGATTCTTTTATGCCTTCATAGGCGCGGACATTGATGGGCTGACTCATTTGTACCGCTTAATCAATCCGCTTTTCAAATCAGACATGTACTGACGCAGGTCCGCCTTTACCTCACCGCTCATGATGAGCAAACCGATGATGTTAGGGAACGCCATTCCCAGAATCATCATATCACTGAAATCAACTACAGCTCCGAGACCTGACACCGTACCCAAGACGGTGCACATCATGAATACTATATTGAAGGACTGCTTAATCCATTTGCGTTCACCAAACAGATACGCCCACGACTTCATGCCGTAATAACTCCAGGAAATCATCGTGGCAAAGGCAAATAGTATAATCGCCAACATCAACACCCAATCAAACCAAGGGAACACTTGCGTGAACGCAGCGTTCGTGAGTGTCGAACCCGTGAGTCCTTGCGGATCGGCTGCGTAGCCTGTAAACACGAGCACAAGGGCCGTCATAGTGCACACGATAACGGTATCGATAAACGGCTCCAGCAATGAAACCAATCCTTCGCTTACGGGGCGATCGGTTTTACTTGCGCTGTGCGCAATACTAGCCGATCCAATTCCGGCTTCATTGCTAAAACTCGCGCGGCGGAAGCCCATCATCATGACACCGATAAACCCACCTTTCATCGCATCGGGGTGAAACGCTCCGTTCCAGATTTGTGCGAAGGCATCGCCGATGTGAGCCACGTTAACTCCAATGATGATGAGTGAAAACACACAGTACACCACCACCATAAACGGCACCACTTTGTCGGTCACGCGCGCAATGCTTTTGATCCCTCCGACAATCACCAATCCAACGGCAAGCGCCATAACTATCCCGAAGGTGAGCGATGAAATCGTATCGCCGCCGAGGGTTTGCGACACCTGCGCATAGGCTTGATTGGCCTGAATCATATTGCCTCCACCGAGGGTTCCACCCACACACATGATGGCAAAAACCACAGCCAGGATGCGTCCCAAACCCTTCATGTTGCGCGCGGCCAGGCCCTTCGACAAATAATACATTGGGCCTCCACTCACCTCGCCATCCGCTGCAATCTGTCGGTACTTCACCCCCAGGGTACATTCCACAAACTTGCTGCTCATGCCCACCAGTCCGGCGACAATCATCCAAAACGTAGCACCCGGTCCACCAACAGCAATGGCTACAGCCACCAGCGAAATATTGCCCAATCCCAGCGTGCCACTGAGCGCCGCCGTGAGCGCCTGAAACTGGGAGACCTCTCCCCTGTCTTCGGGCTTGGCGTAGCGGCCCAGCGTGATATCGACTGCGTGTCGAAATCCGCGCACATTGATAAAGCCGAAATAGAAGGTAAACCAACAGGCGGCGCCAATCAAGAGTACCACCACGAGCCAGCAATCTTGCGTCACCGGATCACCGTTGGGATGCAGCACGGGAGCACCGGCAGCATCATAGACTACGGGATCATAAATCCCACAAGCCGCAAACGGATCCCAAAGCAGCACCATGGCCATGGCATCCACGAGTGGCGTGAACCAGCGGTTCAACTGTTCCTCGATCGACGTAGCCGGCACCGACACGGTTTGCATGGCGGTGTGACCAAGGCTATCGGTTACGGTAATCGTATAATCAAGACCTTCCTGCATGGCACTACACACAGGACTATCGAGTGTCGCATCTCGCTTCGACCATTGATAGGTGAACGGCGGAACGCCCTCCGTAACCTGCAGTGCACAGGAAGCATCACCAATCTCTTCGGTTGGATTCTGCAGCGCAACGGTGAATTGTACTTGTGCAGAAGCAGCGTGAGCAAACCAAAGCAGCGCTAGGATGATGAAATGTTTCATGGATAAAGCCGGGCATTCAATAGCCCTTTAGTTGAAGAAAGCAGCGAGTAAATCACGCATTAGAAATCCCCACCTTCACGCCCACGTGTTTGCGCTCGGTGAGTTCGGTAACCATGAAGTCGGCCATATCACCACTGGTGATTTTCCAACCCGGTGTTGGGTAGTTGTCATGAACTTTATAAGCACCCGTGCGTTCAGCCTCTTCAATCATCGGCGGACAAACAAAGGTGAATTCCAGGCGACTGGTCAATAAGGCATCAAGCACGCGAATGTGCGCCTGAGTCAGATCAACGTACTCCCTCGGAAAAGTGGCGGTTTCGTACACCTTCAAATGCTCACTGGCTTGCAAAGCGCCGATTCCTCCGATGGCGATTACGCGCTTCACCTTGTGGCGACGCATGGAGTTGATGATATGATTGATAAACACCAACCGGTACGAAATTTCATTGGAACTCAAACAGGAAATCACGGCCTCCTGTCCGACCATGTATTTTTCCACGTCCTGTTGCAGCATGGCATCGCCTTGCACGACTTGCAAATTGGGATGCAGTAGCGACACCGATTCAGAGGTTCGAACAAATGCGGTGACCTTATGTCCTTTTTCCAGTGCGCGTTTCACCACTTGAGCGCCAACACGGCCGTTGGCTCCAAAAACAATGACTTTCATAGGTTTGAGATAGTGGTGCAAAATAGCGCAAATACGCTCACTTCAAATCCCGTTAGTCGCGGATGCATCGGATCGACATTCCATAGGCACGATCCAGGTCTTGGTTGAACGTCGTATTGGAGAAGCTATAAATCCCAACGGTGAAGTTCGTCGTGGCTGTAGCTTCCGTGCTCGACCACCAATTGGCCGATACTACCAGGTCTGTAAAGGTTCCATCGGTATTCCGGAACTCACCGGGTTGAGCAGAGAATCCACTCACGTTATTGGAGATTACATTATCAAAAGGCCAGAAACCGGTGCCGTCTTGTATCGTACCGGTTGTGCGCATGGCAGATGCCGCCACAGAGGAACCACCAAGGGTGGTGATCAGCGTTTGCCAATCATCATTGGAGGGCAAGTGCCAACCGCTGGGACAAACGTTGCGTGTATCGATGCTTACTGAACCATGATAGAGCTTGCCGAAAATGACATTATTAGCCGTGTTGTTATCTAGATAACACCAAGCCGGGGTTGTGGTGCCGGCCCATTGCGCGTTGTCCGTTACTTCAGAGATAGCATCGCCATTGGAAAAGCGTGTGACCGTAAGGTTGGCCGCCATCCATTCTTGTGTTCCATTGATAACCGTTGGATAATTATTGCCGTCGATATCTGTAACGCCTGCACCCGGGGCTCCAATCGGAAAACAATCTTCGCAAACCAACGTCACATCGGAAGCTAATCCCGGGCTAATAATCAAATCCGACACAAAGCCCGTTCCTGCCTGCCCATTATTGAAGCAATAGGCTTGGATTTGATTGGAACCCGAACAGGTCGTCAAAAGGAACGAGCCGTCCTCTGTATAAACCACTCGCTCATCATTCCACCAAATGTATCCTGTACTAAAATTGCCACTGCAATCTTGCAGGACGCCTTGCACCGTAGTCAAATACGGAAGGGAGTTAATCTCAATCGTTTGTTGGATGTCTTGCGTAAATGGCCCCACTGACACTGTGTAGACTTCCTGGTATCCGTCGCCGCAGGGTAAGAAAACTTGCAACTGCATGACTTCATTGGATGGCACCAGTCCGGATACCTGACCGTTGGTTCCCGTTGTACCGGGAATGGTTCCGGCCGATGCGCTGCTGAGCATGAGCACAGCATTATCCAACGGATAAAACCCGATAGGCAATTCGCTGTAATTGACCGTAAGCGTATAATTCACCCCGGCCGACTCGACATCAAAGTTCCAATAAGAAAAATGCGATGCCGACCCCACGTATGCATTACCGACGCGCTGCGCGGCGCCTTCGTAATCCCACAATCCGAGGGCTTCATTGAACGACCACAATGGAATACTTTGAGGCGCTGATGCTTGCATATCCGATGGAATAATACACCGCATTTCTACCGGTGAACCGGCCGCCGGCTGCAAGATTTCGCCTGATTCACTGCGCAGTTCGATGGCGGCCATGCCCATGGAGCGAAGTGCCATGCGCTCACCATTGTGCATGCCTGATAAGTCGCCCGGCATTTGGCGGCTCATGGTGATAAGCTCCGTCGGGTCAATGGCATTGAGCGAAACGCTGACATTGCCCTGGTAGGGACTTCCGTTAAGTACCATTCCATTGGGGGGAAAATTCAAGGTGAAACCTTCCGCCTCGACACTACCGCCCTGATCAGCCTGAAAATTTCCGACAGCCGCATCACTCAGCAGTTGAATCTCGATGCGGTTATCGCCCCCGGAAGTCGGAATCCAGGTGCGGCTTCCCTTGAAATAACCGGATTTGGAGACTGTGATCGATGCATTCGTTTCATAACAGACCAATTCCTCCAGGCGGAAAAATCCACGGGCATCGGTGGTGGTGGTTTGATTACTCCATAAACCGCTGACAAGGGCTCCTGCTATGCTATTTCCGGACTCATCGCGCACCACGCCCATGACGTTCACTGTTCGGGTGGAACCGAAATCCACCGTGTCAGGTGCGGGAACGATAGGCACTTCAGCGGGTGGCAACTCAACAGACGGTTCATCCTTTTTGCAGGCGGCCAACAGGAGCATGACCGCGCCCAAACAGCAATACAGCAGCGACTTCATGCCGACGAAAGTAGTTCGCTCACCACCCATGGAAAGCCATTGTGAAAAAAAGTTTGGTTTAACCCTTTCATGGTCACTACTTTTGCGTTCCTAAAATGAAGGAGGTATATCCATTATGTTGATCATTCCGGTAAAAGAAGGCGAAAGCATCGACCGCGCGCTGAAGAAGTTCAAGAAGAAATTCGAAAAAACAGGCGTTGTAAAAGAATTGCGTAGCCGTCAGGCATACACCAAGAAGAGTGTATGGCGCAGAGAAGAGATTAAAAAGGCCGCTTATATTTCAGAGCTTCGTCGCGAAGAGATGTAAGAACAGCCTACTGTTCACAATATGAAAGGTGAGATTTTGGTTTAAGCCAAATTCTCACCTTTCTTGCTATAGTGCAAACTGAAAAATTCTTGAACTACCTCCTCACCGAGAAGCGGTGCTCGCAGCATACGATTGATTCCTATGCTGTTGACCTTGCTCAGTTCTCGCAATACTGCAAGAAAGAATATCAGTTAGAATCCCCACAAGAGATTACTTCGTCAGTGGTGCGCTCCTGGATGGCGCAGCTGATGGACACCGACTATTCAGCAGCATCCGTGCACCGCAAGTTATCTGCAGTGAATGCCCTCATGCGGTTCTGGATGAAAGAAGGCATTATCAGCGCCAACCCTGCCCGGAATATTCCCAAACCCAAGCGACCTTCGCGCCTGCCGGTGTTCGTGGAAGAAAAAGGCGCACAGGCCTTGTATCACATTTCAGACAGTGAACAGTTTATTCGGAAAGAAGATTCTTCCCCATTTTCGTTAAAAAGAGATGAACTGATTGTAACCCTTTTGTACGAAACAGGTATAAGACAAGCAGAACTGCTCGGATTACGGGATGCGGATGTGGATCACTCCATTAAGCAGATAAAAGTCCTGGGCAAACGGAATAAAATGCGGTACGTGCCGTTGGGACAACAGATGATGAACAGGATAAAAGAGTATATCGATTTAAGGAACCGGGAATTCGGTTCGCATAGCTTCGAAAGTCTCGTAGTTACTGACAGTGGTAAAAAAGTGACAAAATCCCTTGTTTATCTCAAAGTTAAATTTTACCTTTCCCAAGTAACAACCATTCAGAGGAAGAGTCCTCACGTACTTCGTCACACTTTCGCAACGCATATGCTAAACAACGGAGCTGAATTGAATGTCATCAAAGAAATACTCGGTCACTCGAGTCTAGCGGCTACGCAAGTGTACACCCACAACAGTATTGAGAAATTAAAGAGCATCCATTCACGGATGCACCCCAGAAATAATTTTTAGTTAAACCCTTTAAAACGTTTTGAATTATGCAAGTCCAAGTTCAAAGTATTCACTTCGATGCCGACATCAAGTTGGTGCGTTTCATTGAAGACAAGGTTAACAAGCTGACGACGTTTCATGATCGAATTATCAAAGGCGAGGTATTCCTCCGCTTAGATAAGTCCGACGTCAATGAAAACAAAATTGCGGAGGTGAAACTTTCGCTGCCGGGCAAGGAGCTCTTTGCCAAGAAGCAGTGCAAATCATTTGAAGAAGCCACCGATTTTGCCGTAAGTGCGCTGCGTCGACAAATCGACAAGCATCGCACGAAAAACGGTTGATGCATGTGATACTGTAAATAAAGAAGAGACGGGCCCGTAAAAAGGGTCCGTTTTTTTTTGAGGATTACAGGATTGTAGGATTGTAGGGGGCCCCCAGTCCCCACTCGCCACTCGCCAAATGAACCTTCCTCCCGCCATTCTTGTTAATACAGCCACATGATTACTGTCGTTATCTCCACCAACCGAAAAGAAAGTACAACCGCCCGTATCGCTCGTGACATAGCGCAACGCATCGAACAAAAGGGCGAAACCGTGCGTGTGCTCGATTTGGCGGAATTGCCAACCGACTTTTTTCAAACGACCATGTACGATGTGCGTTCGCCGCAGTTCATGGAACTGTTCAACACCTATATTGAGGCTGCGCGCCACCTGGTTTTTGTTATTCCGGAATACAATGGCTCCTATCCCGGCGTGTTGAAGCTCTTTATCGACGCCTCCCCTGTGAAATCCTTTTGGAATAAAAGCGCCAGCATGATTGGCCTGTCGGATGGTCATGCCGGAAATACACGCGGACAAGATCACCTCACAGGGGTGTTGCACTACCTGAAAATGCATGTGCACTATCACAAGCCCAAGCTCTCCGGCATCACCAAAGCCTTCGATAGCGAAGGCCGCCTCAACAACGACCGCTATATCACCCAGCTCGAGGAGCACGCCTCGCTCATCTGCCAAGCCCTCTAATGTACGGGCGACCCGCAGTGGTCGCCCCGGCGCAATAGCCGGCAGTCGCTTTTCAACAAAAATCAGCCGCTCGCCTATCCATCATCGCATAGTCGGCGAGATTCAAACCGCTAATTTTCAGTGACGGCTTTACAGTTATGAACACTCAACTCACAAAGTGCGTGTGTACAACTTTACCGCGCGTGAAACCGTGAAACGCTTTGTTCCACTATACTTTCGTAGCGTTCCACGGCGGCAAAAATTTCCGTGAAACACAGAATCAACAACCAAATACAACCATCCGAACATGGGTAAAATCATTACCATCGCCAACCAAAAAGGCGGCGTAGGAAAAACAACCACAGCAATCAACTTGGCAGCAGCGCTAGGTGTGCTGGAATACAAAACGCTTTTGGTAGATGCTGACCCGCAGGCGAACGCTACCAGCGGTGTTGGCGTAGATCCCAAAAGCATCAAGGCCGGTATTTATGAGTGTCTGGTCAACGACATTCACCCGAAGGATTTAGTCCTGAACACCGAGAATCCCAACCTATTCTTGATTCCTGCGCACATCGACCTCGTAGGTGCTGAGATTGAACTGATCAACGCTACCAATCGCGAATACATGATGCGCAATGCGCTCAGTAAGATTCGTGACGAGTATGATTTCATCATTGTGGATTGCTCCCCTTCGCTGGGATTGGTCACAGTGAACGCCCTCACTGCAAGTGATTCGGTCATTATCCCTGTTCAATGCGAATACTTCGCGTTGGAAGGATTGGGCAAATTGCTCAACACTGTGAAAATCGTTCAGCAAAAGCTCAATACGGACCTCACCATCGAGGGAATCCTATTGACCATGTACGATTCGCGCCTGCGTTTGAGCAACCAAGTGGTGGAAGAAGTGAAGATGCACTTCCAGGAAATGGTCTTCGATACCATCATCCATCGCAATACGACCTTGGGCGAAGCGCCAAGCTTTGGTCAGACCATTCTGATGCACGACGCCAGCTGTAAAGGTTCCGTAAACTATTTGAACCTGGCCCGCGAGGTACTGCAGAAGAACTCGATGACCAAAATGAGCAACGAAGAGAAATTTATCAATATCGAAAATGGCTAAGAAACCCGCCTTGGGTCGCGGTTTGAGCGCCCTGTTAGAGAATGCATCCAAGAGTGTGAAGGATGGCGCCAACGGTTCAACTGCTGTGGAAACCGCTGTGGCTGATTTGCCGGAGGTCATGCCTGCCGCCGAGGTAGGGAATGTTGCCGGACCAATCTCCGTGTTGCGTATCTCGCAAATCGAAGCCAATCCGTTTCAACCACGTCAGGAATTTGACCCCACTGCTCTTCGCGAGTTGTCGCAGAGCATCAAAGAATTGGGGCTCATTCAGCCGATTACCGTACGTAAAGTTTCGGCCCAGAAATACCAAATCATCAGTGGTGAACGTCGTTTCCGCGCCTCTCAAATGGCCGGACTGGAAGAAGTTCCGGTGTATGTGCGCACTGCCAATGACCAGAACATGCTGGAGCTGGCTCTGGTGGAAAATATTCAACGTGAGAACCTGAATGCCATTGAGGTGGCCATCAGTTACAAGCGTTTGATGCACGAGTGCAGCTTGACTACCGAGAAGCTCGCCGAGCGTGTGGGTAAAGACCGCACCACGGTTACGAACTACGTGCGCCTGCTGAAACTTCCACCCGAGATTCAAATCGGCATCATCGAAAAGCGCATTTCCATGGGTCATGCCCGTGCACTGATCAACTGTGAACCGGAAGCCAAGCAACTGAAAATTTACAAGCTGATTTTGGAGAAAGACCTGAGCGTACGCAAGGTCGAAGAGCTCGCCAAAGAAGACGATGCTCCCAAGTTGTTTAAAACAGAGAAGATTGTTCTCCCACTCGAGTTCCAGAAAATGCAGGCAGATCTGCGTTTGAAGTTCGGCAAGAAAGCCAAACTCTCCCGCAACGAACACGGCATCGGCAAACTCGAAATCCCTTTCGCTACCGACGATGATCTGGTGAGAATTGTGGATATGCTGGAATTATAGATGTTTATTTTTAACCGCAGAGGCGCCGAGAATTCAGTTCTTGGCGCCTTTTTTTTTTGAAGTGTTGGATTTTAGAGATGACTAAACTAACTGATTTGGTACATATATTTGTACAACAATCTGTACGTTATTATGCTGACAACAACACTCTCGGATTTCCGAAAAGACATTAAGCGCTACTTCGATAATGTGACCAAGAATTTTGAAACCTTGATTATTAATCGCGGAAAAGACAACGGAATTGTAATCATGTCATTGGCAGAATACAACTCACTATGCGCAACTCGTCATGAGTTATCCTCCCAAAAAAATGAACAGCGGCTCAGCTCAGCAATCAAAAAACTGAATTCCGGTAAAACCACAACTAAAAAACTGCTGGAAGAATGAAATATGTCTTCGTGGATGAATCCTGGGAGGATTATTTGCACTGGCAAAAGACAGATAAAAAGAAACTTCAACGAATAAACGAGTTACTGAAAGATATTGCTCGAGAGCCTTTCAATGGCTTCGGAAAACCGGAGCCGCTAAAGCACCAACTAGCCGGCTTTTGGTCGCGAAGGATTGACGAAGAACATCGGTTCATTTATACTGTGCGAGGTGATGAAATTCTGATTGCCAAATGTCGATATCACTACGACTAAATCGTGTTCGATGTATTATCCCAATAAGCGGCCTCAGCCTTCAATCCTGCCAAACGAGCCTTTGCTTCAGCAAGTTCCAACGAACTATTCATTGACTCCAATCGGCGGATGTGATACTTCTTCCACATCGTCAACGCTTCACGTCGGGATTTGGGCAACATCGGCTCAAACTCCCAAACCTTAAACGCTGCCAATGCGCTCAATCGGTTCTGATCTGCTAACGTCAACCGCTCGACTCTTCGACTTACGGTGACGATCTTATAGTTCAGTTCCTTTATTCGATCCTCCGCCTCCTTTCGAGCGATAGGTGCATAACTCACCGGTGATTTTTCATAGGCACCGGACTTGGCCAACGCCAGTTGCAATGTTCCGGCAATTAATCCGGCCTCCGACGGCATGGACCGTTCTCCCCGATCAATCATGTGCGCATGAGGCCTGCTGATGTGCAGCATCTCGAGTAACTCATTCTTTTTCAAATGAAGCATGACAGATAACCCCGTAAACCCGCGACTTTGTTTCTTCATAAGTCTGTTAACTTTTTTGATGTTAACTTTTAAAATGTAAACAAGAAAAAAGTTAACACATTCCGAAAATAATCACTCCAACCGAAAAATCACCCTAAGATTGCCGAAAAAAAAATGAGCACTTCACCTCGTATAACCGTTCAATGCGCCATTAACGCTCCACTCGAGCACGTGTGGAATTGCTGGACCATGCCCGAACACATCACTCAATGGAATCACGCCGGCGATGACTGGCATTGTCCTGCGGCAACCAATGATCTGCGCGTCGGAGGTTCATTCGTAGCCACGATGGCTGCTAAAGACGGCAGTGTAAGTTTCGATTTCATCGGAATCTATGACGAGATTGTTCAGCATGCCTCCATTGCTTATCACATGCCGGATAACCGCAAAGTAGAAGTTTCGTTTCGATCAGTCGGTGATGCCACTGAAGTGATAGAAACCTTCGACCCGGAAAACGAACATCCACCGGAAATGCAGCAAGCAGGCTGGCAGATGATTTTGGACAATTTCAAGAAACACGCGGAAGCATCGCGTTAATGGGCGCACATTGCAGTGCGCCCCAACCATTTCACCATTTCACCATTTCACCATTTCACCATTTCACCGGCCAACGAATTCCCCAACCACCCGCACATACTCCTCATATCCCATCACCGCCGGTACATTGTTGTGCACGGCTTCCGGAATGCGGTGGGCTTCTTTATAACTGCCCAGATAATGGTTGTAAACTACTTCGCCGTGAGTGTCAATCCTTAAGAAATCGTCGTTCACTCCGTGTATCCAGCAGAACGGTTGTTCGACCTGTTGAATTTTCTCGGCATTATCGACACGCACATCCGTGAAATACGAAGCAGGCAAGGCTGCAAGCGCTGCATCTTGCACCATGACTTCAGCAGAAGCAAACGGTGCCTCCAGGAGAAGTTTTGCCGGGCGCAATGCTCTTGGTTCTGCGGCAAGAGCTGTCGCCGGAGCACTCCCCAAACTATAGCCATAGAGAACAGTTCTGTCGCCGGTGAGCCCATGATCTTTCAGCCATTGCATGCAGGTATTCACATCGGCCGACAATCCACTCTCGGTGGTCGTTCCGGTTGACATACCATAACCTCTGTAGTCCATCATCAGAACCCCGTAACGATGCTCGCCACCCACATGTGCCAGCAGTTTCGCACGATTCCAATACAGGTCCATGTGATGTTTGTTGCCATGGCAATAGACAATCACGGTGTCGGTTGCAATACGCGCAGTATCGCCAAGATAAATGGCATAGATGGTTTGCACATCGCCATCATCATCGCTCTTGAGCGAGAACAAGTGGATATTTTCGGGGGCTACATCATATGCTGCAGGTAGATCCTGCAGTTCACGTTCGCCGGTATAATCATCGAGTGCGTAGGACGAAATCTCTTGCACATTAAAGAATTGACTATCGAGACGCAAACACGCTTGCAGCGTGGTTGCCAGAAAAGCTACTATAATAATCCGTTTCATGGTTTTCCGAATTTGCGGGTGAAGCCAACATACAGTCCGAAGGCGCCATGGCTGCCCGGTGCTTTATAGTCGACGGTGAGGGATTCGTGCGAAGTGAAGGGCGCCAGGTATTTACACTCGAAACCGGTACTCCACTTACCGCGGTTACGCGTATAACCGAGATTGAGCGCGGGTATCCAACGATACTCCTGAATACGATCGGCTGTCCCGATTTTCTTCAGTTCATACCACGAGGTAATGCCCGTGTAAACATATCCTCCGTGCTTGCCCACATCCCACCAGGCGTTGATATCGAGCGAAGGATAAAACCGGGAATTCCCTTCCCATTGATCCACCATATAAGTAGCTTGAACAACTGTGGAAATGCCGGGAACACGTCCCTCCTGTCCACGCCATTGGCGCAAATACGCACCATCGATTTGTGCCACCCCGAACAGCGCTGCAGTGGTATGGGCTCTCAACGCAACCGTAGAAACACTATCAAGGCCATAAGCCGCACCCACCGATGTAAACGGCACGGGCACCACCGCCCCGGCAAAGCCAATGAGCGGTCCGCCCACTGTAGCTGTCGCAGCCCACTGCTTCTTCTGCAAGGGCTTCACCATGCTCACAGGCGAACAGGCCGCCAGCAGCGCAATCACCAAAAACAATACGATTCTCATGAGGCAAATAAACGGGGAAAGCGTAAATGAAAAACAAGTACTGATTTGAAACAGCCGTGAATAGTGAATAGTGAATGGTGAATAGTTACTAGTAACTAGTAACTAGTAACTAGTACCCAGTACCCAGTACCCAGTACCCAGTACCCAGTACCCAGTACCCAGTCCCCACTAAACCGTTCCCGCCGAATCCGCCGTCAACCTGCCCAGCTCCTCCAGCTCGCGCTTCGTGAGATCGCGCCACTTACCTGTGGGTGTGTCGAGCTTGATGTTCATGATGCGGATGCGCTGCAAACGCGTTACCTCAAACTCGAGGTATTCGCACATGCGGCGAATCTGACGATTGAGACCTTGCGTGAGAATAATGCGAAACGTGCAACGACCGATTTTTTCCACTACACACGGACGTGTCACGGTGTCGAGAATCGGAATACCCGATGACATGCGTTTTACGAAATCATCGTTGATTGGTTTGTTCACCGAAACAATGTATTCTTTCTCGTGGTGATTGCGTGCGCGCAGAATTTTGTTGACGATGTCACCATCGCTGGTGAGCAGGATGAGTCCTTCGCTGGCTTTATCCAATCGTCCAACAGGGAAAATACGCTTGGGGTGTTTGACGAAATCGACGATGTTGTTTTTCTCGCCGCGCACGTTGGTGGTGCACACAATGCCCACGGGTTTGTTGAGGGCAATGTAGACATGCTGTTCTCCTGTGGGTTTGATAGGTTTGCCATCGACGCGCACATCATCGCCTTCCTTCACTTTCGTGCCCATCTCAGGCACTTTGCCGTTGATGGTCACACGGCGTTCTTCTATGAGCGTATCGGCTGCCCTGCGCGAGCAGAAGCCTACTTCACTGAGGTACTTGTTGATGCGCGTTTCCACGGGCGCGAAGGTAGGATTTTTTTGAGGGTTGTAGGATTGTAGGATTATAGGATTATAGGGGGAGCCACGCACTCATTGTGACTCCGATTGTGTTTCACTTTCTAAACTTAGTTGAAATTGAAGCTTGAAATTTGCCTGAGCCCCTCGATGCCCCCTACAATCCCATTATCCTATTATCCTACAATCCTAGTCATCCTAGTCATCGTCCTCTGCCTCACCAGGGGCCGTGTTCACCACCGCCCCACTGATTTCCGTATGCCGAATTTGACCACCCAGGTATGCCGCGCGTGACACCATCACCAAACAGAAAAGGGACAACACTAAAACAACGCGTGAAAGGAGATTCGCTTGAGCAGACTTCACCTTTGTGAAATAAAGCGCCACAATCGACACAGTACCTAGCACAAGCATCGACACAAACGCCCAGAAACCTGCATCTTCGTGCAGCTCGATAGCGCTTTCCAACACGCCGGGTATGTTCTCCACTGCCTCTTCCGCCCCTTCGCCCGTCAACTTAGCAATGGTCGCCCCGATAGCGGAGATGATAAATACATTGAAAGCGGCAATCGATGTCTGATCGCTCTTGTGCCATAGGCCGTGAGCCAATACGAGTAGTCCGAAAAAAGCACCAAATAAAGGAAGGTGCACAATGAGCAAGTGGATGTGAGCTTGGTCCATGGTTGTGTGTTTTTGTTTGACGAAGAAAAGGCAGTTCGCTACTTATGACCTTTGAGGAATGTCAGTTTATGAAGGATTGTAGGATTGTAGGATTATGGGATTGTAGGGTACCCTAGCCTAGACGAGGGCTCTCATTCTGTTTCTCTTTCTTGATTTTTTTTTTAGAATGAGAAACAGAATCAGCAACAGAATGAGTGTCTTGCCCCCCTACAATCCTCCAATCCTATAATCCTATAATCCTATTTACCGCAACTCCTCCATCGCACGTTCCAGAATCTCATCCTTGGTCAAATCGTTCCAGTCAAACGATGCAATAATGTCCGGTGGAACGCCTTGCTCGGCGTAGTTCACCTTGTCCAAATCGAGCAAACGCGACACGCTGAAGCGATAGGTCCAGCCATTGGGCAGTTGTCCGCCATTGGGCAAACCGCCGCCACCGCCGGTGGTGTCACCTACGAGCGTAACGTTATCCAACGCCTTGGTGGTGAGTGAAAAAAACGTGGTGGCGCTGTATGATCCGCGATCGACCAACACCATCACAGGCTTCGTGTAACGAATACCGTCGTAGGTGTTATAATAAAAACCCTCAGGCTGCGAAAAATCATCGTGCCCCGGACCATTGCGCGTTTCGTTGTAACCCGTCAAAACTCGATCATCCACGAAACGCTCCATAATGATCGGAATATTCAACATGTTTCCTCCGCCATTGGCACGCAGGTCCAGAATCAGACCCTTGGTGTTTTCATAGCGATTTAACACGAAGTCCATGTCTTCATTCGTCACGGGCGACATAAAACTGGAATAGCGCACATACGCGATGGAATCACCGTCGACAAAATTGTGCATCAGTGAGCCGGTGTGCATTAACTCCGGAATATAATAATCGCGAATAGTGCGTTCGTTGTAATTCGGCTGATGGTTCAACGATACTTCATACATGGAGATATTGAACGGCGAAACCAAGTTGGTGTGATCATCGCGCAGTTCATTCATCATATTTCCTAAAACACGAAAGAGCTCCTCCTCGCTCATGCCATCGCTGATAGAGTCGTTGTATCGCGTCTTCACCTCGTTCCAGTCAATTTGCTTCAGGTCGAAATAGCTGTAATGGCGATCGACCTGATCCCACAGGTATTCAAAATTTTCTCGAGGATCATTCGATGCCAAGTTTTCTTCCCAGAAGATACGTTCGCAGGAAGTGAGCGATGCCACAGCCAAAGCCAATGAGATATAGGATAGCTTGTTCATTATTTCTTGCGGTTAAAGTGAAGTGTGAGTTGGATGCGATGTGCCGACATCTGGAACAGGTGCTCGCGGCCGGGCGCACTAAGGGCATCCCACACATACGACCAGGAAACGGCGTTGCCGCCTGACTGATAACGTCGAAACTCCAGTTCGCTGCTAAAGCGGGTGCCATTGACAGCCCAAGCTGAACTATTCAAGACCAGATTAAAGGGATTGAGTTTGGCCCCATTGACCTCGGGAAAACCTTTATAGTCGTATGCTTGACGGTAATTAGCATTGAGCAGACCGATATTAAATTGCAGGGAAAGTGCACGAGTCGTAGGTTTCACTTCGCGTTTCATCCAAAGCAGCTTGCGGGTGCCTGTTTTTTCATGGCTCAAATCGTAGCTCATTTTTGCGGCAGCCATCGCATTGAAAAAGGCTTCAATACCAACTGCGCTATTTCCCAGCGCCTGGTTCATGCGGAAATTCAACGTAGACATACCCACTCCGCCGAGATAATAGGACCATTTGCCCTTATTGAATCGCGGCCATGGACGGAGATTCTGATAGGCAATATCAGAGCTTGAAAACAATGCCTTGGTCTTGGCTGCCGGTATTTCAAGCTCAGGCAAAATAGGCTTGGTGGAGGCTATAGAGCTGCGCATCGACCATTTACGTTCGCACTTTTCCTTCGATTTAGTCCATGCGATTTGTCCCGAAAGTGCGCTGCTTTTGTAGAAAAGCGGCGAGGTGGCAAAGTCGCGAAAAGTAGACGGGCCCGCGGCCAGTGACGAGGAAAAAACACGGGTTACTTCAAATGGTATAGTCGTTTCTGTGGTCTGCCCTTGCAATTGCAAAGCGGCAACCATCGAAAAGACCATCAAGTTGGATTTCATTCTCATGTGGTGTTTCAATTAACGCCACAAATAAACGACAAGACGGAAGAATTTAGTAAGAAGGATAATAGGATTGTAGGATTGTAGGATTGTAGGGGTGCCAGAGCGTAGCCGAGAGCCTCTCATTCAGCAATCCTACAATCCTATAATCCTACAATCCTCCCCCCTTTAATCCTCCCAACTCAATTTTCCCTTAAGTTTGGCCTTCATCAAACAAACGACTATGACATCTTCAACCAAATCAGGACATCCCAAGGGTCTCTACTTTCTGTTTTACACGGAAATGTGGGAGCGCTTTAGCTACTATGGCATGCGCGCCATCTTCATTCTATTCATGGCCAATGCCCTGCGTCTTTCTGACAAGGACGCCTCTGAAATCTATGGTAGTTACACCGGACTAGTTTATCTGACCCCACTGCTTGGTGGCTATTTATGCGATCGCTACTTAGGTAATCGTCGGAGCATTATCCTCGGGGGATTCCTCATGGCAATTGGACAGTTCTTTATGTTCCTATCGGCAGGGGCCGGCGCTGAAGGCGGAATTCCACTGATGTGGATGGGCTTAACAGCCATC
>Ga0315908_10000399_pt1 | contig 34730 bp, 11 predicted proteins | sample LakEriMetagenome_12_FD_203520 | JGI IMG/M metagenome (GOLD analysis project Ga0315908, IMG submission 203520) | Freshwater fungal communities from buoy surface, Lake Erie, Ohio, United States - Buoy 4 MA124 | ecosystem: Environmental > Aquatic > Freshwater > Lake > Lake biofilm | place: USA...
TTTAATAAAGAACTGTACGGCTTAATTAAGATTTTGTTGGACAGTTTCTTTAATTTAAAAAAACTGTAAAATAAAAAATTTATATTTTTACAATAATAATTTCTCAGAAATATAACTTTTATATAATATACTTTTAAGATAAATTTATTAATATAATATTAAATGGATGAAAAAGATTAGCTTATCTATAATTAATAATAATAGATACTTTTATTTAAATAATAGTAAGAAAAACATTAGAAATTGTTTTAAAAATATAAAAGTTATTACTTGAAAAAAGGTCCGACTAGAAATTTAAATAGATTATATAAAGGTTCTTATTTTTTAGGCTCAATATTTTCAAATTTTAAAAAAACAAAATATTAAGGAGACATAAGAAATTTGGAAAGTATTAGAAAGGATGAATAAAAGAAGTAGAATGTTTTAAATATTGAATTAGAAAAGTAGATAAAAGAAAAATAAAATATTTGGGAGGAAGATAATGAGGAGGAAAGAGAAGGAATCTGGAATATTTTAGTAGAAATTTTAAGGAGAGTGATTCCAATATAGCCAGATAATAAGATAAAGAAAGTTTGGGATATTCTTTTAATGTTATCTTTGGTATTGGTTTTGATTTTATCACCAATATTTATTAGTTATATGGAGGAGGACGATCCTGATTAAAAGAGACTGGTAGATTTTGAAAATTACTTTGATAAGTTGATAACTTACTAATTCATGATAGACATGTTGTTAAACTTTATAACTGGATATAAAAATGATAAGAATTAATTAATTATGAATCCAAAAATGATTTTTTTAAACTATTTGCAGTCATATTTCATATTAGACTTTTTCTCTGCCTTCCCTTTTTCCTCCCTCATAGAGTCTCAGTATATTCATCTCATCAAATACATCAAGTTGCCTCGTCTCCTTAAACTCAAGAAAATTACCTCCATCCAATTCCAAACTTAAATCCTACAAATCAAACTCTTTTTCTATGAAATCATGCTCAAATTCGATATAAACATTTCCTACGCTTATCTCCTTAACATGGTTATTTTTATATTGATAATCAATCACTACATGGCAAGCTTTTATTTCAACAATTTCTCCAAAACAAAACTATTTGAAAATTGGATTAATTCTGCTTCTCTCTCTGATTCTTCTTTTTCATACAAATATATTAGTAGTATTGAATGGTCATTCTAAACATGGACCACTGTTGGATATGGAAATTATCCTCCAAAATCTCTCTTTGAATAAATTATCACTATGCTTTGGATGATTATTGGTGCTGGATATTTTTAACCCTACATCCTCTCTCTATCCAATCAGTTTTTCACATCTTTCAGTTATTTTACATAGCCAGTAATTATATCATTTATTTAAATATTATTACATTTATTATCAATTTATTATCATTATTTTATATCATTTAATCAATACTAATTTAAGATTTATCAAATTAAACAGTCAATCAACCAGTCATTTAAATTGTTGAAAATGACTAACGATTAAGTTGCTAAAATTAATCTATTCATTGATTTTAATTAAAATATGAATAGTTATTTATGGATAGATCCTGATAAGTATTTTTTGAACTATTCTTTAGAAATATAAAAGAATGTTTTGAACATTTGTTATAAAAATATATATGAATAACTGAAAAAAAAAACATTATATAACTAGGATGAGAGATATATAATAGATATAATAACTAACTCTTTTTTCTAGAAATATTACTAGAGTGAGATAATTTATAGATTGAATGATAAAGCAAAAGAAGTATTCTACGTTTATGATGGTTAAGTGAATTTATACAAAAAGTTTGATTAAGTATTTATGATAATTGATGTGGGTAGTTTCTTCGGGGAATACGAAGTGATATATAATTTGAAAAGGGAATATAGTGTGAGGGCCAAGACTGATTGTATTGTTCTTGTCTTGAAGAAGAAAAATTATCTCCAAATGCTTTAATAGTCTTTTTGTATTCATTAATAGGTAAAAGATAAAATAAATAAATAGAGAAAAATTGTTCATCAACTCATCAACTACAATTAATACTTTTAAAATATCAACTCTTAAATTTAATTTCAATTTACTAATATTAAAAAAAAAGATCAAAACTATTTTTAAGAAAATTCTACTTCTGAATCTATTATTTAAAATCAAATAATTTAATAAAATAATAAAAAATCTATTAAATGTTTTAGATTAACTGTTTTTCATTATTTCATCAAAAATTGTTGAATGAATTAATATTTTAACATAGATTTTCTTAAAATAAAATTTCAAAGAAAAATTTCTTAATGTAAGGATTTTAATTAGATGACTATTTTAAAAAAATATTATGAAAATTTGACCAAATAGTTTTAAGATAAAAAAGAAATTATAAAATAAAAAAATAATTATGTTGATTTTAATCATTAACATTAATATAATGAAATATTTGAAGAAAAAATTACTAAATAAGTGTCTCAATAGTAAATTTAGGATTTATAAATAGATTATTAAAATAATAAAATTGAATTGAAATAATTTAAATAATTTACATAAGAAATAGACAAATTTATATAAAAAACCAAAAATAATATATCTCATTACTAAGATTTATAATAATAAATTAATTAAAAAATCACATTTCAATTTAATATTTGAATATAATAATTATATTTAATTATAAATTAAAAAATATATTTTTATTTTAATTCTCTTATATAAATTAAATTATAATTTAATTAAATATTATTCTTAATAGTGATAAAATTATATATTTTTATGTGAATTTAATAAAATCATAAAATCAATAATTAAGACTGTATTTTTGAATTGATTTAATTGATTTCTATATAAAACTCGAGCCCTTTAGCAATTTCTTTTATGAGATTAATATCAATCATTTTTTTACTTTTATTTCCAATATATAATATTAAATCATTAAATTTTGAGTATAAAAATTAAGCTAAATCTTTAGATCTAATCAATAAATTAGATTAATTAAATACAAATTATTAGGATACTTTTATATAAGATTTAAACCCAACTAATAATAAAAAATATCAATATAGTTTAAATTAATGTTAATTATATTTTTGAGAATTACAATACAGTAATGCAATGATTCAACACCATCTACCAATTTTTAAATAAGATTTATATCAAACTTTATTTTTAAAATTTCAAATAAAAGTTTTGAATCTTAAATAAAAATACTGTTTATATAATTCATTATATAATATTCACTTGAGCTTATAATTTTATTAGCTTCTAAAATTTAAATTAAATTTAAAATGAGAATTTTGTGACTATCATCTATAAATTTTTCTTATTATTATTAATTTATATTTATTTTCTTATTTTAAAAATGATTTTATAAATTAACCATATTTATGTTCATACATAAAAGAATCATTCTAAATATTATTAATATTTATACCTTATGTAAATTTCATCTTAATAGAATTATTTTTTTATTAATAGAAAATATTTAGGTAAAATAAAAAATTTATTTTCTTATATTCTATCTTATATATTACCAATCGACATTTATAAAATTATCATTATACTTTTTAACATAATTTTTAATGGATTTTATAATAAAATTTAATACCATAAAAATAAATCTTTCTGTTCAATTATTTTTTATAATTATTATTTTTTTTATTTACTTTTATTTACATACTATACCTAATTTAATATAAAAACATCTTTAATTTAGGTAATTAAATATAAAGGAGCGTATTTTTTTATTTTAATTAATATTTTATTTATTATTAATAGTAGAAATTAATTTTTGTTGTGGTTTTTATTCAAAATAATATCATAAATAAAATATGCTTATAATTGATTAATAATTAATTTATAATAATAAAATTGATTTTAATTGTATTTAATCTCATTAAATAATAAAAATAAAATTAAATATTGCTTTAGTTTTTAATTTAAATCTAGACTGAATTTTAAGAGTCTTCTTAAATCTTTTTATTTATAATCAAAAATATGTGAATACAATATTTTTTACTTCTTATTTATGTTTAAAAAAATTTGTAAAATAATATTTTAATTTTAGTCATTAATTTATTAGATTATATTTTTTATAAATATTTGATCATTTAAATATATCTTATTTTTATATAGTTCATTGATTAATTATAAATCATAAAAATGATAAATTTATTAACTTTATTAAAAAGTTTATATATTTATTTAAAATAAAATTTATTTTAAATAATTTATACAATTATATTAAAAAATTTTTGATCTTATTCTATTATAATATTCATAATCTAATTATTGAATAAATATGTTTTTTAAAATGTTGTCTACAATCTTTTAATCTATTTTTTTATTTAAAGTATCAAAATTTTATAAAAAAATTATTGTTTATTTTTTATTTATATTGTTTTTTATATTTTATTTTAAAATATCGATTAAAAACATTTATTACAATTAGTCTAACTCCAAATGTAGATAAATTAAAATTTAAATCAAAATTTAAATTAGTTATTAATCCATATTTTCCTATAATTTTTGTTAAAAAAGAAAAATCATTTTATTTATTAACTCTGTATATTAAATTTAGTCTAAATATTTAAATATTAACAAAAATTTTTTATTTATAAACTAATTTAAAAGAAAAATTAAAGATTCTTAATTTTTATTAATTATGTTATTATTAATTATAAAAATGTAGTTTTTGTCACATAATTCTTTTTATTTTTATTTTTAATCTTCTAATATCATTTATTACATTATAAAAAAAAGTTAATGAATAATAAACTTTTATAATAACTATCATATTTATTATATATAAAAATTAGTATTATATATTTTATAATATAAAGATAAAATTTTTATAATTAATTTAATATTTTAATAATAAAAATTTTACAAAAAAGATTAAATAAACTTTATTTTTTATAAAAATAATTATAATTAAAATAATACTAAAAAAATATAATAATAATTAAATATTTACCAATAAAAAGTTTTGTTTAAATAATGTTAAAATAAATATTCATTTTTTTAAAATATTTCTTTTTTTTCTTCCTTATTTTTTTTCCAAAATAACAGGCAAAAATTAATTATCTATAAATGAATTTATAGAATATTAATCCATTTATATAAATTTATTATAATCAAATATGAATATTTTCCATTCATAAATATGTTTTAAAATTCTGATCATTAATTCTAGAGATGTTGAATACTATTAATTTTCTTTATCTTATTAAAACAAATAATTATTTTCATCGACAATTAAAATTCCTATTTTTATTTATTTATCTACATAAGCCAAATTTAAATAATTTGTAAAGTCATCTGCAAAATTAATTATCAAACTATAATCTTCTTAATAAATTTTATTCTTCATTTATAGTTATTATTTCAAATTTTTTTCTATATTATAAATTTAATTCAAAGTGTTTTCTCTTTGAATTATTCTAGTTTAATTTTTAATTATTTCCTATATAGATTCTTAGCTAATTTGATTGATTGATTGATAAATTGTATTTTCATCAATATCTATAAAAATTCTAATGAAACTTAATATTTCAATCCACATTTTCAACGCTTAAATCTTTAAAGTATTTGGATTTATATCTAAAATGCTTTCTTTAAATATTTACCATTATTATAAATCTAAACTTAATTATTCTTCTACTTCTTTTTTTTCAATAAAAATTTAAGTGATAAAACAACACCAAACTAATTTTATGTAATTTTCATGATCAAAAAAATATTTTATATCTCCAAAATTTCCTAAACTTTTTATAATTGGCAAAAATTTAGCAGCTTTTTTAAATTATTTTAAAGTAATAAAAGCCCAAAAGGCATCGCAAAAAATAGATTTTGGAATTTAATTAATATCGTGAATATTTTAAATAATAATAGAAAAAATTTGCTGATGATTAGATAAATTAGAATATGCAAAACAATATAAGAGTTTAGATAAGTCAAGAATATTAATAAAAGAAAGAGATTTGAGAATGTTACTTTATTATTGTAAAAAGATGCTGTTAAAAATAGATAAAAATTCTTGTTAGTCACATTTTGCAATAGTGTATAAGAGATTGATGAACTAATTAATGGTAATGGATTAGTTTTGAGAATTAAGGACTGATAGAATAGTAGTAAAGAAGGGAGAGCGAGTTTATTGGAGTCTATTTAGAGCCATGATAATTTTTAGAATATAGTGAGTATTGGAAGTTGATGATGTTGTGGATAATAATTAAGGATTAGATAAGGAGAGAAATCTTTGATGAATTGCATGCATGAGGGGAGCAGACTTATAGTTATAAAGAGAGAAGCCTTCAATAATATAAGAGATGGCTCTAAGATTAAACATGTTTATTCTTAGGAGCACCTGTTCTTCCAGTAGAGAGTAAAGCTTTGGTGAGCCTCTTGCTGATCTTGAGAATGACCACAATACTGTTAATATTTATTAATTCGACATACTTCCTATCAAATTCACACTTAAATCATGAATTTTGTTTAGTAGTGCACTTTCATTGAACCTATGTCTGCTTGTACATTTGCAAATGCAAACTAATTAAGATACTGAAACATCACTAGGAAACTTATCCAATAGTTGTTACTCTATTTCACTTTGGAATTTGTTCGATCCTAAATTCTATTCTAGCATGTTTTCAGCTAAACGAATCGTTTCACTAAAATTTAATTCCTTCATTCTCTTCCCTATTATTTTTTCTGCTGCCTAGTAAACCCCAAACCCTTGATAATTAAATTAATAATAATAAATTAAGATTAATGATAGGAAAAATATATAATAAAATGATGATATTAATATGATGTTAACCTCCTTTGATATTATCAGTAGCTTTTGAGAAATAGTAAGCATACTTGGATAATTAAAGTAGGGGCAACTCATTTTGAGCGATGAGTATGGTTTTAGAGATTTTGTTATAAAGAGTGGCAGATCCTTAATCTGAGAATGAGAATCCATATAGAAGTTTGTTAATGTGGATCAATGGAATGAAGTCATCTTCTTGTTGAAAAATAAGATTCTCCATGAGTTTGAAGAATTAGGTATCTTTGCGATTAAGGTAAGCTAGATTATAGACAATGTCTGCAATTTGTTTGATATTCATGGATGGAGAATGAGTGTGGAGATGATTGAGAACGGGGTTCCAAAACCAGTCTCCTACCTTCATACCTTCTTATTACTTCCTCCTGACTTCATTAGTCAACTCCACCACTCTCTCTACTCCCATCAATCGCAATTCCTTCTTACTCTTCTCCCATTCTTCTTCATCCAACTTCCCCTCTCTTACTTTCATTATCAATCTCTAAAAACTATCTACACTCTCTCCTATTATCTTATCTATCTCATTTCTAGATAATATCATTGTCTCTTTATCTCTTTCTACCTGTTTCTCCACTTTTCTCTTAAACTTATCCTCCTAACTCTCTATTTTCTTTATCTTTAACTTCTTTATATTAAAATCCTCTCTATAATTTTACTTTTTAAATAAACTTTCATAAAGTTAATCGTTAACTTCTTTAAATGTCCTTTAATATTATTTTATTTTGTTTTATTTTTTAAATTAAACTTAAATAATAACACTTTTGATATTTTTTTAAAAATGATGAATAAGCATAATAAAATAATATAATAAAAATATAATGAATAATTATATATTTTATAGTAAAGAGTAGTAAATAATAAGTTAGATATAAATATAGGAAAAAGATATAATAAAAAAAATAGATAGATATATAATGAGTGAAGCTGCACATAATGAATATTTATAGAAATATGTGGATCCATTGTTGGAGAAATTAGTTGTAGAATTATTAATGAAGAAACCAACAACAGATTTGGTGGATTTTATGGTGAATTGGTTAAAAACAAAAGGAAAAGAAATTGCAGCAGAAAGTGCTAAGGTAGTTGACAAACATAATGCTTATGGAGATGTGTCTGACGAAGAGTATGATGAAATGGAAGATGAAGTTGAAGATTTATTAGAATTATAAAAGAAGAAAAAGGGGAACTAGATGAGAACTAGTGTTTCTGCTGAAGCATATGGAAACTTCAATAAAAAAGGAGAATTTAAAGCTAGAGTGATTCATAAAAGTAATGAAGCGAAAAGTAGAATAATGAAGAGAATGGAATAGGCTTTTATGTTCAGTGGGCTTGATGAAAAAGAGACTTAGACAGTCGTGAATGCTTTTGAGGAAAAGTAGTTTTCCAAGGGAGACCCTGTCATAACTCAGGGTGATGATGGAGACTGTCTCTATGTTATCGATCAAGGAGAATTAGACTGTTTCAAGACTTTCAATCAAGACGAAGGACCTAAGCATCTTAAGGTTTACAAGCCAGGAGAGGCCTTTGGAGAACTCTCACTCCTTTATAATGCTCCAAGGGTAATAAAACTCATCAATTTTATTTCAATTTAATTCTTAATTTACATTCTAATATGATTAAAAACAATATAATAACTAATAATAGGCTGCGACTATTATCGCTAAGAGTGAATGTACTCTATTTGCTTTGGACAGAGATTGCTTTAACCACATAGTAAAAGACGCAGCTGCAAAGAAGAGAGAGAAATTTGAAAACTTACTGTCTTCGATAGAAATCCTTTAGACTATGGATTCTTATGAAAGGACTTAGGTGGCTGACGCTTTGAAGACTTAAAAGTTTAACGCAGGAGAATACATCGTGAGACAGGGTGAATAAGGAAATACTTTTTACTTTGTTCAAGAGGGAAATGCTGTAGCTACTAAAGTTATTAATGAAGGAGAACCAGCCAAGGAAGTATTCCACTATAAACCTGGAGATTATTTTGGAGAACTCGCTCTCTTGAGAGATGCTCCTAGAGCTGCTAATATTATTGCCAAAACAGATCTCGTTGTTTGTTATCTAGATAGGCAGGCTTTCAAGAGACTCTTAGGACCTCTAGAAGAGTTATTGCAGAGAAATTTCAGTCAATACTAAAAGTTTGTATTCTGATCTTACACAAATACACAAATAAATTCACATACTCATATACATACACATATAAATACACATACATACATCTTAAATAATATATATATATCCTTACATTCTTACAATCATAAATTCATTTATTCACATATACTTAATAATTATTACTTATTAAATTTTTATATTTCTATATATTATTCAATATTTTATCAATATCACTTTAATTATTATTTTTATATTTATTAATGAATATCTTTAAGCCACAAAAAATAAATTTATTAATCTTAAAAAAATAGAAGTTCTGTTCAAAATATATATACAACAGTCATAGAGAATCTTTAGAAGACGGGCATGATTTTAGGATACCATTAAATCCAAAAAAATATGTTTTTACCAAAATATTATAAAATGAATATGCTGATATAGATGAAAGTAGTTTATCTTTAAGTCAAAACAAAGATGTTTAAAAAGAAAAAAATTAACAAAGCATTATTTAAATAGTTAAAAGAACAGATGATATTGATATAAAAAACGAACAATATATTTGAGAAGTTAAACAAAATCCATATGGAACAATAAATAAATTTATTTATAAAAATTGTAACATTAATTTAATTGGTACTTAATATGATTTTATTCCTCCAAAAAACATTTTTAAAATTTTAAATTATAATAAACCATAAGCTCTTATAATTTAATTGAGACCCGATTAAATTTTTCCAAAATTTAATTGCTTTCCTTTAAATCCAATTACTTAAATATTCTCTAATAGAAATTATTTCAAGCAAATTGAAAGAAAAGCGTTTGAAATTATGCCATCAAATAAACATCGTTAAGAAATATATAAAGAACTTATAAAAAATAATATTTTAGTTAAAGGACCTCATGAATAAGAAGAATTTTATAAAAATTATAAAACTTTTTTACCTTATGAAAGAATTGATGATAAATCGTAAGATAAATATTATAAAAAAATAATAATTATATAATATAATTATATTAAAGTATTTATAGTTAAAAACAATAAAATTATTTATTTTAGTTTAAATAAATTTATTATTTAGAATAAAAATAAAAATATATTTAAATAAAAATGATAATAATTAAGATTAGCGGCAATTTGTTATTATGGAGAATTGCATAAAATACCAATAATATTGGGAGATTTACCAGAATATATATATAGATAGAAAATAGTGAATAGTATTAGTTTAATGGAATTATAAAAAATATTTGTTTAAGCAGCATAAAGTTTAGTGTTTTATAGTGATTTAAAAGTTTAATCGCTGCTAAATGTGAGCCAACTAATTCAACCGTAAATTTTCTTGTAACCGAGTGACAAATACATTCGAAGTGTAATAGAGTACGTGGTTCACAAGTAGAAATGGACTAGAGTGGATTGTTTAGTTGGAGTTGGACAGAGTCAGTCAATCCATGAACTTATTGAATCTACTCGTATTTCATCTTTACATTAATAGTTAACTCCTCCCCCCATCAAATCCAATTTCATAAGGGATGTATCAAACCTTCATCTCTTAGAAAAGCACACCATTCTTGACGTCATGACATTTGCCCATCTCCATTACTCACCTCGTAAATTCTATTTCTTATTTTAGAACTTTCTCTTCAACACTAATTCTAATCTCTTTTTCACAATTACTCCAATCTCTAATTCCATTCCACTTAATAAATTATTTTCAAATATGGAGATCCCTTCAATTTAGACACTTAATCTCATTCCAAACTTCTAGCTTTTCACTATCAAACCTATATTAAATATCTAAAAATATTCATGAAAGAATTTTAAAGTGGACTATCTCAGTTAGAATCCTCTTTTATTAAAAAAGCTCATAAACTTTGATAAAATATTTTTATTTATATTTTATAAATTCATCAAATTTTTTCTAAAGCATTTATATAATTTTCTCTTCTAAAAATATTTTTAATCCCGAATTATTTTAATAATTTTACATTATAATTAGTGAAATAAAAAGTTTTATCATTTGTACTTAAATAACTCCAAAAAATTTCAAATATGAAAAAAAATTTTATTATTTAATTTCTTTATTTTAATTTATAAAATTTACAAGTAATTTAAATATCTTTTTCTTATTTACTTTCTTATAAATTACATTTTAGATATTATATTTTTTAATGAATATTTGGATCTTAAAATGAGTCTAAAATTAAAATTCCTTTAATTTCATTATCTTTTTAAATTTATTATAATTTAATATTATCAAAGATCTATTCTTTTTCTAAAAAAGTTTTAAATATATCTAAATATAAATAATGAAATTAATTACTAATTTTTTTTTTTAAATAATCCAATTCTTTTTCAAATTATAAATGATTAGAATCATTAATACATAAAACATATAATTAATATTGATTTTAAATTTCAAGTATTGTAGGAATAAATTCAGAAAATAATTATTTTGGATCTTTAATAATTATTAAGATATTTTTTTATTCTTTATATTACTAAGAACTATAAAATTTTTTGACTCCTATAATTATAATTATTACTATAAAATTTGATATTATTATTCCATATTTAAAAAAAAAATCTATTTCAATTTTATCTGTCATCTAATGATTTTTAAATGAATATTAATATTATTTTTAAAATTAAATAAAAATTTTAAAATATATTAATATATAAATGATAAATAATTAATTAAATATTTTATTAATAACTAATATTAAATTTTTATTATATTAATAATTAGATAAAAAATTTATTTTTTTAATAAATAAAATAAATATTCTATTTAAAATATATTAATTAAATTTATATTTCATTTAAATTGAATATATTATTTTTGATTCGATATTAAGTATAAACTGTAATTTAATATTTTTTTATAATTAATAAAAATAAAATGATCCGTAATAAATCAAATGAATATTTAATATATTGTAATTAAAATTAATAAATCAAATTTATATCATAAAAATAAATTACTCCATAAAGTTTTGGAAAAAAAAAAGAAGGATAATAATTATTTTATCATTAAAAAATAAAGGAAAATATTTAAAATAATTTATAAAATCAAATAAATTATAATTAAAAATCTGATTTTTTGACATTAAGATTAATATAAGATTTATAAAAAAAAAAAAGGGATTTTTTTATAGATAGAGCCAAAAAATAAAATATATAATAAGAAAATATAAATCCAGAATAAGAATTAACAAGAAGATTGAACGAAAGAAAAATGAATGTATTAATAAATATAATATATAAGTGTATAAAGTGTTAATATGAAAATCATGAAATTTATAAATTTTAAAATAAAAAAATAATAACTAAAAAAAAGTAAATAAGTGAATTTTAAGCAGCAATTATTATATAGTGATTTTGTCTTTTGAATTACATACCTTATAAAAAATACAAATATGAAGTGAAAAAAATTATTAAGCTAGAAAATCACAAAATGTAAGTTGTAAATAATCATTAAAATTTCAAAACAAAATAATAAATTTTAGAGGGAACTTTAATGGTTAAATTAAATTCAAAAAGTAAAATAATTAAAATTTTTTACTATGGGGTCAATCTTTAAAAATGATTTGATTATGTTCATATCTTTAATATAAGTAATCTTTTATAAGAGAACAGTAAGTTAGACAATTTATTTTTACTTGATTTTTACAAAAGTCTTTTTAATCAAATCATTAAAATGATGGTCGTTTATAAAACATATAGAATTACATTAGGTATTTATTATATTTTTATATTAAGAGAAATTCTTAAATAATTGAGAACCAATTCAAATAATACCCGAAAAAAGATTTGAAAAAGGTTTGTTAATTCCAATTAATTTAATTGAAACTTAATTAATTATTAAAGACAAAAGTTAATTTGAATAAAATATTTAAGATTTATAATAATTTTAAAATATGTAAATTCAACTTAAAAATTAAAAAAATAATTTCTTTAAAATTCATAATTTATCTAAATAATCTTCTTTTTAGAATATAAAAAAAACTCAAAATAATAATTTGTTTAAACTTCAGAATTAATCTTTTTCAAATAAATAATCTTCTTTTTACAATAGTAAAAAAATAAAATCATATGAAATTTTTAAATTAAAATAATTTGATTAAGAAAAAAATAATATCTTGTCTAAAGATATATAAAATTCTTATAAAAATAATTAGAATTCATTATAAAAATATTTAGAATAAAATTAACCTATAAATAATAATTAAAATTATTAGAATATATTATAGATAAGATGTTCTTAAACTTTGAAATCATAATATAGAAATAACTATTCATAACAAGATGATAATATATTAAAATTAATTGAATTACCAAATAGTAATTTAAAACATTAAATAAAATAAATAAGAATAAAAAAAAAGTATAAATCTGAATGCAATATTTAAGATTTTAAGGAAAAAGAAAAAATTCATATATTGCATGATTAAAATATAAAAAAATAACAAATTAAATAATTATTGGATTTTTACTATGAAAATATGGAATAAAAGGTAAATTAAAATAAATTATATAAGAATATTTAAAATAATAAAATAAATATTATTTAAAGAACTTCAAAAGAAAAATACATTAAACAAAACTTTATTTATAAAAATAAATAAAAAGATAAAGTAGACTATAATGAAAATATTTAAAAAAATCATGAAGAAGAAAAATTATTACTAGAAGTAAAGGATTTTAGGTTATTAAATGGAAAATAATAAGAATAATTAAAATAGTATTTTTAACAGATTATAAAAAAAAACTAAGAATTTAATTTAATGATAATAAATGATAAAGAAAAAGCTGCAATAAAAATTTAAAAATATTATCGAAAAATTATTAGCCGTTAAAAATAATACATCAATTAATTTGGATATTTTAAACATATAATTTCCTTTTCCAAATGAATAATTAATAATCGAGTTATTTGGATTAAAATATTTTAAAATAAAAACAGAATAGATAAGTTTGTTTTAGTTGTTATCATTTATGATTTAAAAAATTAAAAAAAAAACAACAATATTGATATTCAATAAGAATTTAATATAAATAAATAAACTTAAAAACATATTATAGAATAAATATTTAGATGGATTTATGTAAAATATAATTTATATAATTAGATAAAAATAAATTTTAAAAATAATTATAACAAAGAAAATCAAAATAATATAATAAAAAAAGATATTAAAAACATATAATTTATGAAAATTGAAGAGATATATAAAATTTTAAATTAATCATTTGAATTATCTAAAATAAAAAACAAAAATTTTTGTAAAATATTTTTTATTAATTTAAAATGGAAATCAAAAAAAAATATAGCTTTTTAAAATTTTAATAAAAAAATTTTATTAATATTTCAAATAAATATATATGACAGGTTTAATAATTCGTTTATTCAAATAAAGTAATAAGGAATTTATTTCAATAAGCTGAAAATAAATTGTTAAAATATATTAAATATTATTTAATAATATAATTAAAATTAAAAGAGTATATAATTTAAAATAATTAAAAAAAAATTAAATTGGAAATAATTAACAAATAATTTGCTAAAATAATTTAATTAATATATATATAGATTTTATAAATTTAAATTATTTTAATAATTGAAAAATATTGAAGAAATAATTAAACTTATATTTATTTAATAATTGTAAATATTTTATAATGGATAAAATCATAAAATAATTTTAGAAATGGAATACGAAAAATAATAAATATTAGTAAAAACTTCTATTGACTAAATAAAAGATTACTATATAGAATGTCCTTAATATGATAATATTGATAAACTAATTAAAATTATTTAATAAAATATTAAATATGCTTCAGTTTATATAACAAAGTAAAATGATAAATCTTTTCTTTTTTACAATGAATTTTAAAATTAATTAATCATTAAAATATAATCAAAATGGAGATAAAAAAAAAGTATTTCATACTTCTAAGTTTATTTTATAAAGTTTGATAAATTTATTAAAATATACATTCCATAAATTGAGAATGATAATCTAAAAAGAGTTATTTTAATAGATCATTTAAATATAACTCAGTAATTTAAGCTAAATTCTAATCATATATCCAATTTGATAATTCATAAAAATATAAAATAATTAGTTTATGAATTGATTAATAGAATTTATAAAAATTATTGTGATTTAATTCAATTTTAAGTAATTATATTTAATTATTGAATAGGCTCCATTTTATTAAAATGTAATTCGTATTTTTGAAATCAAATTATTTCTTCATTAAAATTTTTAAGCATTAATATAGGCTCATTGGAATAGTAAAGAAAATTAATTTTAAATAAGTATATTATTTTAAAATTGTAAATTTATTTTTTTATTAAAGAGACCTAATTTTATTTTACTTAAAGATTTTAAATAATATCTTAATAATTACTGTAAAAATTAAGTAAATATTCAATAAAATTTAAGATTATAATTCTTTATCACAAAAATTAATTCTAAATTTTTTAAATTGACTAATTAAATGTATAAAATAATAATTTATAAATTTTTTCATTAAATGATGTATAGAAAATTGTAAACAATATTCTTATAGAAATTAAATATAAAATAATAATTTTAGATGATATTATATATTAATATTTTGTAATAAATAATTATCAGCAAAATTTATACATTTAGTAAATTAGCAACAATTACTCTAATTTTAAATAATCATAATTTTTAATTTTAAAAATATAATAAATTCCATTAATTTTAAATTTATAAAAAAATATTATTTATTATTAATAAATAATATTGCTTTTTGATGAATTTACTAATTTAAGTAAATCTATAATATAATTTAATAGATTAAAAATAAATTAAAAAATTAATTTGTAAAAAAAAACACACAATTAAAATTTAAAAAAAATAATAATAAAAAATATTATGTAAAAATTTTAATATTTAAATATAATTTAAATAAAAATTAAAAATAAAATAAACTTTATATTTTAATTATTTACTTATAAAATTCAAAAATAAAAATATTGAAAAGTTTTATTAAAAAATAAAATATTTTAAAATTAATTTAAATTAAATAAGAAAAATTAAAAAATCCTTAACAATTATTTTATAAAATAATCAAATTTTAAATATTAATAAAAAAAAAAATTTATACAATTAAAATAATTTAAAAAATGAATAATTTAAATTTAAATTAATAAATTATTCAATTTAATCTTTGTTATAAAAGATAAGAAATTAATAAAATAAATAAAAAATACTAGATAAATATTGAGAATATAAAATGATTTAAAAAAATAAATTTGATATATAGATGATTAAATAAAAAAAAGATAATAGAATAAATTTCAAGTAAATTGTTGAGTATCTAATGATAAAAATAATTAAATGGCAAAGTGGTCACTGGGAGTCCTAATGATGTCATCTTAGAGTGAAAGGTGAGTGGGTTGGTGTTAAAAAATAGATTAATTTCCATGGATAAGACAATTAGTGTGTTTAAAAGGAGAAGATTAGTTAATGAGAACTTTATCAAAACGGACAGGATAGGGGTAAGAGGTAGTCTGTAAAAGTGATACTTAATAAAGAGGGTCAGATTCATAATTACTGACGAGATCTTTATAGAGATATTAGGAAAGGACTTTAAGTTCTGTTTTGGACTTAGAATCAAAGTTGAAGTCTCCAGCGACTATGTGAGTCTACAAACCTTTTCGTTTCTCGAAAGTCTGTTTGAGCTGTTGACAACGAGTCACCTCAAATCCTAATGACTCGAAATGAGCAGTTGAAATGCAAATACTTTCCTCCTCAAAAATGATGCTTACTAATCCTCATTCCATCCCACTCTATTTAAAACTCTCCACTTCTTCCCTATATCCCCCTTTATACTTCTTCATCACCAACATCACCACAAAGTAACTCTATTCCTTCTAAATTACCATATCGTACTTTTCACATAAATTCTTATTCTTTTTATAATATTACAAAAATATGCTTGTTACTTCCTATAAACACACAAAATCTGCTTCGCTTTCATCTATTATTTTTAATATTTCTGGATATCTATTTTCTATGTTAAATTTACTAAACCAAACATTATATGTTAGTATACTAAATTTTTTTATTTTTTCTTATTATTATTATTACTTAATAAAACATTATCTTAATTTTTACATTTAAACTATATTTAATAATATAAGCCTAACATAATTTAATAAGATTGATTTTAAATTCTTTTATAAAAAATAAATATATTTAATTTATAAAGTTATTATAAAATTAATAATAAATTTTAAAGATATAAATGAAGAATTTAGTATATTTATTGTTGATTGTTTTACTAATATAAATAAAATAAGGAAGAAAATAAAAAAGTTAAAGATTATAAAAATAAAGTGATTAGAAAAATGAAACAGATTAGGAAGATGAGAGTGAAGAAATAAACGGAGAGAAGATGTAAGAATATATTAGAAATAAGGGAACATTTATAATAGCTTATGTGGATGTGAATTAGAATTTAAATGATAATGTTAACAATACTTTATATTAATTGGAGTAAGAAAGTAAAAGTAATAATAGCAGTGAAAGTATGAAGAATGGAACAAGTAATGGAAATGAAGGTTAAGATAAGAAAAATAAGCAACTTCATAAGAAGTATGAATAGAATGGACCTGCATTTGGAGGATTAAGTAGCAAAAATATGTTAACAGGAGAGTATGTAGAGAACAACTTATTTGATAATACAAATGTAGAATTCCCATCGATGTGTAGAAAGATGTGGAATAAATAATAAGAAGTTAAGGTTGCTTAAACTGCTGCAAAGATGCTTCCCTGTTGGAAAGAGGCAGGTAACTCATCTGATGCCACTTTTTATACTCTGCCCATTCTCAATGCTTCTTAACTAGCTGAATTTTATTACTGTCTAGATTAAAAGGAAGTTGTTGAGTTTACTAAATAAAACATTTAACCTGATGATGTAATGATCAAACCCTCTGCTTTTCTTAAAATTGCTCTTTTTAATAATCCTTTCAGATCCGATATATCTTGGCTTGAATTTTGGGTTTATGTTTGTTCTGATGGAGTTTAACCAAACCCATCTGAATATATGAATGCTCAACAAAGTATTATTTATTCTATAATTATTTATCCTTATCAATACTTATTATTTACTTTATAATTATTCATTTTTTACGCTTTTATTTTTATTCTATTTATTTATTTAATATAGATGAACCTCTTAATGTTAGAATCTAATAAAAAGTTGATGCTGAATAAAAATTAAAATAATTAAGACAAAAATTATACATTAAAGATTAATAAACAAAAGCTGCTGCTGCCTAATAAAAGGCTAATACGAATTCAACTTAAACTTCTAAAAAATCATTTAGACTAAAAAAAACAAAAAAAAAATCTGCATATAAATGTCCATTGTTTATTTAAAATGCTGTATAAAAATTATTTAGTAAAGCTTAATAATTATCATCAGAAAAAAAAAAACATAATTCTTTTCTTAAATAATGATACATTTTCATAAATATTTAATTAATTTATTTCTATAAAATACATAGTTAAATATTATTGTATTAAAAATATTTATTTATATTTTTATAATTTAAATTTAATCGACAAATAATTTAAATCAAAAATTTAAAATATATAATTATGAATTAAAAAGAGAATAATTTAATTAAAATTAATGCAAGATAAAATTTAATTCAAAATTAATAAATTAAATCAAATCAATTATTAAAAAATGAACTTAATTTTAAATTAAATACAAGTAAAATTATAAGACCTAGCTATAAAACAAGAATTACTTCATTAACTGAAGAAAATTATTTTAATATTTTGGATTCATAAACATTTGATTTTTCTTTCAGCGATATAAAAGAAAATTTAAAAATAGAAAATTAATAAAATTAAAATATAGAAAATAGCATTAATAAATATTAGAAAAGTCAAATAAAAGATGATGATAATAATAATAAAATTAAATCATTAGATAATTAAATAACAAGTTATAATAAATATTATATTGATAAAGATTATATCCTTTAGAAAAATCTACAAAGATACTCATCTATATGAAAAAACTAAAATTGAAGCATTTCTTTTTCTCACAATCGTAAAAGTTTAAATGAAAATATTAAAATATTAGATCAATTAATTAAAGAAAGCAATTAAAAAAAATAAATTAAATAAATTTAGAATATATATGATAATAATCATTTATAAAAAAATTATAATAAATAAGATAAAAAAAATAGAATTGATTTATAAAATAATAAATAAGATTAAAAAGATAAAAATAAATAATTAATTTAAAAAAATGATAAATAGATTATTTAGAAATAAAAAAATTAATAAGAACAATTATCTTTGGATAATTAGAATAATAATTAAGTATAATAAGACGAAACATTTATAAATAATAAAAAATAGCTTATAAAAAAAAATCGATAAAAAAATAAATAATAAATTAAAAAAAAAAAAAAATAAACTAATAAAAAATAATCTTTTATTATTAAAATAAAAAAAAATATTTAAAAGAATAAATTTATCTAAGACCATAAAAATGTTAAATTATCAAAAAAAAAAAGTATCGAATAAAAATAAATTCCTAATTTATATTAACCAACTAAAAAACAAATTAAAAAGTAATAAAATCAGATGAATTAAATATAAAATATTTAATAAACAAATTTTTCCATAAATTAAGGAAAAAGATAAAGATAGTAAATTTAGAATTTACCATTTTTTTTGTCAAACTCTATTATTTCTAATTTTATAAAAATAGAATAAAAAAATTAAAACTTATATTTTTATAATGAAGAATAATAAATAAATAAAGAAAGTAATAATTATTTATTATTAAATAGATTTTACAATAAATATAATAAAATAAACAAAAAGTTTTTAACAATACAGTATTTCTATAAATAAATAAAAATTTTTTAAATATGAAACTTAAATCAATGAATCACAAATGCTTGTAATAAATATAATTAATTTAAGGAATTTTAAATTTAAAAATGTGGATCAAAAGGGGTACAAGTTAAATTAAATGATAAAGAATATCAATATTTTAAAAATGATAAATTTTATATAGAATCTAAAAGGTAATATGAAATATCTAATAGATAAAATTTAAAATATGAGGTTTTACTAATTCTGGAAATAAATACATGATAAAATTTATATAGAATCAAGTATTTTAAGTGAGATTGATATTAAATTTTCAAGTTGGACCTATAGCTCAGCGGTAGAGCAATTGACTGCAGATCAATCGGTCTTGGGTTCAATTCCCAATGGGTCCTTTTTATATATTATATTAGAACATTATATATATATTTAATTCATCATTATTATATTTAAGATTTATAAATAATTGTTTCTCTAATTGCTTATAAATAAAAAACATAATCAGATAAATCTTTCTAGTTAACCAATATAATTGTTATAAAAATTGATTTGTTAAGGAACAGCTCTTGCTGATATAATTGGTAATTCATAACAAATTATCATATAAATTTTCTTTCCTGATTTAGTTTTACCCTTAAATATTTTTAAAATAATATTTTACAACTGCCAAAGAAATTCCTTCTCCAACATCAGCATCTCCTTTTCTTCCATAAATGAGAGGAGGATGGAATCTATGAACATCATAATGTTCATTCAATAAAACAAATCCTGCACCTATTGTGTTATCTCTATTATCATAAGCTTTCAAGTAAGGTCTATTATTATAATTTTTATTTTTATTATTATTATTATCATTATTGTCATTATAGTTACTATTATTATTTACATTTTAATTATTATTCTTATTTTTTTATTTTTATAAATAATTTAAACAAGTATTAAATAATATTTCCCAATGTAAAGATAGATTTAGTTTCTTTTATTTATGTTTATAATAAAAATAATATTAATTTACCTCAACTCTTCAGGGTTGGTTTTACAATTCTTATCTAAAAGGATTTATAAGTTTTCATCAAAAATAACACATTTGGACCATTCGATTTCTTTGGCAAGTTGTTCTTAGAGTTTATTTATATCCAAGTCTTAAGACTCCATAATGGAATATATCTAATAAATGATTATATATAATAAAAAGGAATAATAATAATAAAATATATAATATATAAAAATATAATATAGTGATAAGAGTGTAATAAAATATAAAAAATAAGTAAAATAATGAATAATAACAATGAAAAGATTTTGAATAGAGTGAGTAAATGGATGATATTGAGTGGAGTAATAATTTTGATATTATACATGATGGGATGCATTTACATAATTCCAGAAGGACATTTAGGAATGTACAGTAGGGGAGGGGCATTGCTGGATACAGTTTCTAATCCTGGAATTCACTTTAAATTACCTTATATTACTCGCACATATGAAATCTAAGTTACAGTTTAGACTGATCAAGTTACCAACATTCCATGTGGTACCAGTGGAGGTATTATGCTGTATTTTGACAAAATCGAAGTCGTTAATAGACTCAACCATCTTTATGCTTATCAGACCATTAAGAATTACACAATCGATTATGATAAAACCTGGATCTTCAATAAAATTCAGTAAAATTTATCATTTATTATCTTTTCATTATCATTTATTATCAATTTATTCATCAACTTATTTAACATATTATCTATTAATATATATTTAAATCTTTCTCTATTTTTCTATATTCATTTTAATAGTCATGAAATTAATCAGTTCTGTTCTAAAAACACTCTTTAAGAAGTTTATATCACTCAATTTGACTAACTTGATGATTATTTATAAAATGCATTGCAAAAGGATTGTAATCAATATGCACCTGGAATCGAAAGTATTATTTCTTATTTTATTTAGTCATTTCTGTTAGGGTTACTAAGCCTAAAATACCTGATTATGTTAAGGAAAACTATTTAAGTATGGAAGTTGAAAAAATCAAATTAAATATTGCCATTGAAGCTTAAAAAGTCACTGAAAAATGTATTTTATTAAATAAAATTATTATTAAAGAGTAGGAAACTGAATAGCAAATTTTAAAAATTTAAGCTGAGACATAAACACATTTATCTAAAATATAAATTTAGAAAAATATGATTTTAAAATAATCAACATAAAAAATAGAAGAACTTGAAAGTAATTTAAATATAATAAATTTAAGTGTAAATAAAAACTGACAAGTATAATAATATTAATTAAGCTAATATTTGTAAATTATTTAAAATATTTTAGATTAAAATTAAAAGGCTTTAGAGGTAGATTAGTTAAGAATTAATTAAAATTATATCACTCATAAACTTTCAGAAAATATAAAAGATATTAAAAAAGTAATAAAAAAATAAATAATTTTAGACTTATTATGGTGATAATATCAATTCATATATTGATTCAAATTTAAAAATAGTTTCTAATTAAAATAATGATACAAGCAATCAATGAAATATTATATATCATTTTTTATTATTATATAAACTCAAATGTATCTAGTAAATATAAAATTTAATCATCATAAAATTACTTAAATAAGCTTAATTTTTTAAAAATTATATCTTTTATATTTTAGACATTTTATTAAATTTAAAATAATAAAGAAAAAATTTATTTAAAACTATATAAATTATTTAATTATAAGTACTCTTAGTAAAAAATCAGTTGAAAATATTATAAAATAAAATAATAAAATATATGTTATATTATATAATAAATAAAAGTAATAAAAAAGATGAACCAAGCATAAGAATAATTCATAGGACCTATAAAAATAAAAGACGCTCTCTTTATGGGGGATTAAATAGCTGCATAAGTAAGTACTATGAATAAAATAAGAATAGATAATATAAGTATACAAAAATAAAAATATATAAAAATAATAATGATAATAAAGTAAAAAATAAATTTAAAAATAAATATAAAGATAGAAATAAATATAAAAATAATATCATAGGATCTCGAATTTTTAATAACGAATAAAATAAGTCATATAATAAATTGTGCGGGTAATAGTATAGCTAATTTATGGGAAAGTATTGGAATAAGATATTTAACTTTTGGTTGGGAGGAGAGTGACAAGGAGATGCTTTTTGATAAGAATAATGTTACAATTAAGAGTATTTATGATTTTGTTGAGACGAGTTTAAGTGGAGGGGAGTCAGTGCTTATTCATTCAGAAAAGGGGCAGAGTCGGTCGAGTTGTGTTGTTGTAGGATATTTGATGATGAAATTCGGATGGACTTTATATAAGTGCTTAGAATTTATCAATAGTCGTAGACCAGATTTAGAAATAAGAGCTTCATTTTTCTAATAATTAAACTCACTTGAAAATAGACTCAACACTCTTAATCAATTCTCTTCTCTATGGGATTCTTCACTTTGTTCCTCTCCTTAGGAACTCCTCATCACTAACACTTTCCTTAACTCTCATAATGGAAAAGTTGATAATATCCATTCTCACATTTACAATCTTAAGTATATTTCAAATAACATCAACACATAACAAAATAATAATAACATTTCATAATTAAACAGCAGTAATAATAAATAATATAACATTAATAATAATACAACTATTAAGTGGAGGGACTATTAAAACTCAAACAAAAAAATGCTAATATCTCTTTACATACCTAACAAGTTCAAGCCCATATCTAACAACAACAATCCTAAGTTCCCACCACCTCTTAAAGGAATCATCAAAAACAATAACAACTCTTCTAATCCCAATTTAAAAACTAATATTATTGTTCCTAACATTATTCAAAATCATTCTACTAAAGATTAACAATTATTGATATTTACACAATCACATCAATAGTAGTCATTATTATAATAGTAATAAGACTTATAGGATTATTAATAACTATAATTATAATCATAAGAACAATTATAATAATAGTAATAATAATAGTAATTATAGTAATAATAGTAATAATAATAGTAATAATAGTAATAATAGTAATAATAGTAATATTAGTAACAGAAAATAAATAATATAAGTGGAAATATTATTCATGTAACTGTAAACAATTTTATTAATCAAAATAATAAAATAATTAATAATAATAATAATTTACAAAAAAATGAACAAAATAATTTAAAATAAGATAATTAAAATATATACAATTCCATTTTATAAAGATATTCAGATATTAAAGAATAAAATGAAAATTAAAATATTTAAAAGATGTAAAGAGAAATCGTGAATCAAAAATATACTGGGAGCAATAATAATACTATAGTTAACAGTCCCAATAATAATAGAACAAGTTTGAATAACTTTAATTAAAATAATTCTAATAATTTGAATAACAATAATAGTTCATATTAAATAAAATATAAAAATAATTTAATATAAAAACAACCTACTCCTCCAAAATATTTTGATAGATCAAATTTGCATAAAAAGAATTTAAAATTATAAAGATATAATGATAATATTGAGGATGATTAATATTAAATAAATCCTAAACAAAATGAAACTAATGCTAATTAAATAATAAACAATGTTTTAAATTATCCTCAAACTTAAAAATCTAAACGATATGAATTTAAGCCAAACAAAAGTTAGAATTTTAATGTTTTAGCTTTGTCAAACAGTAATTTAAATAAAAACACTCCATTAAAGTAATATAATAATAATAAATTTAAGACCAACTCCTTATAAAGATTTCAAACTTTAATCTATAAATAATCTTTCAAATTTATTGAATTAGCAACCTTAATTTTAAAAATAACACGTAAGCGTTTCGCAGTAGAAAAAACAATTTAATGAATCGAATACTCATAGAAATTAAGTTTTAATATACAATAATAGATTAATTTCATCTGCTAATAACAGTACACTTTTAAATTTAAAATTAAAACATATATACAAATAAATATACATAAAGAATTTTATTTTATAAATTTATGAAATTTATTTTTAATTAAGAATAGAAATAAAATATTTAATAACAAAAAAGTAGGCCTACTTCTAGTTAACATCAGGATAGAAACTCTAATGAATAATAAATCAAAGAATCAAATAAATGTTCTTTTTCAGTTTAAAATAAAAAAAAGTAGTAACCTTTTGTAGTATAAATGATAAAAAATATTAAGCCAAGTTAATCTTTAAATTATGTTAAGAACTAAATTTGATAAAATATTTATTATTAATTTGTTATTATGATAATCATTAATCACTAATTTCTTAAAACATTTTTTCCACAATTGTAATGTCTAATATTGTATCAATACTTTGAAAGTACTTGTCAAAAATTTCTAGTAGTTTTTCAGTCAATTAATCATTTTTATTATTACTTTCAAATGAAAATTCATTTTCTTTTACAATATCTTTTAATTGATCTATAGTTTATCCATCTAATTATATTAAGTTTAATTTTCCATAATTTTTTATTTATCTATATTATTTGATAATAAATATTTTTAATTATTCTCTTTATTTTGATAATTCATTAAACGACTAAAATTATTATAAAAAATTTACATTGTTTTATATTCCTTAATAAAGAGTAAATATTTAATTTTCAATAAATTCTTACAATTTATCTAAATATTCCATTATAAAAAAAGATGTTTAGTTTTCTAAAAATATCTATTAGTTTGAGTTAGCTAAAATTAATTTTATACTATATTTATTTTATTATAAAATATTTTAATATTATAATACTTGATGAAAAAAAAATAAATTAGTTTTTAAAATTCTTATTTGCTTATTTTTGTTATATAAGTTTTTGTAAATTTGACCAAAATAAATTAATTTATTCCTATGCTCTTATAATAAATATTTATTATTAAACTAAAAGTTAATCTTATATTTCTTATTAATTCATTTAAACTAATTTTTGTTGATTCATTTATTTTAATTTATAATTAGACGATAAATTTTTTATTATTAAATTAATCTCCTATAATTTTTATTTTTTTTTATTTTTATGGTACATTTTTTCTTAACTTTCAAGATATTATTATTACAATAAGATTTTTTCATTTTAATAATTTTGATTGAAATATTCTTTAATTTAAATTTAAAATCCTTCATTATTTTTTTAAATAAGATTTTTTAAAAAATCAAAATTTTTTTATTTAATACAATCAAATAAATTATTTGTGAAAATTTTATTTTGGTTAATTTCAGTATTTACATATTAATTAATATTTTAAAGTTATTAGATAATAATTTCATTTTTTTAATCTTAAAAAATATTAGAATATATGTTTTTATTAATCTAAATCATTTATTTTATTTTATTTATTATATCTTCTTAAACTAAATTAAAATTTGCATTTATTTCTTATTCAATATTTTGATTATTTATTCTTTAATTTATATTATTAAGATATTCATAGATTAAATTCATAAGACTTTTAATTGATTTATTATTTTAATTATTAGTTTTTTCAACAGATTTTACTGTAGTTTAAATTTTGTATATTTATTTTATGCCATTATTATATAAATCATTAATTAGAGTTGTTTAATTGCTTTTCTAAGAATTATCATTTGAACTAACATTTTGATCAAAATTTCCTTTTATTTATTTTTTAAAAAAACTTAATTCTGACTAACTACTATATTCAAACAACTCACTTTCTTTAGAATCAAATAATTAATGGAGTTTTTATTATTATTATTATTATTCGATTATTTTGCTTTTATTATATAATTTTTTTTAATTATTTTCATCATTAAAAATATTTTTATCATTATTTTTTGTCTCCTCAATTTTTGTTATTTTTAGATAATTTTATTATTATTGATTTAACTTTTAATTTAATTCAAAATTCAAATTATTTATTTAATTTTATTATATCTTATTTTGCTAGATTAACTATTAATTTTTAATATTAGTTTATTATAATTTTGCCAATAGTTTTTAGATTTATTCTTATTATAAATTAATATTTTATTTTTATAGTAAATATTATTAATTAAATTTATTTTAATAATGAGTTTATTTTTATATTTATCTTTCTAATTTTTCAATAAATTAAAAATCCTAAATTTGTTTGATTTTTTAATTATCTTCTTTAAGCTTTTAAATAGATTCTCATGTAAAATTAATTGAATTTTAAATAATTTTATTAGTTTTATCGATATTAATTACTTTATTTAATTAATCTACTGATTAATTTATTTATGAAATTACTTGACTTTGAAATATTTCTTTTATTTTTTCAAGATCATTAACAAATTTATCAAAATATTTAAACAAAATTTAATTTAAACATGTATTTTCAAATAAATTATTTATACTATTAGAGTTATTTAAAACAATATTTTTTTTATTTTTTGATTAACTACCTGTTTTTGATATATTTTTACTATCACTTATTTCAAATAAACATCTTGAAATATTTTAATTTGGATTTTACTTTAAATTAGAATTTACTTTGGCAAATTATAAATCATTAAATATTTTATTCGATATACTTTTTTGTGACTTTTAAGATTTAAAGGAATTTTATTAATTTTCTTTAAAGTTATTAGAATTAAATTATGGGCTCTATAAAAGTTAATTTGTAAAGTTTTCATTTTCTTTATTATTAAATTTATTATAAATTGATTATGACTTTTTAGGGCTGTTTATTTTTGAAAAAATATTTTTTATTTGTTTCTATTAAATTAAAAATTTATTTTGTTTGTTAATTTCATTCTCATTTTCTAATATCGTTTGTTTAATATTGTTTTCTTATTAAATTTCATTTTTTTCTTTCATTATATTATCTTTATTTTAGATGAATACCTTATCTAAATCATCTTCTTATTCAATTAATTTAAAATTTTTATCTTTAAACAATAAATCTTAATCGATTTATTTTTGAATTTTTCCAGAATTTAGTTAATTTTTTAACTTTTCCTTTAATTCTTCAATATTAAATTGGGAAACGTTATCAATCATTTTTATTTGAATTTATAAATTTAACGATTAAAACATATAATTAGCTCTATAATTTAAATTAAGACTAATAATAAGAAGCTTATTATATTTGTATATAATTAGCTAAATTTATTTATATTTATAATTAAATTAAGATATTAATAATTTTAAAAATTAGAAATGAAAACAAAATGGCATTTAAGATTTTCATAAATAAAAACAAAGCATAATTATAAATTTTCATTTTAAATAGAACAAGATTAATAAATTTTAGTTTAAATAGAATAAAATATAAAAAATATTTTTTTATTAAACTAAACTAATAATTAAAACATTGTTTAATAATATTTAAACAATATCTAATAAATTTAAGAACCAGTATTGGCTAAATAATATTTTAGTTTTATTCCAAAAATTATGTAAAATAGCGAACTAAGTAACAATTAATTAGATCAAATAATTTAAATAATTTCTTCAAATAATATAATACAAAATAATATAAGATTAAATCAGAATAATCTTATTAAAATTATTAAATATTTATAATAAATGAATTTAAATTAAATTTAAATACTTTAAATGCTATAGTTATTTTAAAATTTATTTAAAAACTTATTTTAAGATTTAAACTATGATTAGTTTATCGAAGAAATAAAAAATTTAAAATAAAATTTCGAAATTTAAGAATTAATAAAAGATAACATTAATATATAGGATATATTAATAGAAAATATTAAATGAGTGATCGATAATAAATAAGTTAATTTAGATCAATGTATTTTTTTAATTCAAAAAATTAAAGAATGTTAGGTATTAGAAACGTAAATTTTGCAAAGTCTATTAGTAAATAAGCTATTAATATTAACAAATGAAAATAATTCAGAAATAAATAATTAATAAATATTAAAAATTTTAGAAGAATCTTAATAGATCATAAATATATCTATGATTCAAGAAATAATGGGAAATTTAGATGATCTTGATTTAGATAATAAATTTAAAATTATAATTTAAAGTAATATATATGAAAAAAATATGGATGAATTGTAATAAAAAATTATAAGTTAAATCTTTGATTAAATTGATAAATTAAAATTTTTTTAATTTCAATAATTAATAAATTACTTTTTTGAAAAATTTGAATTCTAAGATTTTCAAAATATTTTAATTAAAAAACTTATTTTTTATATTGAATAAAATATAATAAATAATTATTTTACATTTATTCTTTAAAAATATGATTAAATTAAAATTAAGTAATTTTCTTTGTTTATTTAAAATGTTTTTGAAAAATTATACTATAATTTATCGTAAAGTTAACAAATTATTTTATAAAATATTATTTAGGATATTTTAAGTTCTTTAATTATTCATAATAAAAATAAATAATATCAACTCGATTTATATTCGAAGTTTATTATAATCAGTTCTTGTTTGATTCATTTTCATCAAAATATGAATATAATTGAAAAAATTATTTAATTAATAAATATTGATGAAATATCAAATAAAAATGATTTAATTATCTTTAAAGAGTTCAAAATAATTCATAATAAATTAATTAATACATAATAATTAACAAATATTAATGTAAAAATAAGTGAAATTATAGAAAATAATTATAAAATTTAGGATTCAAATAATTTTTTTTAATTGTTAAGTCTATTTTAATTAAATTATTAAGATGTAAAATTGCCATTTTTAATTTAAAAATCAATGAAATATTTAAATTTCAAAGAAATTATTTAATTTTTAAAAGAATCAAAAAAATTAAAAAATTAATATATAATTGAAAATTTTATAAAATAAATATCAATTAATATTAATAATTTGGGTTATTTGGATTTAAATTAGCTTAATATATTAATAAATTAATTTAAACTAAATTTACTTAGTTTAAATAAGAAATAATAATTGAATTTATATGATAAATTAAGATACCTTATAGATATTTTGGAATATAAAATATTAGAAAATATTATAGATGTTTAAGCTCAATTAAAAAATGAATAAAAATATAATCCTTTTATTTAGTAAACTTAATTTGTTTCCAGTAATTAGGAATTGAAGTTATAATAAAGTTTAAATGTTAATAATTTTATAAAGTTTAAATCTATTATTGAGGTATTACTTTAATTTAATTTTGGAGGAAAAATAATTTTCACTTTATATAATAAAATATTTAATTAGTTTTTTGATAAATTAAATATTTAAAGTTTAATTTAATCAATTGATTTATATGTATAAATATTTATTATCAATGAAGAAATTAATAATAAAATTTATAACTTCATATAAAATATCGATTTTGATTTATTTTAGTATTAAGAATTATTAATTTTGTTAAGATTTTTATTAGTATTTAATTATGAAAATGTACAAATAATAAAGAAAATTTAGATAATATTACTTGATAAGATTGACTTACATATTTTAATGTAAAATATAAAATAAATTGAATAATTATATGAATGTTTACTTTTTAATAAAGTAAAATATGGTATTGAAAACAATATTTAAAAAAATTTATAAGAAAAATACAAAGAAATATAAATTGATAAAAAATAAATAAAAACTAATTTTGTTTATGAAATAAATAATTTTTTGGAATTGAAACAATATATTTATCATTCAAATATATGTGAAAATCCACTAGATTATATTTTTTGGTTCAAAGTTGAACCTTAAGGTTATTTATTAATTGTAGATTAAGAAGATTATTTAGGAAATACAAAACATATAAAAAGTGATTTTGATTTTAAAAGAAAAATTTTGAAATTATTTGAATTTAATTATAGACTAATTGAATACAGTGTTCATTCAAGATTTGAAAAAAGAATTTTAAAAAATCAATATCTCTAATAATAATTAGCAAAGTTAAACTAAAAACCTGAATCAAAATATAGAAATTTTTTTTATAATTATTGATTTTTATTAAAATTATTTTATAAAATAAAATTATTACGATTTTAATTCAGACAAAATACATTTATTTATTTATTTAAAAATTATAAATTAACTAGAATTTATTTTATTTTAAAATAAAATTTATTTAAATTATAGTTAACTTATAATTATAATTCATCATTATTATGGAATTCGATTTTGCAATATATCCTTCACCCTCTTTTAAAAGTTCTGAAAAAATAAGGCAAATTAATTAAAATAGTTATTAAATAGTTAATATTCCTGTATATAAAAATTAGGAAATATTTAAAAATAATATTAAATTAGATAAGGCAAAATAATAACATAGAAGAAGCAATTCTTTATATTAATTTGAAATAATAAATAATAATTTCAATAATAGTTTTGATGAATAAGATATATAAGAATTAAAATAAAATGATAGAGAAAATAAGAATACGCTATAAAATTATTAGCTGCATATAAAGAATAAATTTAAAGATTAAAAAGAGATAATTAGAAAAGTTCCATGCATGTTTTTAAAGAAATATGAAATTGATAGTAAAATAAAATAGATATTCAACTAAAATTTGATTATAATATATTTTCATGGAAATGGAGAAGATATTTTCCATAGTTTCGAAATGACAAACTTTTTAAGATAATATATGAAAATAAACATATTAAGTATAGAATACCCAGGATATTCATGCTACTCATCTGAATAAGGAAAAAAATAAGCAAAAGATGATTAAATAAGAGAAGATGCTTTGGGAGTATATGATTTTTTAGTAAATGAGTGTAACATTTAATGGTAACAAATCCAAATTTTAGGAAGAAGTTTAGGAAGTGGTCCGGCTTTATATTTGGCTAATAAGAGGAAAGTAAATAGTTTGATTTTACTTTCACCCTTTCTTTCTATTCAGTCTGTAGTCTGTGACTATGTAGGTTATTTAGGAAAAATCGTAAGAGAAAGGTTTAGTAATATCGATTTAATTCAATCTATTGATACAAACATTCTATTCATTCACGGACAGATGGATTAAATTGTTCATTATAAGCATAGTTAAATTTTGCATCAACTTTCTTTAAAATCTCAATCTCAATACCTTAAGTCCATTCATTTATCTTCTCAAATGACTCACACCTAATTTGATTTCGAAGAAGATTTGGCTTATTAAATCGTTATCTTTTTAGATAAGTTAGGAATCTACTCAAATATATTTAATTAAATTAATTTGAATTTCTGAAATATATTATTCATACCAATTTAAAAATATTTTTATTATTATATTTTATTTCATATAAACTATTTCCAATTAGATTATTTTTAATTTAATGAATTCAATTTAAGAATTATTAAATTAACAGACCAACAAAAATAGAATTAATTTGAATGAAATGTATATTGGTGATTCAGGATGTGAGGTAGTAAGTAAATTCTTATAATTGAACAAAAATATTATGGAAATAGATTTATCAGGAAATAATATATCAGGTTATGGAATGGGTTTAATAATAGATTCTTTATAATATAATATGAATATAAAATCAATAAATTTTCAGTGGAATAATGTGGGAAGTAACTTAATAGGAATTTAAAAGCTAGTAGATTTAAATAAATACACCAAAAGTTTAAAATACATTGATTTAAAAAATAATTAAATTGGGGATGATAATGTCTAAAATATAATAAATTTGATATTACTAGAATAATTTTTATTAATAGATTTAAGTTGGAATTAAATTACATCTAAAGGATTGGCATAAATTATTTAGACATTATAAATACAATAAAATATATTCAAAACTTATAATTCCTTGAAAATAGATTTATAAGGAAATCCTATCGATTAAAAATAATTGTAATTAATGAAAAATATAATAAATGGATCATATCATAATATTGATAATAATTAAAATTTAAATAAATCAATACCATTATAATCTACATGTTAAAATTAATAGTTAAATACATAACTTTAATTCAATAATGAAAAATAAATACAATAATTATAATAATAACCTAAATTAAACTAAAATAATAATAATAATTTATAATTCTAACCTAATTAATTTTTAAATGGATAAAATTAAGAAACTATTGAAAAAAATAATAATAAAATGATCGTAAGCCTTTAATAAAAAATAGAAGAATTATATATAGAAAATTTTAAAATTTCTTAAGAAAAAGACTTATTAATAGATAAAATTGAATTACTTGAATATTAAGTGATGGAGTAATAAAATTATGAAAAAGACAAGTAAATTTATATTCATTAAATTTAGAATTAATTAATTATCTTAATTACAAGAATAATAATATTAAAAAGAATTAAAAAAAATAAACCATAATGAAATTGAGAAAGAATAAGAAATATAACAAATAAGATTAGAATACGATCATAAATTAAGAGTATTAGAAAAATAATTATTAAAACTCTAATAAATAAATAAATAAAATTAAGAGGATTAAAGATTATTATTGAATAAATTAGATCAAAAAGAATTGGAATATCAACAATAAATAGAGGATATTTAATTTAATATGAAGGATAATAATCAAATGAATTTTAATAATGAAATAATTTTATTATAAAATTGAATTAATATTTTAGAATAATAAAGAAAAGAAGAATTAAAATAAAATATGATTACAATTTAAGAGTTTTCTTAATCAAAAAAAGAATAAAATCTTATCATTTAAAACTAAGAAATTTAAATTTAATAACTAAAAGAAGAAAATGAATTAATTATTCAAGAAAAAGATAATTTAGAAATGAATATAAAATAATTGATTAATTAAAATGATAATAATCTTTAAATAATATAAAAACTAGAAGATTCTGTAAATTTTTTATAATATTATTTCAAAATTTAAATTTGTTATTAATATTTTATTTAATAGAGAAATTTGAATAATGAATCAAATAAAAAGTAAATAGAAAGAAACAAATAATTAATTTAATAAAAAATTATAGATTTATAATAAGAAAAAGAATAGTCAAACATAAATAGATTAGAATTATTATAAAGAATTAAAGAATTAGAAACATCATTAAGATTATTATAATAAGATAATTTGATACTTAGATAGGATTACTAAAGATTGTAAGAAATATTAAGTAGTTCGGTTAATTAAGCAATAATTGAAGCATTTAATAATATTTGAAAATTTAGAAATTAAATTAAAAATAAATGTTTATTATATAAAAATAATTTATTTAAAGTAATATTTATTAGTTTAATTATAATTAAATGAGTATTTTAAATATATATTTGAAATACAATTTAATTTTACTGAATAAAATAAATATATAAATATATTATAAAATTAAAATAAAACACTATAAATATATTTTAAAAGAGCATAAAATAAATACAATAAAAATAATTAAGATTTATGATATTCTATTGAATATAGATATTAAATCAATTAATTATCAACAAAAATATTTATTAAATTATAAATAAATGAATTAAGAATTTCAAAATTTTTAATTTAAATTTAAATAGATTTTAATATTTTATTTTTATACATATTTTTTAAATTAGATATTAAAAATAAAAAAACGTTTATTATTGATTTTAAGAATATAGTTAATTTTTATTCAAATTCTATTTTAAAATTTAGTTAGTAAAAATAATCAAATTTATTGTTCAAATATTAATAGCATCTTTAATTCTATAAATTATAATTCAAAATTTCAAATTAAAATTTTAATACAATTTTAAAATTAAATTTAAATTTAATTAATATAAAAAATTTTTAAATCTTAAATATATATATAAAAGAATATACATATTTAATTAAAATTTATTTTATAAAAATTTAAAATAATAAAATTTTGAGTTTTAAAACTATTAAAATCATTATAAAAAATTGAATTTTTAATTAATAAAAAATATTGGTTAAATTGAAAGTATCTAAATTTTTTTTTTAATTAATAATATTTTAGCCTGCCAACTTCCGAATGTATACTATTCCCATATCAATCTGGAGTGCCATACCTTATCTCCATTGATAACAA
>Ga0315908_10000401_pt1 | contig 34621 bp, 29 predicted proteins | sample LakEriMetagenome_12_FD_203520 | JGI IMG/M metagenome (GOLD analysis project Ga0315908, IMG submission 203520) | Freshwater fungal communities from buoy surface, Lake Erie, Ohio, United States - Buoy 4 MA124 | ecosystem: Environmental > Aquatic > Freshwater > Lake > Lake biofilm | place: USA...
AATTGACGTTTAACAGCGCATTTTCGTACAACGACTCTGAAATGACGAAGTACCGGAAGAGCACAACAGTGCTCCGTCCGCTCGGTGGTCCGCTTGCTTTGAGCCCCAAATTCCAGTTCAATGCACGCCTGCATTGGGAAAAGGAACTTGCCTCGGGTCTTGCTCCGTTCGCCCAGATTGGTGTTCATTATGTTGGAAAGAGCGTCTCTGACGTTATCGACAACGTAAACATCAAGTATCAATCATCCAATCCGACACTGGGCTATGCTGGATCCATTCCGGTCACCTACAATGGTGTCACGGTGCGGCCTGGCGACGTCATTGCGCCAATTCCAGGTGCACAGAACCTTGACTCATACAGCACGGCTTCGGCATCGCTTGGGCTTTCGAAAGACGAGTGGCGTTTGGAATTGTTTGGTGACAACCTGACTGACGCGCGTCCCGAGCTTTACAAGAGCGGGAACGACGGTGAGCTGCGTACAACGACCTCGCGTCCACGTACAATCGGCCTGCGTTTCTCGTACAAGATTTAAGCAACATGGCGGGCGCCCCTGGGAAACCGGGGGCGCTTTGCCACATTTGCATTTCTGCGTTGCGTCAAGCGTATGAAGTGCGGCAGGGTTCGTGCAACCGTTCGTCACAATATGGGAGAGTAGGTGACAATGTTGGCCGAGGCCTCGCCGGATAATATTGACGCCATGTTGCGTGAAGCGCGGTCGCATTTGCAAAATGCCCGCTTTGCCGAAGCAGAGGCTTTGTGCGCGCGCATATTGAAATCCGCGCCGGATAACATTGATGCTCTGTACACTTTGGCTGTAACGCAGCGTATGCAGCGTCAGGTTCCTGCGGCGCTCACCACACTTGATAAATTGATTGCGATCGACGCTGGCTACGGCCGTGCGTGGCAAGAACGCGGGCATTGTTTTCGTGATAGCGGTTTGCAAGAAGAGGCAATCGCAGCGTACCAGCGCGCAGTGACCCACAACGGGGCATTGGTCGCAAGCTGGCGTATACTTTCACAAATGCATGATAAAGCCGGGCGCGAGGGGCCAGCTAATTTTGCGCATGCCCAATATACGCATCTTTCCGCCCTTCCGCCTGAGTTGCTAAGCGTTGCTAGCTTCATTCAGGAAGGGCGTATCTTCAAGGCAGAGCAATTGTGCCGCGCATTCCTGCAACGCAACGGTCATCATGTTGAGGCGATGCGCCTGCTTGCCGACATCGGCATGAAATTCAACGCCTATGACGAAGCGGAATTTTTGCTGGAGTCTTGCAAGGTATTGGAGCCCGATAATGTCAGCGCGCATTTCGATTATGTGAAAGTATTGCGCAAACGCCAGAAATTCGAACTGGCACTCAGCGAAGCGTCGGAACTGCGCGAAAAAGAACCGGGTAATCCTGAGTTTGAAATGCTGTACGCCAATGAAAATCTGGCCGTCGGCAATTTTGATGAAGCGATGCTGATTTATGAGGCCCTGCTCGGGTCTATGCCGAATAATCCAGGCATAAACCTGACCTACGGCCATGCGCTTAAGACCGTCGGGCGGCAGGATGACGCCATTTCTGCCTATCGCCGCGCCTATCAAGTTCGGCCAGACTGCGGTGATGCCTATTGGAGCTTGGCCAATCTCAAGACTTACCGTTTTGACGATAGCGAGATTGCCCAAATGCGGGAACGACAGGCGTCGCCCATGACCGCGCTGGATGACCGGTATCACCTCTGTTTTGCCTTGGGTAAGGCGCTTGAGGATCGCGGCGAACATAGTGCTTCGTTCGAATATTATGAGCTTGGTAACCGTTTGAAGCGCGAGGAGCTGAAGTACGATCCCGCAAGACTTACGAACGAAATGCGGCTGCAGCGCGAATTGGTGACCACGGATCTGCTTGGGAAATTTTCCGGTGCAGGCTGCCCGGCGCGGGACCCGATTTTCATTGTCGGGTTGCCCCGCGCAGGTTCGACCTTGCTCGAACAAATTCTTGCATCGCACAGTCAGGTCGAAGGGACGATGGAGCTCCCGAATATCTTTGCGTTGGCCTTCCGGCTTGACCGGCAACGCGTTGTGGGCGAGGCGCCTGAATATCCCGGCAACTTGGCGGATTTGACGCACGAAGACGTCACCCGTTTTGGCGAAGAATTTATCCGCGACACGCAGATTTACCGCAAGGGCGGCACACCCTTTTTCATTGATAAAATGCCGAACAATTTCCGTCACATCGGCCTCATCAACATGATTTTGCCGAATGCCAAGATTATCGATGCGCGGCGCGGGGCCATGGGATGCTGTTTCAGCGGGTTTAAGCAACTCTTCGCCGAAGGTCAGGAATTCACCTACGGGCTTGAGGAAGTTGGCCAATATTACACGGACTATGTGCAGCTAATGGATCATTGGGACAATGTGTTGCCCGGCAAAATACTGCGCGTCCGTTACGAGGAAGTCGTTGCCGATCTGGAAACGCAGGTCCGGCGTTTGCTGGACTATTGCGGCCTTCCCTTTGAAGAGGCGTGCCTCAATTTCCACCAGACCGAGCGTGCCGTTCGCACCGCGAGCTCGGAACAGGTGCGGCAACCGATTTTCAAAAGCGGCGTTGATCAGTGGGAGAATTTCAGCGAATTTCTCGATCCGCTGCGTAAAAAATTAGGGCCTGAACTGGCTGCAACCTGAGGAGAAATTTTATGGCTAGCAACGCACCGAACGCACCAGTAAGTGCCGATGAAGTCTCCACGCTAGGGCAGCGTTGGTACGTTCTCATTATCATGATGCTCGCCTATACGATCAACATCGCCGACCGCTATGTTATGTCGACGGTGCTGGAGCCAATTCGGCTTGAACTTAACCTAACCGACAGCGGCGTAGCATTTTTAACCGGCGTTTCTTTGGCGCTGTTTTACGTGACGATGGGCATACCGTTGTCATGGGTTGCAGACCGTTACAACCGCAAGAATTTGCTCGCGGCTTCCATGGCAATTTGGTCTGCAATGACCGCGCTATGCGGCATGTCGCAAGGATATATGCAGCTGTTGTTGGCGCGCATCGGCGTCGGGGTTGGTGAAGCAGGCGGAACACCGTCGTGTAACTCGATCGTGGCCGACTATTTTCCGGCCCACCGGCGTGCAATGGCCATGACGATCTTTGCACTCGGTGCACCGATTGGTGCGTGGCTTGGTGCGGATATGGCAGGAGCAGTGGCTGCGGAATATGGCTGGCGCTATGCCTTCTTCGTCCTTGGCATCCCAGGCGTCATACTTGCTTTGATCATCTTCGTAACGATCAAGGAACCCGCACGTGGCCGGCTTGATGCGGTATCCGATTTGGATGCCCCTCCGTTCCTTGAGACGATGAAGTTTCTCTGGTCCCAAAAAGCTGCGGTCCACGCCATGATGGGCAGTGGACTTTCGGCGCTTTGGGGTTGGGGTTTGATGTGGTTTACACCAACCTTTATCCAACGGACATATGGTCTTGATGTGGGTGAGGCGGGTGCCGTCGTTGGCCCAATCCACCTTGTTATGGGGATCGCTGCATCGCTATTTACCGCGTGGCTCGTTGCCCGGCCTGCGTACACCGACCCGCGCAAGATATTGCGTCTGTTGGGCGTAGTCACGGCAATCGCAACGGTTCCATCGATTATCGCCTATTGGACCAATTCGCTCAGCGTCGCGACGGCCATGTGGTGGATTTTTATTCCGGCGATTTATTTCTATATCGGCCCTGCTTTCTCACTCGCCCAAAACCTAGCGCCGCCAAAAATGCGCGCCATGTTTATCGCTGTTTCGTTGCTTATCGCCAACGTGTTCAATCTGATTATCGCGCCGCAAGGCGTGGGCTTGTTGAGCGATTATTTCGCCGGACCCGGCGGCGCGGATGCTGCGTCATTGCGTTTGGCTTTGTTAGTGCTTGCACCCACCGGTTTCTGGGCAGCATGGCATTACTGGCGCGCCGAAAAATACATCATTGAAGATCAAAAGAGAGCTGTTGGTTATGTCTAATTCGCCGCTGAAGTCTTATATCAATGGCGCGTGGGTTTTGCCTGCGACGTCCACTGCAACCGTGGATGCCGTAAATCCTGCCACAGAAGAAGTCTGCGCCATCGTTGCGGTTTGCGGCCGTGACGATGTCGAATTGGCCGTCACAGCAGCTCGCGCTGCGTTTGACGGATATGCAGCGACCACGCTTGAGCATCGCATTGCGTTGGTGGAAAAGCTGATCAATATTTTCGAACGACGTTACGGAGAAATGGTAACCGCCATTTCGACCGAGATGGGCGCGCCGTACGATCTGTCGCATGACGCGCAGGCGGAGAGCGGCCCCGGCCATTTACGCGCAACGGTTAAGGCCGTGCGCGAAATGGCGTGGGATTATGATGTTGGCACAGATGGCATCGTCACGCATGAGCCTATCGGTGTTTGCGTGCTGATCACGCCGTGGAACTGGCCGATTAACCAGATCGTGTGCAAGGTCGGTCCAGCGTTGATTACGGGCTGCACTATGGTTTTGAAGCCAAGTGAAATGGCGCCGCTTTCTGCTCAGCTGTTCGCTGAAATGGTCGAGGAAGCCGGTTTCCCCAAAGGCGTGTTCAATATGATCCATGGCACCGGCGCTTCCGTCGGTGACGCGCTGACCAGCCACCCTGAAGTCGACATGATCTCCTTTACCGGATCGACGCGTGCAGGCGTTCAGATCGCCAAAAATGCCGCAGATACCGTGAAGCGCGTTGCGCAGGAACTGGGTGGAAAGTCCGCCAATATCGTTTTTGCCGACAGTGATTTGGAGGCCGCGGTCACGCGCGGTGTGCTGCATTGCTTCGGAAATACCGGTCAGTCGTGCAACGCCCCGACGCGCATGCTTGTCGAACAATCGGTCTATGACGAAGCAGTGGCGATTGCAGCACGCGTTGCGAAGGCCGCGAAGCTTGGCGACCCGATGGAGAAGGGCCCGCATTATGGCCCCGTTGTCAGCAAGGCACATTATGACAAGATACAGGGACTGATCCAGGTCGGCATCGATGAAGATGCGCAGGTTGTTGCCGGCGGTACAGGCCGGGCCGATGGCTTTGACCGCGGCTATTATGTGAAACCGACGGTTTTTGCAGGCGTTCACAACAAGATGCGCATTGCCCAAGAAGAAGTGTTTGGTCCGGTGCTGGTGTTGATTCCGTTTAAGGATGAAGCCGACGCCATCGCCATCGCCAATGACTCGCCATATGGGCTCTATGCCTATGTGCAGACCGGCGACTTGGATCGCGCACGCCGTGTTTCGCGTTTAATGCGGGCGGGCGGTGTGAGCATTAATGGCACAAGCCAAGACTATATGGCGCCGTTTGGCGGGTATAAGCAGTCAGGCAATGGCCGCGAATATGGCGAATTTGGCGTGCGCGATTTCCTTGAGATCAAATCGATCAGCGGGTTCCGCGTTCCATGAAACTCACCGATATCGAAACCTTCGTCGTTGGCAATCCGCCACCGCATTTTGGCGGCCGCTATTTCGTGTTCGTCAAACTGACAACCGACAGTGGGGTATCGGGTATCGGCGAGGCATATTGCGTCCCGTTCGAACCGCATCTGGTTGCCAAAATGATAGAGGATGTGTTCGCGCGCTACGTCGCCGGCAATGATCCACACGATATCGAAAATATGTGGCGCCGCGTCTATTCCAGCGGTTTTACCCAGCACCCCGACCTCACGCTCATGGGCGTTTTGTCCGCGCTCGAAATGGCCTGTTGGGACATCATTGGCAAGGAAGCCAATAAGCCAGTCTATAAGCTGCTCGGCGGTCAGGTGCACGAACGGTTGCGCGCCTACACCTATATCTACCCGCGGCCCGGCGACACAAAGGATGTTTATCACGACCCTGACCTCGCGGCAGAACGCTCGGCAGAATATCTGAGCCAAGGTTTTACCGCGTTGAAGTTTGATCCTGCCGGACCATATTCGGCGTTTGACGGACGGCAACTGTCGTTGGAGGCGCTGGACCTGTGCGAGCGGTTTGCAAAGTCGCTGCGCGAAGCGGTTGGCATGAAAGCAGACCTATTGTTCGGGACACATGGTCAAATGACGGCTGCAGGTGCGATCCGGCTTGCCAAACGGCTTGAGCCATATGATCCGCTCTGGTTGGAAGAACCCGTACCCCCTGATGCACCTGAGGAGATGGCCAAGGTTGCACGGGCAACGTCGATACCCGTTGCCACCGGTGAGCGGCTGACGACCAAATATGATTTCGCACGGCTGTTGCGTGCAGGCGCGGCTGCAATATTGCAAATGAACCTCGGGCGGGTTGGCGGCATATTGGAAGCCAAGAAGATTGCCGCAATGGCCGAAGTTGATCATGTGCAGATCGCGCCGCACCTCTATTGCGGCCCCGTGGTTGGCGCAGCGAATATACAGATTGCGACTTGCTCGCCAAACTTCCTCATACTTGAAAGCATTGAGACGTGGGGCGGTTTCCATACGGAAATTTTGAAATCGCCCATCCGGTTTGAAGAGGGGCATGTCATTCCATCGACTGCGCCGGGTCTGGGTGTCGAACTGAACGAAGATGTCGCCCGCGCCAATCCCTATACCGGCAATATGCTGCACCTCGAAATGACGCAGCACCCCGTTCAATGACCGAGGAATTCGACTATATCATCGTCGGCGCAGGCACGGCGGGCTGTGTGCTGGCCAACCGGTTGACCGAAAATGGCAAGTATAGCGTCTTATTGTTGGAGGCCGGGGGAAGCGATCTTTCGATCTGGATCCAAATGCCCATTGGCTATGGACGCACCTTTTTCGATAAGCGGATTAACTGGATGTACGATACCGCGCCCGTTGAGGCGCTGGGCGGTCGGCAGAGCTATTGGCCGCGCGGTAAGGTCGTTGGTGGATCAGGGTCAATCAACGCAATGGTCTATGTGCGCGGCCAACCGCGCGATTTCGATGATTGGAAAGCCTTGGGCAATGCAGGCTGGGGTTGGGATGATGTCCTGCCCTATTTCAAAAAGTCAGAAGATTTTGACTGGCACAGCGCGCACCATGGTCAGGGTGGGCCGCAACATGTCACCGACATCTCTCCCTTTGCCCATCCGATTTGCCGCAGCTTTATTGAAGCCGCGCAGACATTAGGCTTACCTGCAAGCAACGATCTCAACGGCAGCAAAACTGAAGGGGTCGGCTATTATCAAATCAACACACGCGGTGGTTGGCGCGCTTCGACGGCGAACGCGTTTCTGCATCCGGCGCGCAAGCGAAAGACGCTGAAGCTCAAAACCATGGCGCAGGCCACCCGCATTTTGTTTGAGGGGAAGCGCGCGGTCGGCGTTGCGTACACATGCAAAGGCGCGCAATTAGAGGCGAAGGCGCGACGCGAAGTGATCCTGTCCGGCGGCGCAATTAACTCACCGCAATTGCTGATGCTGTCGGGTATCGGCGATGCAAGCCATCTGAAAAATGTCGGTATCGAACCGATTGTCGATGCAAAGGCCGTAGGCCGTAATTTGCAGGACCATATTGCAGTGTCCTATTTCTACAAAGTCCGCACCGCGACGCTGAATGATGTGCTGCACCCGTTCGTGGGCAAAATCCGCGCTGGGTTGCGCTATATGGCCGACCGGGCGGGACCGCTGTCGTTAAGCGTTAATCAAAGCGGGGGTTTTGTGCGCAGCGATGCAACGAAAAAGCACCCGAATTTGCAGCTATATTTCAGTCCGGTCAGCTACACCAAAACGCCATTGTCGGAACGAAAGCTGCTCAACCCGGACCCATTTTCGGCGTTTCTGCTATCGCATAACCCCTGTCGTCCGACCAGTCGGGGACATATTGAGCTCGCCGGTGCGGACCCTGCCACACATCCGGTCATCCACCCGAACTATCTCGCAACGCAAGCCGATATCGACGATGTGCTGGCCGGCAACCGATTGCTGAAGCAAATTGCTCGGACGAAGCCGCTTGCGGATATCATTACCGAAGAGCTCATTCCCGGCGCGCATGTCGATAGCGATGAAGCCCTGCTCGCGGATTTTCGGGCACGCGCAGATACCGTCTATCATCCCACAAGCACCTGCATGATGGGCCCGGATGCAGCGACCTCCGTGGTTGATGTCCGCTTACGTGTCCATGGTGTGGACGGCCTGCGTGTTATCGACGCCTCCGTGTTTCCGACAATCACATCGGGTAACACCAACGCCCCGACGGTGATGGTGGCGGAAAAGGGTGCAGCCATGATCTTGGAAGATGCAAAAAGCATGCGTTAATATTATTTACCAGTCCTTTTCGGCTGTGCTACCTCATCATGAGAGCGCGAATCCGGGGAGGGAGTGGCGATGCATCCGAAGATCGATCTGAAGCAATTACCGCCGTTAAAGGCGCTTAAGGGTTTTGAGGCGGCAACCCGTCACCAAAGCATCCGCGATGCAGCCGACGAGCTTTGCCTCACCCATCCTGCGGTCAGCCATCAGGTCCAACTGATCGAAGATGCGCTTGGCGTGACGTTGTTCGTCCAGGAAGGGCGGCATATCGTGTCGACGGAAGAGGGTAAGGTTCTCTATCCTTATGTCCGCGCGGCTTTTGAATCGTTGCTGGAGGGGGTTGAAGAAGTCCACCGCCATGCGCTGGACAAAGCACTTCGCGTGCAGACCTATGTAACGGCGTCCATACGTTGGCTCGCAAAACGTGTTCCGCAGTTTCTGGCCGATCACCCCGAAGTAAAGCTGACGCTCAACACATGTGCTGTTGAATGGGAATTTGACGATGTCCACGCGGATGTCGGGCTTGTCTATTGCGCATCAGAACCCGACGCGACCAAATTTCATTGGGTTCCGCTGTATGAATATGCGCTGTTTCCGGTCTGTAGCCCGGCTGTTGCAGAGGCGATGGGTCCAAATCCCAGCCCGCAGACATTGATGACCAAGCCGCTTGTTGCCATCTATACCGAAGTGCAAAATTGGGAGACTTGGTTTGCGTCCGCCGGATCCGCGTTTGAACCCTCCGTGCCCTATCTCATGGTCGACACCTTGGCCGTTGCGCTTGAAATGGCGCTGAATGGCGAAGGCATTGCGCTCGTCAACGGCCCGTTTGTCGATCAGGATCTGGCCGCCGGTCGGCTCGTTCAGCCTGTTGGGCATAAAGCGGTTTGCCCCGGCGCATGGGGCCTTATCTGCCGCAAGGATATGAAAGAAAATCTGCGCATTCGGACATTCATGGATTGGGTGGCCAAGAATGTCGAAGACAGCCGTTCAGGCGTCGCGGGTTAGCGTTTCGGTACGACCTCATAGCCCGGCTCTTCGGGTTCATCGTCGACCATATCGGCCGGAAATCCAGTGCCCAAAACCTTAATGCCCAACGGCTCTTCATAACGACGGATGATGTTGGGTGAAAATTCGCGAGGTCCGTAAGCTTCCTCGCCTTCCTTAAAGATTTTCACGATCAGCGGCGACAGTTCGACAGGGACATGTGCCGCCTGGGCAATTTTGTCGAACAGACCCACGTCCTTGCTGACGAGGTCCATTGTGAAATTGATGTCGCGGCTGCCGTTGAGGATAACCTGGCTTTCGGTTTCGTGGACGAAGCTGTTGCCCGACGAAATCCGGATCGCTTCATATGTGGTGTTCATATCAAGCCCGATGGCTTTGCATGTGGTCAACGCCTCGGCCAGTGCAACGAGATGTACCGTGCAGAGATAGTTGGTCATCACCTTCAATTGTGACGCGGTTCCAAGGTCGCCGGTGTGCAATATGCGCCGCCCCATTGTCGTCAAAACCGGCAGAACAAATTCAAACGCGGCGCGCGGGCCGCCTGCAAAAATCGCAATATTGCCGGTGTCCGCACGATGGCAGCCACCCGAAACTGGGCATTCCATGAACATCGCGCCACGCGCCTCCACCAAAGCGCCGAGCCGGATGACTTCGCTATAATCGGTCGTGCTCATTTCGAGCCAAACCTGGCCCGGACGCATGATTTGAAGAAAACCGTCCGCGCCCTCGGCCACGGCAGCGCTGGCCGCGGGGGATGGCAAGCAGGTAATGATGAGGTCGACGGCTTCACCCAATTCTTTGGGAGATGCCGCCGAGGATGCACCCCGATTGACATATTCGGCAACGAGCGCGGCATCAAGGTCGCGTACAGTGACGTCATGGCCATTTCGGATTAGGCTACCTGCCAGTTTTCCGCCAACATTGCCAAGGCCGATAAATCCGATTTTCATGATTGCACCCAGTTAATTTACGACAGGCGATACGCGCCCTTTGGGAAAGTTAGAGCGCCGTCGATGCGTGGCCACAATTGAAAAATTTGGCCAATTGGATGAATTATTTTGCACCGCGCCGGAGAACCCCACGCGGCTGGGCGCTATTTACGTAACGCTATAGCCAAGCGTGGCGGACAGAGCTTCGGCCAGCCTAGTGCGGGCAAGCGCGCAGACAACTTTTCGATCGGCAAGGGCGCCCGGATCAAAGGGCTCGAGAAAGTGGACGTCGACGTCGTAAGTGCCGGGCCGTGTAAATGCCCGCCATGCGCTTTCCCAGCCGGTCTCTTCACCCACCCAAGCGATGTCCGGGGCGTTGGCACCGAAGTCTAAAAGAACCGGCTGGATCATCATTGGTTTGGGCGGCGGTGCCAATGTCGCAAACAAGGACTGTTTAAATGGCAATAGCCCACGTCCGTCCGAGGTCGTCCCTTCGGGGAACAGTGTCACCGACCAGTTTTCGGCAATCGCTTCGCGTAACTCGGCCACTTGTTGCGCAACATTCTGTTTTTCCGAGCGGTTGATGAAAATGGTGCGGTTCAGCTTTGCAAGCCAGCCAATGATGGGCCAGTCGCGCACGCCATCCTGCGCGACAAAGGAGGTGCCCGTGATACCTGCCAATATCGGAATATCGTGCCATGAAAGATGGTTGGCGACAAAGAATACATCCCAGCGGAGGGGGCTGCCGTGAACGCGAACGCGCGCGCCCAAGGCCCGAGTGGCAATGCGTAAGAATAACATCGCCCATGGCGACGGCAATCGCAGCGCATGCCAGACGAGATGAAGTGGCAATAACACAGCGAGCGGCACGGCAATCCACACGACGCGTATTGCGAACAGGAAATATGCCTGTAGCGGAACCTTTGGTATCGCAATGCTAATAGTTGCCATCGGGTTCCGCTTTAAAATTGGGACAATAATTAAATCTTAACGTGACTAGCCGCCGACTGTGACTGTCCGATGACGGTCCCACGCAACTTTAGTTCGCGGAACGTTGGCATATCATGGTTTATCGCTTTTTCAAACGAAGTGCATCCCAACTGGCGTCGGCCAGCCATCCACCGTCGACGGGCAAGCTTGCGCCGTTGATAAAGCTGTCTTCATGCGCCAGAAAGGCAATCGCCCGGGCGACATCCTCGGGCTTGGCAAAACGGCCCATGGGAACGCGGTCGATGATATCACTATCGGAATAGGCGCCCGAACCTTGATCGGCCTCATCCATTTCCGTTTTAATCCAGCCGGGACACACGGCGTTCACACGCACACCGCGGCCGCCCCATTCTGCCGCAAGCGTTCGCGTTAATCCCACCAATCCGTGCTTTGACGCATTGTAGGCGGATCGATCGATAACGCCGTGAAGGCCGGCAATTGAAGCAACGTTGATAATATTGCCCCGGTTGCGCCCCAGCATCTGCTTTCCGATTTCGCGGCACAGCAAAAACGGACCGGTCAGGTTGATGTTCATGACGCGCTGCCACTGATCGATACTAGTCGTTTCGGCGCTGCAAATCAAACTGATGCCGGCGTTGTTGACCAACACGTCTGCGGCGCCATGGTCGCGGGCAATTTTCGCGGCCAATTCAACAACAAAAGCTTCAGATGAAATGTCCCCGGAAAGCGCGGATACGCTCCCGCCAAGAGCAACCAATGCTTCGATTTGCGCATCCAAGGGCTGCACGTCGGTCATGACAACATGATAGCCTTTTTCGGCGAAAAGCCTTGCCGTTGCAAAGCCAACGCCCTGTGCAGCACCTGTAACCAACGCAACTTTCATAGCCCCACCTTTATATTCTCAATCAACCCTGCGCGCCTTATAGGCACCGGCGGCCCTAATCCAAAAATTTTTTTAACCGGTCCCGTCATATTCCCCATTTGTGCCTGACCGCAAACCCGCCCTAAGGTTCTGCAATAAGGAGCAGGGCTTTTATGCAAACATCGGCACGAGTGGTCATAATCGGCGGCGGCATAATGGGGGCTTCGTTGCTTTACCATCTCGCTGAACTCGGGTGGACGGACTGTCTGCTAATTGAAAAGGATGAGCTGACCTCTGGCTCGACATGGCATGCGGCTGGCCAGTGCCCCAATATCACGGGCAGCTTCAACCTTGCCAAGATGCATGCGTATAGCAACGATCTCTATCCGCGGCTTGAAGGTTTGACCGGGCAATATGTTAGTTGGCATAAATCCGGCGGCATCCGTCTTGCAACCAACGAGCGCGAGTTGGCGTGGATGCGCTACATTCAGGGCTTTTCGAAAATTATCGGGTTCGAGATGGAGATTATCCCGCCTGAGGAAATTCTCCGCCACAATCCATTCATGACCCTTGACGGTGTCATCGCCGGTGCGCGGACGACCGAAGACGGGCATGCCGATCCATCGGGTATTTGCAACGCGCTCGCCATTGGTGCCAAGAATATGGGCGCGAAAATCGTGCGCAAAAACCGCGTTACGGGCCTGACGCAATTGCCATCTGGCGAATGGGATGTGGAAACGGAAAAGGGCACGATTCGGGCCGAAATAGTCGTAAATGCGGCGGGATGTTATGCCCGGCAAATCGCGCAAATGGCGGGCATTGATATTCCGGTGACGAACATGGAACATCATTATGTTGTCACCGATCCTATCCCCGCATTCAAAGATCGCGATGAAGAAATACCGGTCATGCGTTGCCCCCATGTGTCGGGATATTTCCGGCAGGAGCAGAAAAGCGGACTGATTGGCGTGTACGAAAATACAGGTCTCGCCGAAGCATGGGCGCCACGCGGTGGAAACCCTGAATGGGATTCGACCAGCGAGTTGTTCCCCGAAGATCTGGAGCGGATCGCTCCATGGCTGGAGCGCGCGATTGAACGGATGCCGATTTTCGGTGAAGTCGGTCTGCGGCGCTTCGTCAACGGCGCGATTCCGCATACGCCCGACGGCGGACCACTGTTGGGGCCAGCGGTTGGCCTAAAGAATTTTTGGCATTGTTGCGGCACAAGCTTTGGCATCGCGCAAGGCGGCGGAGCTGGAAAATATCTGGCGCAGTGGATGGTGTTCGGTGATGCGGATATCAACATGACCGAATTCGATCCGCGCCGTTACGGCCCTTACGCGGACGAAGATTACAGCCGCGCTAAGGTTTTCCTTGATTACCGCATGACGTTCACGACCCGGCTTCCCGGCGAAGAAGAGCCCGATGGCCGCCCGCAAAAGATGAGCGCGCTATATGGCCGCTTGCTGTCCGCTGGCGCGGTATATGGCGAAACCTACGGCTGGGAGCGGCCTAAATATTTTGCCCTCGACGGTGCAGAAGAAGAAGGTGGCTATCACCGCACCAACAGCTTTGACGCGGTCGCGGCAGAGGTAAAGGCTGTTGCCGAGCGGGTCGGCGTGCTCGACCTGTCCGGCTTTGCGAAATATGATGTGAGCGGACCAGATGCCGAGGCATTCCTCAACCGTATTTGCGCCAACCGCATGCCCAAGAAATTGGGCGGTATCGGCTTGGTCCATCCGCTGTCGGTGCAGGGCCGCATTTATGGCGAAATGACCGTCACGCGTTTCGCCGATGACCATTTCTATTGCCTCTCGGCAGCAGCCGCTGAACAGCGCGATTGGGATTTGCTGATCCAAAGCAAATTGCCGGATGAAGATGTGACTATCCGCAATCTGACAATGGACCTTGGCGTTTTGGTGATGAACGGCCCGCGTTCGCGCGACGTGCTGGAGAAGCTGACGGACGCGGACCTGAGCAATGAAGGTTTCCGCTGGCTCAGTGGTCAGGAAATCGTGATTGCGGGCATTAGCATGCGTGCGCTGCGTGTGTCTTATGCAGGCGAGTTGGGCTGGGAATTGCATCCTGCGATGAAGGACCTCGCGGCACTCTACGAAGCAGTATGGGAAGCAGGGCAGGAATTCGGCATCGTCAATTACGGACTATACGCAGCAAACAGCATGCGGGTCGAAAAAGGTTATAAAGCCTGGGGTTCCGAGCTTACCAACGAATTGACGATGATTGAGGCAGACATGCCGCGCTTCATCAATTTCAATAAGGATGATTTCGTCGGCAAGCAGGCAACGTTGGATGCGCCGGAGCGCTTCCGCATTGTGTACGGCGCGGTTGATGCAGACAATGTCGATGTGCGCGGTGGCGAGCCAATTTTGGTGGGTGACCATTGTATCGGCCTGACGACATCAGGCGGCTATGGCCATCGCGTTGGCAAGAGCCTGTTTTTCGCCTGCGTGCCCATTGAAAATGCGGCGCCGGGGTCGCAGTTCGATATCGTGTTGCAGGGCGAACGACGCATCGGCACAGTGCTGGAGCACCCTGTTTACGATCCTGATAACGCCAAGATGAAGGTCTGATCCGCGTGGCTGAATTACCCAAAAAGGCAAAAGTCGTCATCATCGGTGGCGGTGTCATCGGCTGTTCGATTGCATATCACCTGACCAAGATCGGCTGGGACGACGTGGTCTTGCTGGAACGCAAGCAATTGACCAGCGGCACGACATGGCATGCGGCGGGGTTGGTCGGGCAATTGCGGCCCAGCATCAACATGACCAAGCTCGCAAAATATACCGGCGAGCTCTATCGCGGGCTTGAGGCGGAAACCGGCCAAGCCACTGGCTATCGCCAGTGCGGTTCGATTTCGATGGCCACCAATGCCGAACGCTTTGAGGAGCTAAAGCGCAGCGCATCCATGGCCAAGGTATTTGACCTGCCCGTGCATGTCGTAACGCCACAAGAAATCAAAGAGCTGGCCCATATCGTCAATGTCGATGATGTCGTCGGCGGTATTCATATCCCAAGCGACGGCTATGCAAATGCAGTTGATATTACGCAGGCCTTGGCCAAAGGTGCGCGCACCGGTGGCGCGAAAATCTTTGAAAACACCAAAGTCACCAGAATCCGCCACAATGGTGATCGCATCACGGGCGTGGATACGGACGATGGTTCGATTGACGCTGATTATGTCGTCATCTGCGGTGGTATGTGGACGCGCGATTTGGCAGCCAGCGTTGGCGTCGCTGCGCCATTGCACGCATGTGAGCATTATTATGTTCTATTCGAAGGCGTCGAAGGAATCGACAATACACTGCCGGTTCTGCGCGATTATGATTATTGTGGCTATTATAAATATGACGCGGGCAAGCTGCTTGTCGGCGCATTTGAACCCAATGCGCGGCCTTGGGGTATGGACGGCATATCCGAAGATTTCTGTTTCGATGAAATTGCGGGAAGCTTCGAACATTTCGAGCCATTGCTGATTGATGCGATGCGCCGTGTGCCTGCACTTGAAAAAGCGGGTATTCAAAAATTCTTCTGCGGTCCCGAAAGCTTCACCCCGGACGTGCGATACCATCTGGGTGAAAGCGCTGAATTGAAAGGCTGCTTTGTTGCCGCTGGCCTCAACTCCATCGGCCTGCAGTCGGCGGGCGGCGTGGGCAAGGTTATGGCGGACTGGATCCGCGATGGTATTCCGCCGGCAGACCTGTGGACCGTCGATATCCGCCGCAACATGCCGTTCCAGATTAACCGCAAATATCTGCGCGAACGCGTTACCGAAAGCCTCGGCCTACTGTACGCGACGCATTATCCGTTCAAGCAATATGAAACCGCACGCGGGGTGCGCAAATCGGCACTGCACGACCGGCTCGTCGCGCAAGGTGCGTGTTTTGGCGAAGCTTTCGGCTGGGAACGCGCCAACTGGTATGGTGAACCGGGCAGCACGCCGGAATATGAATATAGCTATGGCCGCCAGAACTGGTTTGAAGCCAATGCAGAGGAATGCAAGGCCGTGCGCGAAGCGGTTGGCCTGTTCGACCAATCAAGTTTTGCCAAATTCCGTCTTGAAGGCCGCGATGCCATGGCCGTGCTTAACCGCGTTTGCGCCAACGACGTCGATGTTGCCCCGGGCAAGCTGGTCTATACCCAATGGCTCAATGAAAAGGGCGGTATTGAGGCTGACCTGACCGTCACGCGCCTTTCGGAAACCGCATATCTGATCGTCACCGGCGCTGAAACCGAGGTGAAGGATTTCAACTGGTTGAAACGCCATACGCCCGAAGATGCACATGCGGTGCTGACCAATGTGTCGTCAGGCATGGGTGTCATTTCGATCATGGGACCCAACAGCCGCGCGTTGCTGCAATCGATTAGCCCCAATGACCTGTCGCATGAGGCATTCCCCTTTGCGACCTCGCAAGAGATTGAGTTGGGCTATGCCATCGTGCGGGCATCGCGCATTACCTATGTCGGTGAGCTGGGGTGGGAGCTTTATATTCCCACTGAATTCATGGCGGGCGTATATGACGCGATCGTCGCGGCTGGCGCGGCGTTTGGATTAAAACATTGCGGCTATCACGCGCTGAACGCGCTGCGCATGGAAAAGGCCTATCGCCACTGGGGCCATGACATCACGGATGAGGATACACCGTTGGAAGCGGGGCTCGGCTTTGCCGTGAAGATGGACAAAGCCGGTGGTTTCATCGGGCGCGAGGCTTTGGCCGCGCAAAAGGAAGCAGGCCTTAAACAGCGGCTTGTGCAGTTCTTGGTCAAATCACCCGAGCCAATGCTCTATCACAATGAACCGATTTGGCAGGGCGACCGGATTGCCGGCTATATTCGTTCAGGAATGTATGCCCATACGCTCGGCGGCGCATGCGGACTTGGCTATGTCGATGCCGCCGATGGCGGTGTTGTCGGGCCAATTGGCGCCGATGATTATGAAATCGAGATTGCCGGTGTCCGCTATCCTGTCACCGCGTCGCTCAAACCTTTTTATGACCCCACAAATGCACGGATCAAAATCTAATGTCGCACACTGAACTTATGGGCCGCCTCGCTGCAAACACGCAGGTTGGATACAGCTTTGATCAGGAATTCTACACCAGCGATGCGGTTTTTAAAGCCGACTTTGATCAAATCATCAGCCGGAAATGGTTGCTGGCGGGCCATGTGTCACGCATCCCGAATAAAGGCGATTATTTCCTATACCGGGTCGGTAATGAACAGATTATCGTCATTCGCGAAAACAGCGAAAGCGTCCGCGCATTTTTCAACGTCTGCCGCCACCGGGGCTCGACGATTTGTCAGTCGGAAAGCGGAAATGCGCCGCGCTTGGTCTGCCCCTATCATGCATGGACATTTGGGCTTGATGGCCGCCTGATCTCCGCGCGGTTAATGCCGGAGGATTTCGACAAAGCCGAAAACAGTCTGTTCGCGTGCCACATCCGCGTTTTTCATGGCCTGATTTTCATCAACATGAGCGAGGGTGAACCGGACGACTTTGACGCGACCTTTGGCGACATGGGCGCAATTCTCGACTATCATGGTTTTGCTGATGCCCGGATCGCGCACGCTGGCAGCTATCCCACTACCGCCAATTGGAAGCTGGTCATCGAAAATTTCTTTGAATGCTATCATTGCGTGCCTTCGCATCCCGAATTCTGCTCGATGCATGCATCCGAGTCGATTGTTGCCGTTGGCGCAGGGCCAAGTTCGGGACCTGCTGACGCCATTGCAAGCTTCACGCCCAAGTTGCAGGCTTGGGAAGAAAGCGCAGCGGCGGCAGGACGGCCAATCGGCAATATCGATGACGCCCCCGAAAGCAGCCACCTGCGTCTGTTGATGCAGCGGATGAACAAGGATGGCTGGGCATCAGAAACGCAGGATGGCTCAGCGCCGGCGCCTCTCATGGGCAAACGGACAAAGGCGGATGGCGGTCGGATGCACCTGAGCTTCAGCCCGTTCAGTCAAATTGTGGCCGACGACCATTTCGCTATCCTGTTCCAGTTCACGCCGCGCGGCGCGCTGGAAACCGATGTGGAAATGATTTGGCTTGTCGATGGCCGTGCGACGGAAGATCAGGTTGACATTGAAAAGATGATCTGGGGCTATCACGCGACAACCACGCAGGACAAAGTCATTACCGAAAACAATCAGACGGGGATTATGTCGAGCCGTTACCGTCCGGGTCGCTATTCCGACCAAGAGGGCAGCGTTCTTAACTTCCAGAAATGGTATCTCAACCAGTTCGGGCTGGCGCGCGCCGAGTGACCATTGCCGCCAACATGCGGGCAGTTTTGCTGACCGGCCATGGCGGTTATGAAAAGCTGGAATTGCGTGATGATGTGCCGGTACCGAAACCCGGTGTTAATGATGTCCTGATCCGTGTTGGTGCGGCGGGCGTCAATAATACGGATATCAACACGCGCATTGGCTGGTATTCCAAATCAGTCGCTGAGGCAACGGAGACGGGCGCTGCAGAAGGACTTGAAGGCGCTGGCGATGATGGCTGGTCCGGTACCGCGTTTCAATTTCCGCGCATTCAGGGTGCAGATGCTTGCGGGAGGATTGTCGCAGTTGGCGATAATGTCGATCCCGCCCGTATCGGTGAACGGGTCTTGGTCGAACCGGTCTTTTGCGGCACGAGCCGTTACGACATCCTTTATTTCGGTTCGGAAGTTGATGGCGGCTTTGCGGACTATGCCTGTGTTCCTTCGGTTCATGCGCACCGCGTTGAATCTTCGTTTTCGGACATCGAACTGGCTAGCTTTCCCTGCGCTTATGGAACTGCGGAAAACATCCTGACCCGTATCAATTTGCAGGCAGGCGAGCGTGTACTCATCACGGGTGCATCAGGCGGCGTTGGCTCGGCGGCAGTCCAGCTTGCGAAACGGCGCGGGGCCGAGGTCATCGCCATGGCGGCGGATGCAAAGGCAGATAGCGTCCGCGCGCTTGGCGCGTCCCAGGTCATTCCGCGCGATGCCAATTTGGTATCATTGTTCGGGCAAGAGTATTTTGACGCCGCTGTCGATATTGTCGGCGGCGCGCAGTTCGGCGAGATCCTAAACGTTCTTACGCGCGGAGGCCGCTATGGCGTATCCGGTGCCATTTCGGGGCCTGTTGTCGATCTTGACCTTCGGACGCTCTATCTTAAGGATTTGCGCCTGATAGGTTGCACGGTTTTGGAGCCGGACGTTTTTGCAAACCTCGTCTCCTATATTGAACGCGGAGAAATCCGGCCCGTGGTTGCAGCCACCCATGACTTATTCGACATCGTCAAAGCGCAAGAAGCGTTTTTGACTAAGCAGCATGTAGGAAAGATCGTCCTGTCGCTTTAGTCAACGGTTTCAATCAGATCGCCGATACGGCCAACGATTTCGTCGATATGCGCTTTCTCCAGAATGAGCGGCGGCGACAATGCAATGATATCGCCGGTCGCGCGGACCAACAAACCATTGTCGAAGCATTTGTGGAACAACTGCATGCCCCGCTTGCCAACGCCACCTGCATGGGGCGCAAGCTCAATGGCGGCAACAATGCCCATATTGCGGATATCGATAATGTGGCGTTTGCCCTTCAGGCTGTGCACTGCGTCCTGCCAATAACCATGCAGCGAGCTTGCGTGCTCAAAAATCCCCTCCGACTTGTATAGATCAAGCGTTGCAAGGGCTGCTGCCGCTGCCAAGGGGTGGCCGGAATAGGTGTAGCCGTGGAACAATTCGATGCCATCAGGGCCGCCCTCTACAACACCGTCATGAATGTGGCGGCTGACCGCAACCGCGCCCATAGGCACGGCGGCGTTGGTAAGGCCCTTTGCCATCGTGATGATGTCTGGCGTCACGCCGAGCGTTTCGGATGCAGTGGTGCCGCCAACACGGCCAAAGCCGGTGATGACTTCGTCAAAGATCAGCACGATGCCGTGCTTGCGCGTGATTTCACGCAGTTTTTCGAGATAGCCAATCGGTGGTACCAGAACGCCGGTTGACCCCGCCATGGGTTCAACAATGACCGCGGCAATGGTTTCAGCACCATGCAGCGCGACGATAGCCTCCAGATTGTCGGCCAGATGCGCGCCCCATTCGGGACGACCCATGGTGAAGGCGTTGTGTTCCAGATTATGGGTATGCGGTAGATGGTCGACGCCGGTTAACAAGGTACCAAATTGCCGCCGGTTGTTGACGATGCCGCCAACCGAAATACCGCCAAAGCCAACGCCATTATAGCCACGCTCACGTCCAATCAGGCGCGTGCGCGTGGCTTGTCCAATGGCGCGCTGATAGGCGAGCGCGATCTTCAACGCGGTGTCGACCGATTCGGATCCCGAATTGGTAAAGAAAATGCGGTCCAGCCCCTCAGGCATGATCGTCGCCAGTCGCGACGCCAGTTCAAACGCAAGCGGGTGGCCCAATTGGAATGGCGGGGCATAGTCCAGCTCGGCTGCGCATTTTTGGATCGCTTCGACAATCGGCGCGCGGCAGTGGCCCGCGTTTACCGCCCATAGGCCGGCGGTACCGTCAAGGATCTGACGTCCGTCGTCGCTGGTGTAATGCATGTCCTTTGCCGACGCCAACTGACGCGGCGTGGTTTTGAACGCCCGGTTCGCAGTAAACGGCATCCAAAATGCCGCGAGGGGGTCATTCTCCAGTTTCATCCATTCTCTCCAACAACCGGTTTCATATGCTTATGCGATATGCAGGCCATTATCCGTGATTGAAAAGATTGTTGCGTCCGGAAAATTTTGGTGGGCATCAATTTTTCAGCTGCTTTGCTTGCACGCGGCATTTGACCCAATATCCAACCAAAAAGAGCGCTGCCACCAGAACGCTCGTCCAAAGTTCAATGGCGTGCGATTTAGAAACGCCCATCAGCACCAGAACGCCGACCATCCCGGCAATGGCCGTCCATGTGCCATAGGGGTGGAGCCACATTTTGATCTGTAGTTTTTCAGGAGCTTTAGCTTCAAAATCGGCGCGGAGCCGTAACTGCGCCCAAGCAATCAGCAGATAGATAAACAGCATGATCGCGCCCGAAGCATTCACCAGAAAATTGAACACCCTGTCAGGCGACAGCACCGATGCGGCGAGTGCGAAATAGCTGAAGAGGCTGGCGATAAGGATCGCACGGGCAGGCACTTTCGCTTTGCTCAATTGCACACAAGATTGCGGCGCATCACCATTTTTGGCGAGGCCGAACATGGCGCGTGACGTGATATAGATGCCCGAGTTCAGGCACGACAACACGGCCACAAGCACGATGCTATTCATAATCAAATCGGCGGAAGGATAACCCATGACGCGCAACGCTTGGGCAAATGGCGATACGCCGACTTCGATTTCGTTCCATGGCACGATGGAAACGATCATCAGGATCGACAATACAAAGAATATGAGAATGCGTGTCGATACCGATATGGTCATACGCGCGATGGTGCTTGCGCCATCTTCCGATTCTGCGGCCGCCAGCGTTGCGATTTCGGCGCCGCAAAGCGAAAATATCGTTGTCGATACACCAACGAAAATGACGGCAATACCTGCTGGCGCAAAACCACCATGTTCGGTGAGGTTCGAAAATGTCGGGCCGGAGGGCGACGTGATGCCCGTGGCATAAGCGGCGGTGGCAAGAATGAAGACGATAATCGCAATGACCTTTGTCGAAGCGAACCAGAATTCGAATTCTCCGTAGGATTTGGCGGACATCAAATTAACCGCGGTCAATATCGCCATCAACACCACACCGATTTGCCAAACCTCAAGCATCGGAAACCAGCTGTTGATAATCTTCGCGCCCGCAATTGCTTCAATGGCGATCACGACGACCCAGAAGTACCAATAGAGCCATCCGACAAGAAACCCGGCCCAATTACCGACGCCGGTTCGGGCAAAATCGGGAAAAGTCTGAACACCAGGCATCGCCATGGCCATTTCGGAGATCATCCGCATGACGAGTAAGACGAGAAACCCCGCTAACGCGTAGCTTATGACGGCAGCAGGCCCGATTGTGCTGATGGCCGTCGATGAACCAACAAACAGGCCAGCACCTATGATGCCGCCAAATGTGATCATCGAAACATGCCGGGACTTGAGTGTTCGGCTAAGTTCGTTCGCACCCGTTCCTGCTTGTGGCGTCGCTAAGCTTGTGTCCATGTGTCGGATTCCCCCTCGTTCAAAACGGTTCTAGCTTCGAAACAAGCGATCTGTAAATGTCGGCTATCAAACAAAATTGATACCTGCCGTCTTTCGTGGCGAAAAAGTTGAAACGCAAAGGTTATAATTTTTGCTTATAAGCCACGGCATTAGACTGACATGCGCCTGATGCGCTGATATGGCATAAGCGAGGGGATGTAATAACCGCAATGGCCACCGTCTTAACTGACCACCGAAAAGAAAAGATCGCCACGATTGAGGCGCTGGATGCGCGGCTCCGTTGGTTGTCGTCATGGATTGTCCATAACGCCAACCATTTACGGGAAAAGCGCGACGGCCTTAAGGTAGGCGGGCATCAGGCGAGTTGCGCTTCGATGACGGCGATTATGGCTGCCCTATATTTCCATGCGCTTCGCCCGCAAGACAAGGTGTCGGTGAAGCCCCATGCAGGCCCCGTGTTGCAGGCCATCCATTATTTGCTGGGCAACCAATCACTGCAGCAATTGCAGCAGTTTCGCGCATTGGGCGGCGCACAAAGTTATCCGTCACGCACCAAGGATAAAATCCCCGTGGATTTTTCAACCGGCTCGGTTGGATTGGGTGTTGCGATTACGGCCTTTTCTAGCCTCGTTCAGGATTATCTTGTGGCGCATGGGTCGCTAGATGAAGCGGACGCCGGCCGGATGATATCGCTGATGGGCGACGCAGAGCTTGATGAGGGCAATATCTACGAATGCCTGATCGAAGCCTATAAGCACGACATTCGCAATTGCTGGTGGGTGGTTGATTATAACCGCCAGTCACTGGACAGCACGACCGCTGACCGCATGTTCCGGCGCTTTGATGATATTTTCGAAACCTGCGGCTGGCGTGTTGTTACGTTGAAGAACGGCAAGTTGCAGCGCGCGGCGTTCTCGCGGCCGGGTGGAAAATCGCTTGAGGACTGGATTGAAAATTGTCCCAATGCCGATTTTGCGGTGCTCACCTATAAGGGCGGTGCGGCGTGGCGCGAACGATTGATCGCGGACATTGGCGGTAAGCCGCATGTGGCAAAGCTGCTCGACAGCTTTGACGATGACGGCTTGGCGGCCCTGATGACCAACTTGGGCGGGCATTGCATCGAGTCTTTAATGGATGCGTTCGACAGCGCCGATGATGAACGACCGACTTTGTTTATCGCCTACACCGTGAAAGGCTACGGCCTGCCGCTGGCCGGGCATAAGGACAATCATTCGGGGATGATGAACCCCGCGCAGATTGAACAGCTTCGCGCCAGCATGGGCGTTGATGACGGTCAGGAATGGGAACCATTTGCCGGATTGGGTGGAAATATCGCGGCGCGGTTGAAAGACTTCGTCGGGCAAAGCGTTCTCGCGCACAAGCCGCAAGAGCCCGACGCGCCGGTGATCGCCGTTCCCGAGCGCCTTTCTGTGCCATCGGGTGATGTTCAGTCGACACAATCCGCTTTTGGCAATGTTTTGCTCGATCTCGCTAAATCCTCTGAGACATTAGCCGACCGTATCGTGACAACCGCGCCTGATGTTACCCAGACGACCAATTTGGGCGGATTTGTGAACCAACGCGGGCTTTTCCGCCGATCCGATGTGGCTGACATCTTCCGTGATGCCAAAATTCCGTCGGCACAAAAATGGGCGGCGCATGCCGCGGGACAGCATATTGAACTCGGGATTGCGGAAAATAACTTCTTTCTGCTGCTCACGTCGCTGGGGCTTGCGGCACCGCATTTCGGAACGCGGCTGATTCCGGTGGGTACGGTGTATGATCCCTTTATCGCGCGCGGATTGGATGCGCTGAATTATGGTTGTTACTCCGATGCCCGTTTTTTGCTGGTTGGAACGCCGTCCGGACTGACCTTGGGGCCAGAGGGCGGTGCGCACCAGTCGATCAATACGCCGCTGATCGGGATGGGGCAGCCTGGCCTTGCCTATTTTGAACCGGCTTATGCCGATGAAGTCGCTTTGTTCATGCGCTGGGCATTTGAGCACCTACAGAAACCCGACGGCAGCTCGGTATATCTGCGCCTGAGCACACGCCAAGTGCCGCAGGTGCAACGCGCCGGCACCGCATGGGAAGCCGACGCGTTAAAAGGCGGCTATTGGTTACGACAACCTGCACCCGGCGCTGAAGCGGCCATTGTTTTTACAGGGGCAATTGCACCTGAAGTACTGGCCGCTTTTGACCAATTGGCAGATGATATTCCCGGATTGGGCGTGTTAAATGTGACGTCGCCCGATGTGCTGCATCGCGACTGGTCTGCCAGCAAGGCCGCGCGCTGGACTGATAAGCCGACGCAAACATGCCATGCCGAAGATCTCTTATCGGTTTTGGCACCTGACGCTGGGCTCGTGACGGTGATTGATGGTTCGCCTGGCGCGTTGTCGTGGCTGGGCGGTGTCAGTGGCATGCGGGTAAGTCCGCTGGGCACGGATCGTTTCGGTCAGACGGGGGATCTCATTGATCTGTACGACACCTACCGCCTTGATGCGGTTGCCATCATTGATGCGATGGCGGAGCTGTTCCTTAAGCGGTAGACTGGCCTCGGCCACGTACTAGATTGGGTTTGATTGGCGCGCCCTACAGGAGTCGAACCTGTGGCCTCAAGATTAGAAGTCTCGCGCTCTATCCAGCTGAGCTAAGGGCGCGCGCTGAGAGGCGCAATAACGGCTTTGCCTGCGAACGCAAAGCTGCTTATGTCATTTTATGCAAGATGCTCCCATTGTAACCGAAAGCGCAAGTGCCGTCGCCGGCCGCCAGTTCCGCTATTATGATTTCGTCATGGCCGCATTCGTGGCCATTTTGCTGCTGTCCAATATCATTGGCGCGGCAAAACCGGCCGCAGTGACCATAAGCGGGGAGCAATGGATATTCGGGGCGGGGATATTGTTTTTCCCGCTTGGCTACGTCATCGGCGACGTGCTGACCGAGGTTTACGGCTATGCCCGCGCAAGGCGCGTCATTTGGGCTGGCTTTGCTGCCCTGTTGTTTATGGCGTTCATGAGCTGGGTTGTCGTTGCCTTGCCACCAGCCCCGGGCTGGGAGGACCAAGCCGCCTATGAAACCGTATTCGGACAAGTATGGCGGATCGTGATTGCGTCCATCACCGCTTTTTGGGCGGGTGAGTTTGTGAACAGCTATGTCATGGCGCGCATGAAGATCTGGACAGGTGGTAAGCATCTGTGGTCGCGCACAATTGGATCGACCGTGGTGGGGCAGGGCGTCGATAGCATCATATTTTACCCGCTCGCCTTTTGGGGTGAATGGAGCCAAGAACAGGTGATCAGCGTTATGATTACCAACTGGCTGCTGAAAGTGGGCTGGGAAGTTGTGCTGACGCCGGTGACATATGTCGTGGTAGGCTGGTTAAAGCGTAAAGAGGGCGTCGATATTTTTGACGAGGGCACGAATTTCTCGCCCTTCAAAACCAAAGTTTAGGACGTCATGCAGGATTATGTGCAGCAGTTGGTCGAATATTGGATCGGCTATAAAATCCGTTTGCTTGACGCGGTCGGTCTCACCAACGATGCGATGCACATCCATGGTTCATTGTTGATATTATTTGGTTCAGCAATAATCCTGCGTCGCAGGCCCGACAGTATTTGGTGCTGGTTGATCGTGCTCGTCGCCGAATTGTTCAACGAATATGCTGATCTGCAAGGGCAGGGGCCGGGCGAAGCGACCATCGACGCCGCGATGCATGACCTTTACAACACCATGTTTTGGCCGACGATAATCCTAATTTTGGGTCGGTTTATGTTTCCGCGCGCAAAAAAATCTGACGCAAAAACCGACAGATCAGGCGATTTCGCGGATCAGCCCTTCAAACAATCTGCGGCCGTCTGAACCACCCTGCACGGCCTCAATCATCCGTTCAGGGTGCGGCATCATGCCGAGAACATTGCCTGCGTCATTGAGAACACCCGCAATGTTGCGGGCTGAACCATTGACGGGTTCGGCATAGCGAAACGCAACGCGGCCTTCGCCTTCCAAGCGATCAAGCGTCGCATCATCTGCAAAGAAATTGCCGTCATGATGGGCTACCGGAATGTGGATTTTTTCACCGGCTGAATATCCGCTGGTGAACATCGATTGGCTGTTTTCGACCGTCAGGCCGACCGTGCGGCAGACGAAACGAATGCCCGCGTTGCGCATCAATGCGCCGGGCAACAGGCCCGCTTCGGTCAAGATCTGGAAGCCATTGCAGACGCCGAGCACAGGGACACCGCGACCCGCAGCGGCAATGACCGCCTGCATCACGGGCGAACGTGCCGCCATTGCGCCTGAACGCAGATAATCGCCGTAGGAAAAACCACCGGGGATTGCGATGAGGTCTAGTCCGGATGGCAGCTCGCTCTCGCGGTGCCATATGAGGCTTGTGTCCGCGCCGGTGATGTCACGAATGGCAACCGCCATGTCACGGTCGCAATTCGATCCGGGAAATTGAATGACGGCAGCGCGCATCATGCTTGCTCGATTTCGAAATTCTCAATGACCATATTGGCCAACAATTTCGTGCACATGGATTCCAGATCAGCCTTGGACAGACCAGGTTCATGCTCAATTTCAATCAGGCGGCCCGCCCGCACATCATGAACGCCCGAAAACCCAAGGCCTTCGATCGCGTGATGAATGGCTTTCCCTTGCGGATCGAGCACGCCGTTCTTCAGAGTGACAAAAATACGGGTTTTCATGTGGGCCCTATCTGCTTGGTTGTTCGCCTTTCCTATAGAAGGCGCGCCGCGCGATTCAAGGGTAAGCTCAAACCCAACAGCATTTTCAACATGTTCGGTGCGGCGCTTTTACGGATTGGAGGGCGCCATGATGGGTTTGGCAATGGCCGCGTCAGGTAACGCGTGGAATGTGAACTGTGCGGGTTTGCTGAGATACTGTTTGGCCAATGCCCATAAATCCTGTGCAGTAATCGAATTGAACATTTTTTCGCTCTGCCGGAACCGGTTCAGCTTATCCGGATTGGTTTGCGCTTCTGCCGCAACACCCAGCCATGTCGGGTTGCGCTTTTTCCAGTCGGCGTAGCTTTCGAGCACAGGTTTGCCTGCGCGTTCAAACAGGTCGTTGTCAACCGGCGCTTTCACGATTTCGGCCATGACCTGATCAACCGTACTTTCGATGGCGGCGAGGTCCTTGGGATCGCCTGATGTCGAAATCGAAAATGCACCACGGTCGCGATAGAACTCCGCCATTTCTGATCCTGCCTGCACGCCATATGTCGCGCCCAGCTTTTCCCGCAATTCATCGGTAAGGCGAAGGGTTACGACACGTGCCAACAGATCCATCGACTGCGTCCGCTTCTGATCGCTGTCACCTGTGGTGGGCCAAACCCGGCGCCATCCCAATTGATTGGCTTCACCTTTGTGCGGGATATCGAAATTCCCGTTTGCGGCGCTCCAGCGTGCGTCCTGAGGTGTCATATCTGCCGCGCCGCTTCGAGTGGGCATGGCACCAAAAGTGCGGGCAACAGCGGCAATTGTGGCGGCTTCGTCGAGGTCGCCGACGATTGCGATTTCCATCCTGTTTTGGGTCAAGGCATCGCCCAATGCCGATTTCAGCTTCGTAAAATCAGCCGCTTGAATGTCTTCAAGCGGTGCCAGCGCAAAGCGGGGGTCATTGTCGGTCATGATTCTGGCCATGGCGACGCTCAATGCCGAACCCGGAGTTGCGTCCAGCCGCGCGAAAATTTCGGGCAATGGGCGGCGGAACAAGCGCAGGGCGCTGTCGGCATAGCCGGGATATTTGGTGTACGCCGCCATCACCTGCAACTGGCGCTCCAAGTCCACAGGCGCGACAGCGCCAGTGCCGCCGAAATGGTCTTCAGCTATCCCGAGCGCGGGTGTGACGGTTGTCCCGGCAAGCAATGAGCGCAGGTCTTCAAAATCATGCGCCGCAAGACCACCGGAAACATAAGCCCCGTACATCAGCCAAGCCAATACCGCCTCATCCTTCGCATAAAAAAGCAATTGTCCGCCATCGATCCGCAGGGAATAGCGGACGCGATTGTCCTCAAAATCGGTTTTTTTGAGGTTCAGCAAAACGCCATTGGCAAAGCGGATCGTGCGAATGCCAAGGTCGGGGATGACTGTATCTGCAACGACGGTGCCGGCGGGGCCAAAGTCCGTGTAGGCAAATGCGCTCGTTGCGCGCGCAACGGGTGCCGCCACCGCAACGGCGCGGCTTGCGGCATAGGCGGCCAAGATATCATCGGAAGATGTCCCTGACGTCTGCTTCGTCGACAGAAAAATTTGCGGGGTCGTCATCTGGCCGAACCATTTTGCGAACTCCGCATTGACGGCAGTTTTCGTCATGAACGGCCGCAATTGGCGCCATAGCAGCAACCGGTAGGCGTCTGAATTATAGACGTTATCATCAAGTCCGACCAATGCGTTGGCGATCGAAGCGCTTTGCTCTGTGCCCTCTGCCTTGGCGTTATTTTCATAAGAGGTGTCGAGGCGCTTTATCTGCTCGGCAATTTCGGTGTCGTCAAAACCATGTTGCAGGGCTTGCCGGACTGCCTGTTCTGTAAATGGCAGCAATGCCCGCCGACTGCCGTCTTTGCCGGCTGCGGCAAAGCTGACTGCGGCATAATTGTCGCAGATGCCTAAGGTAAAGTTTACACCACCACCTAGAAAGGGGATGTCCTCTGAACGCGACCGGCGGCTTATCCGCTGGGAAATGATGGCCGATGCAATTTGCATCTTGAGTTCAATCATCGCCCGTTCGACGGTGTCGGGCCGGGGTTTGTCCTTGAAAAACTGTTGAACGGCAATGACTTCATTGATTTCAGGATGGGTAAAACTTGCGGCAGACACGCCACGTGTCGTATCGAGTTCGCACCGGTCAAGGTCCCCCAAGGGTGGTGCTGTGACCTGCCAATCGGCGAATTTGTTCGCCAATTCGCGTTCAATCGCGACAGAGTCCACTGGCCCGACGATGATGATTTTGATCCGGTCTGGCCGATAATATTTGCGATATAGCGCCTTCAACCGGTCCGCAGGTGCGGTTTCGATAATCTCGGATAGCCCAATCGGGTAGCGGGTCGAAAAATAGGTGTTGGGATAATAGAGATTGTTGGCAGCCCGCCCACTTTGGAACGCGAAATTTTCGCGCTCGCGTCGCTCCGCCAATATGATCCCACGTTCACGATCAACCGATGCGGGGTTAAACGAGATATTACGCGCGGTTTCACGCATCAGGAACAAGGCGCGCTCAATCAGGCGTGGGTCGGCTTTCGGCAAATCAAGCTTATATTGGGTCTGCGTATAGCCCGTTGACGCGTTCGTATCGGCGCCAAAGGATAGGCCAAGCCGCTCAAGCATTTTGACCATCTCGCCCTCGGGCACATTGGTGGTGCCGTTAAAGGCCATATGTTCGATGAAATGCGCGAAACCCTGCTCGTCATCAGCCTCTGCTGCCGACCCGAAGTCGATGGTCATGCGCACAAGCACCTGATTCTGGGGGCGCTGGTTGGGGCGAATGGCGTAGCGCAGACCATTGGGCAGCCGCCCGTAAATGATACTGGCGTCCGATTCGAGGTCAGATGTCTCGGCATTCCACGGTGCGGTGCGTTCCGTACCGTGGACTTTCGTTCTCTCTTGCGGTGCAGCGGACACAGCGGTTGTGCCTACAAAACAGGCAGCCGCCGCCAATAAACCTAAAAGTCTCTTGTTCATCGATCGACTTTGTCCAGAGAAAGCGACCGTTAGCAAGATGCAAAGATGTAAATTCTTGTGTTACTTGCCTTTACGTAGCCTGTGGCTAACCATATCGAGCACCGCGCCTTCGCTTTCATCCGGCATCAGGCCCAGACGACGCGCCACTTCTTGATAAGCTTCGGCTTCGCCACCCAAATCACGGCGGAAACGATCCTTATCAAGCTTTTCGCCGGTTTCGATGTCCCAAAGGCGGCATCCATCCGGGCTGATTTCGTCCGCCAAAATGATGCGCGAAAAATCGCCGTCAAACAGTCGGCCAAACTCCAGTTTGAAGTCCACCAATCGAATGCCAATCGCTGCGAACATGCCGCACAAGAAATCGTTGATGCGGATCGCCATCGCAGAAATGTCCTGCATTTCCTCCTGCGTGGCCCAGCCGAAGCATGCGATATGCTCTTCGGCGACCAAAGGATCGCCCAAGCTGTCGTCTTTGTAGCAATATTCCAGCAATGTGTGGGGTAGCGGTGTGCCCTCTTCGATACCAAGACGTTTGGACAATGTGCCCGCAGCAACGTTGCGCACAATCACTTCGATCGGCACGATTTCAACTTGCCGGATGAGCTGCTCACGCATGTTCAGGCGGCGGATGAAGTGGGTGGGAATGCCAATATGGCTCAGGCGCGTGAAAACATGCTCTGATACGCGATTGTTAATGACGCCCTTGCCAGAAATCGTTCCCTTTTTCTGGGCATTGAAGGCGGTCGCATCATCCTTGAAATATTGGATCAGCGTGCCAGGTTCAGGGCCTTCATACAGAATCTTGGCCTTGCCTTCGTATATTTTGCGGCGGCGGGTCATATGTGGTCCCTGACTTTGCTTAAAATGACGTGCCCCGGCGGTGCCGGTCGTGAAGTGACCAAACGCTGCCGGGGCATTTTGGTCGCTATAATCCATTGCATGCGGCGGCGCAATTCGAGATAGGCCCCTTGAAGGACAGGAAAGGACAGATTTTTGCCCATCGATCTGGATTTGCTGCTTCAGGCCTACGCCAATGGCATATTTCCGATGTCCGACGCCCGCGATGACCCGGATACTTTTTGGATTGAACCGGAATATCGCGCGATTTTGCCGCTGGAGGGGTTTCGGCTGTCCAAATCATTGGCGAAAACGATCCGGCAGGGGCGGTTTACCGTCACGGCGGATACCGCTTTTGCCGAAATTATCGCAACATGCGCCGAGTCGCGGGATGATCGACGCGAGACGTGGATAAACCCTGATATCGAAGAATCCTTTTGCCAGCTGCATGCACAAGGCCGCGCGCACAGCGTGGAATGTTGGCTCGATGGCCGATTGGTCGGCGGGCTTTACGGGCTCGCCATGGGCCGTGCATTCTTTGGCGAAAGCATGTTCTCGCGGGAGACCGATGCGTCAAAAGTGGCGCTGGCATGGCTTGTCGCGCGTCTTCAACTGGGTGGCTTCGCATTGCTGGATTGTCAGTTCATGACGGACCATCTGGCCAGCCTTGGTGCCATTGAAATCACCCAAGGTGCCTATCTGAAATTACTCGAATCGGCGTTGACGACCACCGGTCAGCCTTCGTCGGGTTTAGCTTCTTCCGTTGACGGAGCGGCAGGCTCTGCAGGCGCAGCCTGGGGTGCGCTTGATGATGCGTTATCGGTAGGCGCTGTCGCTTCTTTCTCCGACGGTTTTTCTTCGACCGGCGTCTCTTCGCCGGGGAAGCTCATCCTGCAGCTTTTGACCCAGACATCGTAGACCGGGTGTTCAACAACATTTGCGGCCGGGTTTTCTTTAAAAAGCCAGCCTGAAAACACACTGCGCCATTTTTCAGCATCGTTTGTGCCCGGCGGGCGTTCCTGCACCAGCAGTTGAACAAAGGCACCTTCGTCAGGGTAATTTTCCCACGGCGCTGTTTTCTCGCAAGCACGCAATCTTACGACAACTTTACCAAAACGAATGGCTTCGCCGGGCTTGAGTTCAATGTCGCGCGTCTGTCCGTTGCGCTTGTTTAACAGGCCCAGAACGGCAACACGTTCGGCCATGGGTGTGCCAAGTGCATTGTCGGAACCCGCAACAATCCGGTCTGCGGTCGCTTGCGCTTTGCCGGATTTTTCGGGTGCCAGCTTTTCTTCGTCAGTGGGTCCGCACGCCGCGAGCGTTGCCAGCAACGGCAGCAGCATCAGGCTGTGCCGGCGAATCATGATGCGTCGGGACTCCACGCCTCATAATCGCCAGTGGCGCGGGCACGATGGCCGCCGCGCTGTATCGATCCTGCTGGGCGATAGGCACGGTCCGTACCCGTCAAATTGGCCTCAGGCAGTGTTTCATAGCCGCGTACGGGCGGCAAATAGCTTTCGGGATGGCCGTCATGGGTGCCGTGCAACCATCCGTGCCAGTCGGGCGCAACGCGGCTTGCATCGTTCGCGCCATTGTAGATGACCCAGCGACGCTTACCGTCGGACGACTGGTAATATTTGTTTCCCTCGGCATCGCTGCCCACAGCTTTGCCCTTACGCCAGCTGTAGATCGCCGTACCGATGGTGGCACCGTCCCACCATGTGAAGATTTTACCGAGAATACCCATGGACCCGCGATTAGGAGCAAGCACGTTGCGGTGCAATCCCTATTTGCCTTACTTGGCGGTCCATTTAACGGTGTCACCAGCCGAAATACCCAGCTCGGCGGATAACCCGCCGCGCAGTTCCAACACGGCTCCAACGGGTTCACCCGAAGAAACCGGTATTGTGGAGTAAGGAATTGCGTTTTCGGCGATGCTCTCAATCGTGCCGTCTGTCCGAACAAAGATGATGTCGAGCGGGATCACCGTGTTCTTCATCCAAAAGCTTGCCATGCGCGGTTCAGGAAAGGGAAAGACCATGCCGGCATTGTCCGCAAGCTCGGTACGGAACATCATTCCCCTGGCCTGCTCCATCGACGTCTGCGCAAGTTCGACCGTAAACGCCCGCGTTTTTGCGGCGCTGGTGATGCACAACGTCACTTGTTCAAGCCCTGCGGCAGACTGACCTGCCCCCGTTCCGGGTTTGCACCCTGCGGTCTGGCTTCCGCCATTGGCAGGCATTGTGCACGCGGCCAGCGAAAGGGCGGTGGCGTACAGACCCATTTTGCCAAGCTTACTTAAGTTCATTTAGGCGATCCTTTTTCGATTCTGGCACAGTTTATAGCGGCACTGCCGGCCTGTTTCACAAAACAACTGCCATTTCCACCTACATTGATCGTCCCGGTTCCGCGATTGAAGATATTGGCCGCTTCGTCGACATTCACGCGGGATTCCCCATTGCCGATATGTTCGAGCCGCAATGTGCGCATGGGGACATTGGCTGCGTCAAAATGACCGGTGCCATTCAATGTGACGCGCCCGTCACGGACTTTGCCGGCCTTTATATCAATCCGCCCGTTTCCGTCGATGTCGGCCGAAAACTGGTCGGTCAGTAGCCGCTCCACCGCAATGGAGCCGTTACCCGCCAATAGCATGCGGGCGGCGTCTTGTTGCTTCACCTCGGAAATGTGCAGGCTTCCATTGCTGCTGACGGTCATGTCTTTAATCGCCTGGGTCGATAGCATGACCTCAAGCGGCTGCGTCATCGGGACGCCCTTTTCGTTGTTCAAAGCACCCTGAAGACGCACACGCAATGTCATGCCGACACGTTCAAGCTTCAGGGCGTCGAGCACTCTTTTGTCGCCTTTGGCTATGGCAGATGGCGCTTTGCCCGTTTGCACCTGTACTTTGATATCGCCGATGACTTGAATATTTTCAAAGCTGGCGACGAGGATTTTGCGTTCGTCGGCCAGCGCGGGCTGCTCAGCAAAAAATCCGACGGACAGGGAGATGGCAACAATTAATGTGCCAATGTTGCCTCGCCCCATTCCACCCAGCCAAGCCATTTTGGTGTCCTTTTCATATAATGGCCGTGTGGCGCATCGCACACAAAGCCAGCATTTGATATGGCCCCAGTTACGGGTCGGGTCAAATGGCATCCGCCTGCAATATGTTTCCAAACAGGCTCAATCCGATTTTGCCATATGGCCGCAGCAGGGTCTGGCGCTTTGCCATGCTCCAAAAATATCAGCCGCCCGCCGGGCCGCAGGACGCGCCGGACCTCAGACAGCGCGGCGGTGGGATCTTGAACCGAGCATAATGTGAAAGTTGTGACGACTGAGTCAAAGCTGTTGTTTTCAAAGGGAAGCGCCTCCGCAATGCCGTTTGCGAAGTTTGCGCTTCGGCCTGATCGCAAGAGCGCATCTTGCGCACGGCCAAGCAACTCCGGCGATGGATCAACACCCGATAATGTGCGCACCTGTGACCAATCGTAAAACTGCAGATTGGTTCCACCACCGCAGCCCAGTTCCAGAATGTCCCCCGATGCACGCGGAACAACCTTTGCACGATCATGCATCACCGCAGGTTGCGTGCAGGCGCAACCAATCAGGCGGGGCACGACGTGCCGGTCCCACCAACCGTTCATGCGCTTTTACCCGTGGTTTTAACATCCGCGACAGCGTCCAAAACCGAGCGTCCGCATGCGGTGAGGGCGAGGGCAGTACATGACGCGAACAACATGATTTTACGCATGGGTCAATCTCCTTGTGCACCGCTGTTATGATGCACTTCGGGATTGTAACTCAAGGGCAAATTGCAATCCGTCCTTCGCACCTATTTCACCCAAGATTTTCGGGATTTTTTCTTTGAAGGGGAAAAAGCCCTTGGTCGCATGTGGCCAGAATTTCTCGTCCCAGCTTCGGCGGATTTGGACGAGCTTTATGCCTTCCCGCTCTAGA
>Ga0315908_10000403_pt1 | contig 34567 bp, 27 predicted proteins | sample LakEriMetagenome_12_FD_203520 | JGI IMG/M metagenome (GOLD analysis project Ga0315908, IMG submission 203520) | Freshwater fungal communities from buoy surface, Lake Erie, Ohio, United States - Buoy 4 MA124 | ecosystem: Environmental > Aquatic > Freshwater > Lake > Lake biofilm | place: USA...
ACAGCCGCTGGTGTTCATCATCGGTCATTGGCGCAGCGGCACGACGCTGCTGCATGAGCTGATGGTGCTGGATGACCAGTTTGCCTACCCGAATACCTACCAGTGCTTTGCACCTTGGCATTTCCTCTTGACTGAGGGGGCGATGAAGCGCTTCGGCAAGGGATTGATCCCCTCCAATCGGCCGATGGACAACATGAGTTCGGGCTGGAATTTGCCCCAGGAAGATGAATTCGCGCTGCTGAATTTGGGGCTGCCCTCCTTCTACCGGCGGCTTGCCTTTCCGCGTTCCAACGGCCAGCGCATCGAGGCGCTGGACATTGAATCGCTCCCCGAGCAGCAGAGGCAGACCTGGATCGACGGTTTTCGCTGGTTCCTCCAGGCGCTCAGCTATCACCATCAAAAGCCACTGGTGCTCAAAAGCCCCACCCATACGGCACGCATCAGACTCCTCATGCAGCTCTTTCCCGAAGCGCGGTTCGTCCACATCTGTCGACATCCCGAAAAGCTATTCCCGTCCACGGTGCGCCTATGGCGCGTGTTGGAACAAGTGCAATCACTTCAGACGCCGTCCGAGAAGGAATCGATCGAGCAGCTGGTGCTGGATTGCCTGCCGATCCTCTATCAAAACTTCGAACGGGACCGAGCCATGTTGCCCGATCACCGGTGGATGGAAGTGAAGTACGAACAGCTGGTAGTGAAGCCGGTGGAGACGATGCGCGGCGTCTACCAGCAGCTAGAGCTGGATTGGAGCGCCCGCATGGAAGAGAAGGTGACCCGCTACATGGCCGACAAGAGTGCCTATTCGGCCAATGTTTTTCATCAAGACCCGGTCAACCAAAAACGGGTCCAGGCCGAGTGGCACGCCTATGGCGTGCGGCACGGATACTATTAGCCAACAGCAGACGATTGCCTTCCTCGAACCTGCTGTCTCACAGCTGATCCAGCGCCAGCCAGTCCCATTCTTCGGGCTCTTCAGGAATGATGAAAGAAGCGTTGGGGAGAAGCATCGAGTAGGCGAAAATCAAATGCGGTAACCGACGACATTTCCCGAGGAACCAAGCCGAAGGGAAAGACCCTCCCCGCTCGTTCCTCGCGACCCTCCCAAGGGGAGGGTGAGGTTTGTTCGTGACTCTGCGGCGGGTCAGGTTGAGATTTGTTTGTGACTCTGCGGCGGGTGAGCAGAAAATCGGTTTTTTCACCCTCCCTCAGGGAGGGTCGCTGAGGAGGAACGACGAAGCGGGGAGGGCTAGATCCTTGTTCGTGCTTCAGGACGGATTTCCCCTTCCCGAGGAACCATTTTTCGCCGCGTGGCTGCGCCCCTTCCTCCCACAAGAGGTCAGCTTTTGCGAGCCTAAGCCTGAGCCGCTGGTTGGCGGCTGCGTCGCATCAGCCATAGTCCTATCAGCACCAGCATCCCACCGATCAACGGCTGCAGTTGCCACGCTTCCCTTAGCCACCACCAACTGACCGCTACCGCCACCAACGTAACGACGTTCTGATACGCCGATGCGTGGGCGCTTCCCAGCTTCTGAACTCCATAGTTCCATGTCGCATAAGCGATCCCAGTCGCAAACATTCCGGTGAAAAAGACTGGCCCCAGCGATCGCCAATCGATCGTTCGCTCGCCCGCGATCGACTCCGCCCAACCCCATCGCCAAGCGAGTAGGCCCAGTGCCAGGTGGATCGGAGTCGTCGCCAGACTGCTCATCAATGTCAGTCGCACCGGCGCGACCGTCGCAAACAGAGGGCGACTGACGACGGTCGCCAGGGCCCAAAGCACCGCCGCCAGAAGGATTCCAAGATTGCCGAAGAAATAACGTGGATCCCAGGCGATCGAACCCCGCGACTGCACTACCAACATCGCGCCGCTGAAGGTCACCAGCAATCCCAACCAACCCATTCGCGAAAGGTGTTCCCCGGCCAACCACCACGCCAACATCGCTGCCCATACCGGCATCGACGCCATGATCATGGCGGTGTTGGTGGAGGTCGTATGATCGATCGACAAGGTGATCGCCAGCGGGTAGGCCAAGCCGCTTAAGAGCGAAAAGACGGCAATCCGCCACCACGGAAGCTTGCTCGACCAAGGGCCATCGACTTGCCAGCGCCACGCCACCAAGCCGATCAAAGTCACCAAGGAAACAACCATCCGGGCTGCGTTGAAAATCAGTGGTGTCCACTGCTCGGTCCCCGCCTTGACCACCGGGATGTTGATCCCCCAAAGAATCGCGGTTCCCAACAGGCACCATTCGGCCGCCAGCGATCTGGCGGCGGCTTGATTCTCCTGATGATTCATCCCGAAATCACCCAAGTGGCTGCTAAAGCCTTCGAACTGCCGACGATCTGATTTGAATATCCTAATGGTGCAATCCACCATTCCGCTACCCAGGCACCAGCGCGATCGAACCACCAGCAGGAATCAGAAACCTTGATATTCTAAAGTTCATTAGAATATCAACCCCCTGGGAGCTCTTTGGAAACGGAGGCGCATGCCGGGGTATTACGAACTGCGAAGCGTGTGGCATGCAGCTTGGCTAGGTGGAAAGTCAGTCCCACAGCCATGACGCATCGCGATCGCATGGCCCGATCACCCGTTCGGTCCCAAGCCGCTCGACCGGCGGCGCGCCGGCACACCGTCCCCGAAAGCGGCTTCTGGATCATCCCCACTGCAGGTCACCGTGGACCGACTTTCTGGCTGCCATTGTTGGCTGGAACAAATCGGCGGCGCGATCTGGCTGCAGCCGTCGTTCGGGTGAGTCGGCATGTTCTGAGGTGGTTTGAGTCGAAGGGAAAAGGCCCTCCCCGCTCGTTCCTCGCGACCCTCCCAAGGGGAGGGTGAGGTTGGTTCGCAACTCTGCTGCGGGTCAGGGTGAGGTTGGTTTGCGAATCTACTGCGGGGGAGGTTGAAATCGGTTTTATTACCCTCCCTCAGGGAGGGTGGCTGAGGAGGAACGACGAAGCGGGGAGGGCTAGATCCTTGTTCGTACTTCAGGACGGCCCTCCCCGTGCTCCTGCTCAATGCAACGCCACTCGCACTCGAAAGGTAGCAAATGACAGAGGGGGTGGCGTGTTAGGAAGAAATGCAAGCAAACACGTTTCATGGCATGCCCTAAGCTCTGGAAATGAAATTTCAGCAAGCCATGGAATCGATCTCTCGCTACGGCAGTGTGGGGGCAATGGGGTGGCGCGTGGTGGAACGACAGCGATGTCGCGGTGGATGATGGGAAGGCCGAGAGTCGTGAGGGCTCTGGATCCAGCCCGATTCCGTACGTGGAAAACCTGTTGAATACCGGAGCGTGAATCTGCATCAGAAATGGGAAATGCCTGGGGGTCGTTGAGGCTCCCTGCGTTTCCTCTAAGAAAACGATCGGAGCGGGTGATGCGAAAAATCTTTTTTCGGGCAGCCCTGAAGGCTTGGCCGGGTCTCGACCCTTACATCCGCTACAAAAGTTGTTCTTTACGCAACTTGCCACTTCATGGACAATCAAGGGGAGTGGGAAGATCGTTCGATAGCACGCCATCCTGGCGATGGAACGATCGGTCCCCGGCGGTCACTCGACCCACCGATCCTGTCGGCTCGGTAATTGACTGAAAGATTACGAGGTAGATTGATGTCCGATGCAAAAAGCGTAGGGGAAGCCGATCCTGAGGTAGTGCCATTGTCGGGGCAGTTGGTCCAACCGGTCGACACCGATCCGGCGGAAACCAGCGATTGGCTTGGATCCCTCGATTATGTCGCCAAGAGCAAGGGGGCCGATCGGGTCAAATTCCTCATCTCCGCTCTGGTGCAGCGAGCCCGCCGGGAAGGGGTGCCGATCCCCTTTGAGACCAACACACCTTACATCAACTCGATCCCTGCCTCCCAGCAGCCTGTCTATCCTGGCAACCGGGAGATTGAGCGACGGATCAAGAGCATCATTCGTTGGAATGCGATGGCGATGGTGGTCCGGGCCAACAAGAAGAACGACGGCCAGGGTGGCCACATCAGCACCTTTGCCAGCAGCGCGACGCTCTACGAAGTCGGATTCAATCATTTCTTTCGCGGACGCGGCGAAGACGGCTACAGTGGCGACCTGATTTACTTCCAGGGCCACGCCTCGCCTGGGATGTATTCGCGAGCCTTTCTGGAAGGGCGTCTCTCGGAAGCACAGCTCGATAACTTCCGACGCGAACTGCAGCCGGAGGGAGGTTTGAGCAGCTATCCGCACCCCTGGCTGATGCCATCCTTCTGGGAATATCCCACCGTCTCGATGGGTCTTGGGCCGATCATGGCCATCTACCAGGCTCGCTTCAACAAGTACCTGAAGGATCGAGGTCTGAAAGATACGGAAGGCCGGCGCGTGTGGGCTTTTCTCGGGGATGGCGAGTGCGACGAACCGGAATCACTGGGCGCGATCACGCTGGCGGCTCGCGAAAAGCTCGACAACCTCATCTTCGTCATCAACTGCAATCTCCAGCGTCTGGATGGCCCGGTGCGCGGCAACGGCAAGATCATCCAGGAACTGGAGGCGGTCTTCCGCGGCGCAGGATGGAACGTCATCAAGGTGGTCTGGGGCGGCGACTGGGATCCCCTGCTGGAGAAAGACGATTCCGGCATGTTGGTGCAGCGGATGAACGAGATTGTCGATGGTCAGTACCAGAAGTACACCGGCATGCCCGGTTCCTACATCCGCGATCACTTCTTCGGCAAGTATCCGGAGGTAGCCAAGCTGGTCGCCAATTACTCCGATGAAAAGCTGGAGAAGATGAGGCGGGGTGGTCACGACCCTGAAAAAGTTTTTGCGGCGTACAAGGCGGCGGTGGAGCATCGGGGCCAACCGACCGTGATCCTCGCCAAGACGATCAAGGGATATGGACTTGGGGAAGCTGGCGAAGGACGCAATGTTGCGCACAACCAGAAGAAGATGAACGAGAAGGAACTGCTGGAGTTCCGAAGTCGTTTCGGGATCCCGATCTCCGACGAGGAGGTGGGGAGCGCTCCATTCTACAAGCCGCCCGAGAGCAGCCTGGAGATGAAGTACCTTCGCGAGCGGCGAGCGGCTTTGGGTGGTCCCGTCCCAAGTCGCCCCGTCCAGCCTCCCAAGATGGAAACTCCCACGCTCGAAGAGTACTCCCGTTTTCTGGAAGGAACGGGCGAAGGGAAGGAGATGAGCACGACGATGGGTTTCGTGCGACTGCTTCAACGTCTGGTCAAGGACAAGAAAGTCGGTCGCAATATCGTTCCGATCGTCCCCGACGAATCCCGCACTTTCGGGATGGAAGGGATGTTCCGAGAAGTCGGCATCTACGCTCACACAGGCCAGCTCTACGAACCGGTCGATTCCGATCAGATCGCCTTTTACAAGGAAGCGAAGGATGGCCAGATCCTCGAAGAAGGGATCACCGAAGCGGGATCGATGAGCAGCTTCAATGCGGCAGGTACTGCCTACTCGTCGCACGGCATCAACATGATCCCCTTCTACATCTACTACTCGATGTTTGGGTTCCAGCGGATCGGCGATCTGATCTGGGCGGCATCCGACATGCGGGCGAAAGGATTTCTGATCGGCGGAACTGCCGGTCGTACAACGCTCAATGGCGAAGGCTTGCAGCACCAGGACGGCCACAGCCACTTGAACGCCATCGCCTTCCCCTTTGTGCGAGCTTACGATCCTGCGTACGCTTACGAAACCACCGTGATCGTGATCGACGGCATGCGTCGGTTGTATCAGGAAGGGGAAACCGCGATCTACTACATCACGGTGGGCAATGAGAACTACGACATGCCATCGATGCCCGCTGGGGTCGAACAAGGCATTCTCAAGGGGCTCTACAAGTTCAAGAGCCATGAGGTTCCCAAGGCGCGGGGACGCGTTCAGCTGTTCGGCAGCGGATCGATTCTTCGAAGCGCACTGGAGGCCCAGCAGCTTCTGGCCGATCGCTTCCAAGTGGCCAGCGATGTCTGGAGCGTCACCAGCTACACGCAGTTGCGACGTGAGGCTCAAGACTGCGAACGCTGGAACCGACTGAATCCCACTCAGCCCCCCCGCGTCAGTTATCTCGAACAGACCCTTCAGGGGGTCGAGGGCCCGATCATTTCGGCCAGCGACAACGTGCGGGCCGTCGGGGAACAGTTGATGCCGTATCTGTCGCAGGACTACTTTGTTCTGGGGACCGACGGCATGGGACGCAGCGAAACCCGCGCCGCCTTGCGGCGACATTTCGAGGTCGATTCGGCCAGCATCGCTCTGGCGGCGCTGGATCGGTTGATGCGTCAGGGGAAGTTCCGCAAGGAAGAAGTCGCCAAGGCGATCCAGGATCTCGATTACGATCCCAGCAAACCCAACCCCTACTTCGCCTGACCGCACTTCGACATCCAGCGTCAGTTCGCTGCCACCTTGCTGCAGCGCTGAGGCTTCCATCCACAACCAACTGCTTCGGCATCAGATCGATACGGGAATCAACCAGCATGGCAACTGAGGTCAAACTTCCCTCGCTTGGCGAAGGGGTCGCATCGGGAGACGTTTTGGAGGTTCTGGTGAAGGTGGGAGACACCGTCACCAAGGAACAGGGACTGTTGGAGTTGGAGACCGACAAGGCAACGGTGACTGTCCCCAGTCCGATCGCCGGCAAGGTGGTTGCCATCCTGGTGAAAGAACGCGAGACGGTGGCGGTCGGTGCGGCGATCGTTCAGATTGAAGCATCCGCCGGTAGCGCCTTAGCCCCCGCCGCTCCCTCCGCTCCCGCCGCCACACCAGCTCCCACACCGGCTCCGCCCGCAGCGCCGTCTGTCCCGCCAGTGGCACCTGCCGCAACCGCCCCTAAATCGACTCCGGTCGCACCTCCGCCGGCGCCCGTTGCCCCTGTATCCCCCGTCCCTGTATCCCCCGTCCCTGTATCCCCCGTCCCTGTATCCCCCGTCCCTGTATCCCCCGTCCCTGTATCCCCCGTCCCTGTTTCGCCCGCTCCTGCCCCCGTCGCCACCCCCCCGGTTGCCACGGTCTCCGGTGGCGCAGCGATCACCAGCGAGTCATCTGATGCGATTGCCGCAGGTCCAGCCATTCGACGGTTCGCGCGCGAAGTCGGGGTCGATTTGACCCACGTCATCGGCACCGGCGAAGGGGGCCGCATCACCCGGGAAGATGTGTTGGCGGTGGTCCGTCAAAGCCATTCGTTGGCCAAGGCCGCGACAGCGCCCGCCGCAGGCACCAGCTCCCCCTCCACCAGTTCTGCATCCCCTGCCAGCCACTCCAAATCCCCCGTCCATTCGGTAGGCACTCCCTCGCAGGACGATCATGGTCCGATCCGCGTCGAACGGATGGCCAAGATTCGAAAGACCATCGCGGCGCAGATGCACCGCAGTTGGTCGAACGTCCCGCGAGTCGTCAATTTTGATGATGCCGATGTGACGGAACTGGAAGCGTTTCGTCAATCGAGCAAAGACGATTACGCATCGCGCGGCATCAAGTTGACCACCATGCCGTTCCTGATCAAGGCGGTCGCCACAGCGCTGCGGCATCATCCGTTGATCAACGCGTCGATCGACATGGACAACGAGCAAATCATCTACAAGGACTACATCAACATCGGCATCGCCGTCGACACCGAACGCGGTCTGGTCGTCCCGACGCTCAAACAGGCCGACCGGATGTCGATCCCCGATGTCGCCTACGCCTTGGGGGATCTTTCCAGCAAGGTTCGTTCCGGAGATTTCTCCGTGGCTGATCTGCGAGGCGGTACGTTCACCATCAGCAACCTGGGTGCGATCGGAGGCACCTACTCGACGCCCATCGTCAATTACCCGGAAGTCGCCATCCTACTGATCGGCCGGACGCGCAAGTTGCCGGTCGTCATGGACGACGATTCGATCAAGCCACGATTGATGATGCCGCTGAGCCTCGCGTATGACCATCGGCTGGTTGACGGTGCTACCGCAGCGCGATTCCTCAACGATGTCATCGCCTACCTGGAAGCTCCAAGCCGCCTGCTGCTGGCACTCTAGCCAGCAGGCACTCTAGCCAGCAGGCACTCTAGCCAACAGGCACTCTAGCCAACAGGCACTCTAGCCAGCGGCACTGCAGGCGACAGGCACTGCAGGCGGTTGGCGGTCGATGTCAAGGAAACCCAGCTGCGATCCAAGCACTTGGCCGATTCGGAAAGCCGCTGGGTGCTGCACCAGGCGCAACGAGGTCTTCCGATCCCCAGCGACTCTAGCCTTTTCGGCATTTCCAACAGCCAGTCAGTTTACGGCGCAGGGGTTAGCTGATCCCGGTGGACCAGCTCCTCGTAGGGGCAATGCCCCAATTGCTCGGCGATCCGGTCGCTTTGCAGGCCGGCGATTTTCCGTACCTCCTGGGCATCGTAATTGACCAAGCCTCGCGCCACCTCACGACCGTCGGGGCCGACCATCGAGACAGCATCGCCCTTGCGAAACTCGCCGATCACCTCCACCACCCCAACCGGTAGCAGACTGCTTCCTTTGGACCGGACGGCGTGAGCGGCACCGGCGTCCAGCCGCAGCGTACCGGCGCATTGGACGGAAAAGCCGATCCATCGCTTTCGGGAGGAGAGTCCTTTGGGATGGGGCAGGAAGACCGTGCCTTCCATCTCCCCGCGCGCCAGCCGCAGCAGCACATCCTCCTGCCGGCCCCACGCGATGCAGGCGGGGTCGCCACTTTGGGTGACGAACCTAGCCGCCGCCAACTTGCTGGCCATCCCTCCTTTGCTCACCCCGGTCGCGCGATCGCGAACCAGCCCCTCCACCGCTTCATCGATCCTAGAAACCACGGAGAGCACCTGCGCGGCCGGGTCGATGGGATCGCGATCGTAAAGCCCCCGGACATCGCTGAGGATCACCAACAGCGATTCGGGAAAGAGACTGGCTACCATCGCCGCCAAGCGATCGTTATCCCCGAAGGTCGTCTTCAGTTCATCGACCGCGACCGTGTCGTTCTCATTGATGATCGGAATCGTCTGGAGTTCCAGGAGTCGACTGAGCGTGTTTCGGACGTTCAGGTAACGGGCTCGATCGTCCAAATCTTCCGCAGTGAGCAAGACCTGAGCGGCATGCGTGCCGTGGCTGGAGAATTCCTCTTCGTAAGCCTGGATCAGCGCCGCTTGGCCGACCGCTGCAACCGCCTGAAGCGTCGCGAGATCTTTGGGGCGAGCCGGCAGGCCCAAACGGCCTACCCCCGAGGCCACGGCACCACTGCTGACCAGCACCACCTCCTTGCCCAAGGCTCGCAATCCCGCCAACTGCCTAGCTAGGCGAGCGATTTGCGGTCGGTCCAGCCGTCCTTGTTGGTCGGTCAGGACGCGCGATCCTACCTTCACCACCCAGACCCGATCTCCTGTCACGCAGGCTAGACGTTCCTCCATGATGCTCCGATCCTCCCTCTCGTCGTGTCCGTCGCTGCCGCGGTCCCCGCATTGCCAGTTCCCAGCCGAATCCGTCGATTCTATCAGGCCGAGAGCGGTCTGGATGAGGCTGGCGGAACGGCAATCCTGCGATGGAGAGCGAAGATCGATTGGTGCGGCAAAGAATGACTTCGCCGTCGCACCGTTGCCAGGGGATCGCCGTCGGATACACTGAAGCGGGTTTTACCACCTCGGAAGCGAGCCAACGAACCGACCGGAAGGCAGAGCGGCAACGATGAGCGAACTTCATCATGAGTGCGGCGTCGCCGCGATCTACCACTTGCCGGGACGCGGCGATAGCCGGCTTTGCCCCGAAGAGGGGCCCGATCAGATTTCACGGCTTCTGCCAAGGATGCTGCAAGACATCCAGAATCGCGGCCAGCTGGCAGCCGGGATGACCAGCTTCAATCCCAACCGCTCCCAATTGCTCGATACCCACAAGGATATCGGACCGGTTAGCGAAGTATTCCAGCTGTCGCACCGTAGCCGCAGTGAATCGCTGATGCAAGAGTACGCCGGCCGCGCAGCCATCGGCCATGTGCGCTATGCCACCTGCGGCAAGGATGATCGCAGTTACGCACAGCCCTTCGAACGGCAGCATATCCACAAACACAAGTGGTTCAGTTTCTGCTTCAATGGCCAGCTGGCCAACTGGTCGCAGCTGAAAGACAAGCTACTTCGGGATGGCGAGCATCATTTGGCGCGCGATACCGATACCGAAATCATCATGCATGAGCTGGGTCGAGAATTGTCGCAGGCTCCTGCCGATCGATCGTTGATCGAACTGTTCTCCAAAGTGGCGCAAGGGTTCGATGGCGCCTATTCCCTGGCACTGCTTAACGCCAAAGGCGAAATGCTGCTGGCTCGCGATCCCCTCGGAATCAAACCACTTTGCTATGCCATCGAAGGACCGCTGTTTGCCGCTGCCAGCGAAAGCGTGGCGCTGCTAAATCTCCAGTTCGACAGGCAATCGATCCATTCGCTGCCTCCTGGACACGCGATCCTTGTAACCCCCGAGGGGATTCGAATCGAACGGTTCGCCGAACCGCGTTCCCCTGCCCACTGTTTCTTTGAATGGATCTATTTCGCCAACGTCGCCAGCACCCTGGATGACCGCAGCGTCTATTTGTCTCGCACGAGGCTCGGGGAACAACTGGCCAGCTTGGAAAAGCAGCAGGCCACCGTGCCGATCGACGAGGATACGATCGTCGTGCCAGTGCCCGACACCAGCAAGGCCGCTGCCGATGCCATGGCGTTCCATCTGGGAATTCCCTGCCGCGAAGGATTGATTCGCAATCGCTACAGCGGACGCACCTTCATCGAAGGTGGCCGCGCCCGCAAACTGAAAGCCTCCAGCAAGTACACACCGCTGCGGGAAGTGCTGGAAGGCAAACGGGTCTTTTTGGTCGAGGATTCCATCGTCCGCTCCACCACCATGAAAGTGCTGCTCAGCCGCATCCGTGAATTGGGAGGCGCCAAGGAGATCCATGTTCGCGTCGCCTGCCCTCCCATCATTGCCCCCTGCTTTTATGGCATCGACATGTCGACGATCGGGGAACTGTTTGCACCCAAGTTCCTAGAAGATGGTCTGCTGACCCAAGCCGGTCAGGAAGCGATGGCCAAGCAACTGGGCTGTGATTCGCTTCAGTATCTCCCCGTTTCGGCGATTTCCCGAGCGATCGACTTGCCGCCCGATCATCTCTGCCAAGCGTGCATCACCGGTGTCTATCCGACCCCCTGTGGCCAAAGCCTCTACCAGATCGCCAGGGAGAACGAGCAAGCTGGTTGCCAAGTGGCTCGCACCTACGAAACCACCACCAGCTCAGCGATTTCCTGACGCAACCAACTTGGGTTGGGGCGGCCCACTGCGGCTCGACTTTTTGGCTTGGGAAGCCTCCGTAGAGGAGGATGGTCTTTTCCTCAGACTCCCAAACCCCTTATCCCACCTGGCATATCAGGTCGATCGCCCCTCGAACCGGATCGATTGTTCGCGTTGGCAACCTGGCAAAGAATTCCGCAACTACTTACTGCGCAAAGGTTTCCGCCTTCCCGGAAGAAAGGGATTGGGGGTCTTTGCGGCGAAGCTATTGCCAAACTAGGCGGCTTGCGGCTAACGTTGAGCCTGTTGGAGAATCGAGAGGAGGAAACGGAGGGAACTTGGGTCCGGTAACGGGCTGGTGGTTCCCAGAAGATTCCTTCGCCCTGCACTGCTGCAAGGCTCACGTCTCCGACGACACGGTTGGAACCCTTTCGGTATGGATTCTGCCTCATCCAGGCGGCAAACGACGATTGAGCGTCTACGGCGATGCCGTCCGGCGATCTTGCCTTCGTTGCTGCTTTGCGACTTCACCAATCTCCAGCGGCAGATCGCCCAACTGGAAGAAGCTGGCTACCAGGCGCTTCATCTGGATGTGATGGATGGGCGATTCGTACCGAACTTCACCTACGGCATGACGATTGTCGAAGCGGTGCGACGGTGCACTCAGCTTCCTCTGGATGTCCATCTGATGATGGTGGACCCCCTCCCCTTCATTCCCGCTTTTGTCGATGCGGGAGCCGACATGCTGACGGTGCACATCGAAGCGATTCGGGCGGTCGATGCCTCTGCGTCTCTTGATGAGACGCTTCGGGAGATCGCTCGTTGCGATTGTGGAGTCGGGATCGCGATCAACCCGTCGACTCCCTTTGAGTCGATCGACGGTTGCTTGGGGTTGGTCGATCTGGTGTTGGTGATGAGCGTACAGGCGGGGTTTGGGGGTCAGGCGTTTCAGCCGGTGGCCCTCGAGCGGTTGTCGGCGCTTCGTCGGCGGCTGGGATCAGAAATCCTGCTGGAGGTTGATGGTGGGGTGCATGAAGCCACAGCGGGGCCTTGCGTTCAGGCAGGGGCCGATCTGCTAGTGGCCGGTTCGGCGATTTTTCGCCAAACCGATTACGGGATAGCTCATGAGCAGTTGCAGCGTGCAATGGCGGTTGTCTCGTAGACTTTTCGGCATGAGATCATGTTTCGCATTGTATTAGTTCGACCCGGCGCCACTTCCTTGGACGAACAGCGCCGCATCAAAGGTTCACTCGATATTCCACTGAGCCCGATCGGTTCCGACCAAGCGAAAAAGCTGGCGGATGACTTGGCGGGAATGCAATTCGATGTCGTGTATAGCGCACCGTGCGAGTCGGCGGTGCAGACGGCCAGGATGTTGGCCGATCGAAGCAAATCGAAGGTGCGTGTCGTCGACGCGCTACGAAATCTCGATCATGGCCTCTGGCAGGGCAAGCTGATCGATGAAGTCCGCAAGCACCAGCCGAAAGTCTATCGGCAATTTCAGGACGATCCGGAATCGATCTGTCCCCCGGGAGGGGAAACGGTCGAACAGGCCAAACAGCGAGTCCGGAAGACGCTCAATCGCTGGATCCACAAACACGATGCCAGCATCGTCGCCATCGTTGTCCCCGAACCGCTCGCCAGCATCATCAAGGAGATGCTGGGTTGCGATGAAATCGGTGACCTATGGCAGGCCGAATGCGATCGTGGTCAGTGGGAAATCGTCCAAGGTGATCCACACGTTCTGGATACGCAGGCCGCCACCTGAACACCGTAGCCTTTTTCCGATCGGGATGATCTGTGCCATGACAACCACCTCCACCAACTCCGACTCAGCAAATGCTGCCGCTGGTGCCAAGCGAGGCATCCCCGAGGGTCTGTGGATCAAATGCCCCGGTTGCAGTGAGATGATCTATCGGAAGCAGGCCGAACAGCAACTCAACGTCTGCCCTTTGTGCCGATACCATCTCTACGTCTCAGCCCCGATGCGCATCGCACAGCTGCTGGACGAAGGTACCTTTGAACCGCTCAACGAACACCTGCTTCCCGCCGATCCACTCTCCTTTTCCGACAGCAAGCGGTACGCCGAGCGGCTGGTGAGCGAGCAGAAGAGAACGGGGCTGACCGATGCGGCGCTGACTGGCACCGGCATGATCCGGGCTCGCCGCGTCGCCATCGGCGTCACCGACTCGGCCTTCATCATGGGAAGCATGGGGTCGGTGGTTGGCGAACGGTTGACGCGGCTGATCGAAGTGGCGATCCAGCAGGATCTGCCCCTGATCATCGTCAGCGGATCGGGCGGCGGCGCGCGGATGCACGAAGGGATCCTATCGCTGATGCAGATGGCCAAGGTCTCAGCTGCCCTCGCCCGATATCACTCGCAGGGCGGTCTGTTTATCAGCGTCCTGACCAATCCCACGATGGGTGGTGTGGCTGCCAGCTTCGCGTCGCTGGGGGATCTGGTGTTCGCCGAGCCACGGGCTCTGATCGGGTTTGCTGGTCCACGAACGATCAAAGCGACGATCAAGATGGAACTGCCTGCCGGCTTCCAGACCAGCGAGTTCCTTCTGGAACATGGCTACATCGATCGGATTGTCGACCGCAGCAAACTGAAGTCCGAAATCGCGCAGGCCATCGACTACTGCGGGAAACTCTGATTGTCCCTGAGCGGTCCAACGGTCCGTTTTTGCCAATCGCCCCTTTTCATCGATCCAACGCCACTAGGTCGAACGTTTTCAATTTCCAAATCGCTGCTCTTCAGTGATAATGGGGGGGAAGGATTGGTTCGGCCTTCATGCTTCCATTCCGATAGGCCGCAGCAGGTTGGACGGTGGATTGATGGGCATCTTCGACGCATTTCGAAAAATGTTTGGCGGATCCCAGACGCGGGTCGACGTCGAGCAGCGTTTTGAGCTGCTGCGTTCGGCGGTGTCGGGAACGATGAGCAACTTTTTTGCGGCGAGGGACCGAGCCAACGGCGGGAAGATTGTCGGCGTTAAGCTGTGCGACGTCGAGAAGGTTGAATTCTTCGAAGGGCGATTCAAAGGGCTCAACAAGCCCAGCGAAGGTGAAATCGCCATCAAGATGAAGCACCCCAATGTGGTGGTCACCTACGAGCATGGGCTGACCACCAAGAGCCAGCCTTACCTGGTGATGGAGTTCATCGATGGCCCTGGGTTGCAGCAGGTGATCTACGCCCGCGAGGAGCAGCGGCTGCAAGGAAAGCGGTTGTCGCTGATCCGGCAAATGGCTGATGCTCTAGCCTACGTCCACAAGTCTGGCTACATCCACCGCGATATCTGCCCCCGCAACTTCATCTGCGACGAATCGCTCGACCTGATCAAGCTGATCGACTTTGGACTGACGCTTCCTGCCACCAAAGAGTTCATGCAGCCTGGCAATCGAACTGGAACGCCCTTGTACATGGCGCCCGAGGTGATTCGTCGTCGCCCCACCGACCAGCGGGTCGACATCTTTTCCTTCGGCGTGACCTGCTACCAGTTGCTGACCTTCGAACTGCCGTGGCCGGTCGCAGAGACCACTGGCATGGCGGCGCTGCATCATGACACCTCAGCCCCCACCGACATCTTCAAGTACCGTCCCAACCTCCATCCCCAGTTGGCCGCCACCGTCATGCAGGCGATGCAACCCAATCCGGCTCAACGGACACCCGACATGGATACCATGGTGCGCCAATTGCGCCAGATTCCCTCCGAAGATGTCTGAAAAATCGAACCGACAAGGCGTTTCCCAGCACCCGCTTTTGGCCTCTTGCGGCAAGTCATCCGCTCAATCTCGCCTGTCCCTTGAATACTCGCTCACCCTCCGAGAAGGAATGATAAAGCCATGCGACTCTTGATCCAATCCGTCAGCCTTCTCGCCTTCTTATCGATAGCAGGCTGTGACCATTTTGCATTTTCTCCATCGGTGATCGCCGAACACAACCGAATGACCTCCAGCGGATATCGACTGGAACGTGTATTTCTTCCGCTGAAGATCGCTCTTCCCGTCGAAGTGACCCATGCCGGTGACGGCAGTGATCGACTATTCATCGTCGATCAAAAAGGGATCATCCATGTCGCTGAAAATAACCGGTCGACAGAGAAAGCAGATGTTTTTTTGGATATCTCGGACCGAGTCCACTACCAATCCAATTACAACGAACAAGGGCTGCTTGGGCTCGCTTTCCATCCTAAATTTGATGAGAACGGGCTGCTTTTTGTTTACTACATCGCGATGAGAAACAAGGAACGCACGACGGTCGTTTCCTGCTTTCGGTGCAGCGATCCCGAACACCTCGTCGTGGATCCAAAGAGCGAGAGGGAGATATGGACCGACAAGCAACCCTACTGGAACCATAACGGAGGCTCCATGGCCTTCGGTCCCGATGGATTTCTTTATATCGGCATGGGCGATGGTGGAGGAGCGGGAGATCCCGATCAGAACGCACAGAACCTTGCCTCCCCCTTCGGTAAGATTCTACGTATCGATGTGGATCACTCCGACTCCGAGAAAAACTATCGCGTCCCCGAGGACAATCCCTTTGCCGAAACTCCGGGTGCGCTACCTGAGGTCTTCGCCTATGGGCTTCGCAACCCGTGGAAAATCTCCTTCGATAAACAAACAGGGGCGCTCTGGGTAGCAGATGTTGGGCAGGACAAATGGGAGGAGGTCAACCGAATCACCAAAGGAGGAAATTTCGGCTGGAGCGCGATGGAGGGAATTCAATCTTTTCGCAAAGGGGCTGTCGATCCCGGCCAACACCAAGTCCCAAGATGGACCTATCCCCACGATGAAAACTGGGGCAAATCCATCACAGGGGGATTTGTCTATCGCGGGAAGGCATTACCAAAGATCCATGGATGCTATCTTTGTGGTGACTATATCTCAGGGAAGCTTTGGGCTCTTCGGCTGGACAATCTAGATCGTGTCACCGAAGTTCACTCGATTGAATTCCCGCAGAATCTTCCGATCGTTTCCATTGGCCAGGATGAACAGGGCGAACCGATCATCACCACCTTCACTAGCGGGGGAATGTTTTTTCGGATTGTCGATCAACCAGCCGATACGATGGAGTCGGATCCTGCAAAATCAGCCGCGATACCGACCTCTCAGATCAAGCGAACCGGCACAGGGTCTTGAGGTCTGAGACTCTCTTTGGACAACCGCTTGGTTGTGGTAATAACTACCGAACCGTCTCGAACCGATACGGAAACAGCTTCGACCTATACCGACATGGAATTCCAAGGCGATGATCCACAAAAACTTTGACCAGTACTCGGTCCAGTATCTCAGCGATGGCGGTGCTTCCCAGGCGACCCCGATGGCCCGCATCGCCTGCTATCAGACGGGTGCGCCGGTAGGGGAACTTCTCTTTTACCGCGGGCAGATCCCCGACTCCACCGACTCTCTCACCCCGGAAGGAATTCTGCAACTGCGTTACACGCTGGACCGATTCCGCGATGTCTTGGCGTTGATCCAGTTTGAAAAGCCACTGCAGTTGCTCTATCACCCCGAGACCAAGCAGGGATCGGTCGCCAGTTGCCTTCTGGAGCCGGTAGGGGAGCAGGAAGGAAAAAGTTCCACGTAACGCCGGCACCATCCCTTTCCCAGACCAACTCCCTGCGGACAACACTCTGCGGATAACTCCCTGCGGACAACACTCCAATCGACGGAACAAAAAAATGACATCGGCAAGCACTCGCCTGGGGACTCCCCGACTGGAAGGATTGATCGCCGCCACGCACACACCGATGGATGCCCAGGGGAATCTGGCGCTCGATGGGGTGCCACGGCAGCTGGAGCATCTTTTAGGGATGCGGATCATGGCAGCCTTCATCTCCGGAAGCACTGGAGAGGGCCAGTCGCTTACGGTCGACGAACGGCATCGATTGACCGCGCGGTGGTGTCAGGCGGCCAAAGGAACCCCGTTGCGCGTCGTCGCCCATGTCGGAACCAACAGCATCACCGAAGCTGTCAGCTTGGCTGCCGAGGCAGAAAAACAGGGGGTCAGCGCGATCGCAGCGCTTTCCCCCAGCTACTTCCGGCCTCGCTCGGTGGAGGACTTGGTCGATACCATGGCGATGGTAGCGGCTGCCGCACCTGCGACGCCGTTCTACTTTTATGACATCCCTTCCATGACAGGAGTTCAGCTGTCGATGCCGACCTTTCTGGACCAGGCTTCCCGGAAGATCCCCAATCTGGTCGGCATGAAATTCACCAACATGGACTTGGCCAGCTACACCCAGTGTCTTCAGCAAGACGACGGACTTTGGGACATTCCCTTCGGCTGCGACGAAGCCCTGCTACCGGCATTGGCTCTGGGAGCCAGGGGAGCGGTTGGGAGCGGCTACAACTTTGTCGGAGAGCATTACAGCCGTCTGATCGAAGCCTGGAAAAAGGGTGATCTGACGCGGGCGCGACGTCTTCAGTGCCAGGGGATCCAATTGGTGCAACGGCTGGTTCCATTTGGCTATTTGCCGGCCGCCAAGACAGTCATGGAATGGCTAGGGGTTCCGGTGGGACCGACACGATTGCCACTGCGATCGCTCAACGAACCTCAGCGCCGGCAGCTCCGCGAGGGCCTGGAGTCGGATGGGTGGCGATTCGGGCACAGTTTGGTGCGGGACGAATAAAAGTGATCGAACCGATTGCGGCGTCTGCTTCGGGGCTTCGTCCTCAAGGGGATCTGAGAAGCCACGCGGGAAGGCAAAGCCTGGCTCAGTGGCATCTCCGCCAACTGCTCGACAATCTGGTCCCTTTCTGGTTCCCCCGCGCGGTCGACGATGCATCGGGTGGATTCCTTCATTGCTTCGATCGGGATGGAACTTTGGTCGATTCCGACAAGTCGGTCTGGGCGCAGGGCCGGATGGCCTGGATGCTGCTGAGGATGCATCAGCAGATCGATGCCAATCCCGATTGGTTGCGATGGGCCAAGCAGGCGATCGATTTTCTCGACCGCTTTGGATTCGATACCGATGGCAGGATGTTTTTTCATCTGACTCAGCAAGGGGATCCGATTCGCAAGCGGCGTTATGCTTACAGCGAAGCGTTTGCGGCGATCGCCTGGTCGGCCCTTTATCGTTCCACCGGCGACCCTCAGCACTCCCGCAAAGCACTGCAACTGTTTCAGCAGTTTGTCGACTGGAATTTCCTCCCAGGACGGCTGCCACCCAAGGAAACCGGAACCAGACCTTCGATCGGACTGGCGCCGCGCATGATCACCCTGGTGACGGCTCAGGAACTGCGGGAGGATCTCGGGGATTTGCCGCTTCTGACGCAGTGGATCGATCGCTGCATCGGAGAGATCGTCGATCGCTTTGTCCGGCCCGACCTGGAGGTGGTGCTGGAGACGGTCGGTATCGACGGCCAGCCGATCGATCACTTCGACGGACGATTGCTCAATCCAGGACATGCCCTGGAAGGTGCCTGGTTTTTGATGCGGGAAGGATTGCATCGCAAGCGAGAAGACTGGCAGGACTTGGGTGTTCAGATGAGCTGCTGGATGCTGAAACGCGGCTGGGATCAGGAACATGGCGGGCTTTTTTACTTCCGCGACCTAAACAACAAACCGATCCAGGAGTACTGGCATGCGATGAAATTCTGGTGGCCGCACAATGAAGCGGTCCTCGCAGCGATGCTGGCCTACCGGATCTGCGGAGACGATTCCTTCGCGCACTGGCACGATGCTGTGCTTCACTGGTCGATCGATCATTTTGCCGATCCCCAGCATGGTGAATGGTACGGATACCTCCATCGCGATGGATCCCCCAGCAGCTCGCTGAAAGGGAGCCTCTGGAAGAGTTTCTTCCATCTGCCCCGGATGCACTTCCAGGCGTATCGCTGGCTGCAGGACTGGTGAAAAAAGGTGTCAGGTACCTTTTTAATCGAATGCAGTCTGCTAGACTGATCGTTTTGCATGGGGAATCGACATGGGTAGACCAAAACGATCCGATGAAGCGGGGGTGATTTACCACGTGCTCAATCGGTCCAATCGTCGTGCGACAATCTTTCACAAAGACGAAGACTACGTTGCGTTTGAGTGGATACTCTCCCAGGCTTTGGAGCGATGCCCCGATCTTGAGCTATTTGCTTATTGCTTGATGCCCAATCATTGGCATCTCGTCTTACGGCCAACCAAAGACGGTGAAATGAGCCGTTTCGCTCAATGGGTCACTCTGACTCATACTCAACGCCACAACGCGCACTTCGGCACGACAGGCGAGGGACATTTGTACCAAGGTCGTTACAAGTCATTTCCGATCCAAGACGATGATCATTTTTTGTCCGTTTGCCGCTATGTCGAACGAAATGCCTACACGGCCCAGTTATGCAAGTCACCCGACACTTGGAAATACGGAAGCCTGTTTCGATGGCAACACGGGTCCAGCAAGGAGAAATCTTTGCTGGACGCATGGCCAATCCCAAGGCGTCCCAATTGGCTTCGGTGGGTTCAAGAACCCTTATCCGCAAAGGAACAGGAGCGGTTGCAGTGGAGCATTCAGCGAGGAGCCCCCTTCGGGAGTGAAACTTGGGTTGAATCTGCGGCTCGAAAATTGGATCTGGAATCCACCTTGCGCCCTAGGGGCCGACCTCGAAAACAGAATACGGATAAAAAAGGTACCTGACACCTTTTTCATCCAAGAGCAGCCATCAGCTCGGAAGCTAGAAAGAACGATCCGGCAATGCAGATCAGATCGCTTGGTCCGGCGAGCGAACGTGCCAGGGCGAGCGATTCGAGGGGAGTCGGGGCATCGTGCCAACGACAACCGCTCTTCCCAATCCGCTCCTGAGCCACCTGCCGGAGTGTGTCTAACGGAACAGCGCGCGGATTGGTGGTGAACCGAGTGAGGATCACGTCGTCGAAGGCGTCTCCTGCCAACTCCAGCATCTTCCCGTAATCCTTGTCGCGACTGGAGGAGAACAGAAGGATTTTTCGACACGGAGGGAAATGGAGATCCAAGGCTTCGATCATTGCGCGAAAGGAAGCCTCATTGTGCGCGGTATCCAGGACCCTCCAAGGTTGACCGCCGATGGTTTGCAATCGAGCGGGGACCTGGGTCTTGGCCAGCGACTCCCGCAATGCCGCCTCCTGGATCTGCCATCCCAGAGACCGCAGCCGATCGACGGAAGCAATCACCAGGGCACCGTTGTTTGCCTGGTGGCGCCCCAACATTCCCAGCGGGTAGTCGATTCTGCAGGGGGTCGGAAACGGCCGCGGTGCCTTCCAGAAGAAGCTGAAACTTCCTTTCCGGACCCCCGACTCCGATTCCTTGCCGCTGGCGTTGGTAGTACCAGGAGGGTTCCAAAACGCATCGAAATCTGGACCGATGCGGTCGATCGGGGCGCGATGGGCCGCCGCGATCTGTTCGATCATCATCGCGGCTTCCGGTTCCGAGGCTCCGCAAACCAATGGAATCGAATCTTTGATGATGCCCGCTTTTTCACTGGCGATTCTTGCCAGCGTGTTGCCCAGTTGCTGGCGATGATCGTAGCTGATGCTGGTGATCACCGTCAGTTCCGGATGGCAGACATTGGTGCTGTCTAGCCGGCCCCCAAGCCCCACCTCCATCACCGCTGCCTCGACACCCTGGTTGCGGAAATGCAGCCAAGCCATCGCCGTCGTCATCTCGAAAAAGGTTGGCCGTTCCTCGCCGCTACGAACCATCTGATCGCAGGCCGACCGGATGGCATCGACCAGCCCGACCAGCTGGTTGGCACTGCACCGGATGCCGTCGACCATCCATCGCTCCTCCAACCGCGTCAGATGGGGCGAGGTATAGAGGCCCACTTTCATTCCACTGCGTTTCAAAGTGTCGGCCAGAAGCCAGCAGACCGAACCCTTCCCTTTGGTTCCCGCAACATGCACGACGCGCATGGAGCGATGGGGGTTTCCGAGCCGTTCCAGAAGTTGCTGCATTCTGGAAAGTCGAAAATGCTGCCGATCGTACGGCACATCCGACACTCGCTCGTAATTGATCTGCCCGTAGAGGTATTCAAGCGATTCTTGGTAGCCGGTTGCGTCAGGCAACTCGTCATGCGGCATGGAGGATTCCCATCTCTGAACACCGATTGGAAAGCGATCCCATCGCTCCATGGTAACTGAGAGTTCCCGTATCAAAAGCCATCCCGAAGGGCCGATGCCAAGCGACCCAGAGGGGATCTCGGAAGGGCCGCCTCAAGAACCGGCAAATCCTCACTTTTTCGCCGGCCCCCTTTGGATTCCATTGGAAAAGGTGAAAGGCGAGTTGAAACTTGCGACAACCAGCAGGCAACGGGAAGGGGTCCTCAAGTCGCTGGAAAGTTCGATTCCGAAGCGAAAATGAACCCCAAGAATGGGAATCTCGTACTACCACCGAGAGGTTTTCGCTTTCCGATTCGACCGATTTCCTTGTCTCTTCGGAGTTTCCGGCATGAGCCCTGCAACCCCAACCGCACCCCAAAGTCAGGGGAATCCCTCTGCGGCCACAGCCGAAGGGCCTGTGATCGAAACGCGAGGTCTCAGCAAAATCTACCGGGACTTCTGGGGTCGCAAGAAGGTCCAGGCGCTCAAGCCTCTAGACATCGAAGTGCAGCAGGGAGAGATCTTCGGTCTGCTGGGCCCCAACGGCTCCGGCAAGTCGACCACGATCAAACTGATTCTGGGGCTTCTTTTCCCCACCTCCGGCCGCGCATTTGTCTTTGGCAAAGAGGCGGGGGATGTCACCAAGAACGAACGGGTTGGCTACCTTCCCGAAGAGTCCTACCTCTACAAGTTTTTGAACGCCGAAGAGACGCTCGATTTCTACGGACGGCTGTTCGACATGCCCGCCTCCGTTCGCCAGCAGCGGGCCGACGAGCTGATCAAGATGGTGGGGCTCGATCGAGCCAGGAGGCGACAGCTTCGCGAGTACTCCAAGGGGATGACGCGTCGAATCGGTTTGGCGCAGGCGTTAATCAACGAACCCGACTTGCTGGTTCTCGACGAACCGACGACCGGACTGGATCCCCTGGGTTCACGCGACATGAAGGATTTGATCCTTCGGCTGCGCGATCAGGGGAAGACGATTCTCATGTGCTCGCACCAACTGGCTGACGTGCAGGACGTTTGCGATCGCATCGCGATTCTGCACCAGGGAGAACTCAAGGAACTAGGACGGGTCGAAAGCCTGCTCAAGGTGCGTGATGTCACCGAAGTGCATGCCAAGGGTCTCTCGGAAGCTGCCAAGAAGGAGATCGCGGAAGTGATCCAAAAGCATGGCGGCAATCTGATGCAGATGGACAATCCGACGACGACGATGGAAGAGTTGTTTCTGGACATTGTTCGCGAGAGCGAACAGAGACCAGGGCACCGCGGCTCGGCCAGCTGAGCCGCCGACGGGACGGCGCCGTAGGCGCCATCGGAACGGTCGGCCAGTCCCAAAACGATTGGCCATACATCCTTGCACTCATCACAGTCTGCCCTTGAGATTCCGACACCATGCGACTCGAGAAGAATCAATTCTGGACCTACTCGCAGTGGCTTTTTGAGAACCAAGCCCTGCTCAACGGGTTCCTCCTGGCGATCGCGCTGTCGATTGTCGGCTTCCTGGTCAGCTATCTGATCGCGTTGGCCAGAAGCGGTCCTGGAGAAGGATTTTTTGCTGTCGCCAAGACGATCGGTGATTTCGTGCGGGTCGACCTGCCCGGCTCGTCGCTGCGACGCATCTGGGCGATCGCCCGTTTGGCGTTCAAGGAAGCACTCCGCCGCAAGGTGCTAGCGGTCGTCGGCCTTTTCATCGTCGGGATCATGTTTGCCGGATGGTATCTAGACCCGGAAGCCGACCAGCCAGCCAGGCTATACCTAAGCTTCGTTCTAGGGGGAACCAACCTCCTGGTGCTGCTCCTGGGGCTCTTCCTCAGCGCCTTCAGCCTCCCTGCCGACATCAAGAACAAGACGATTTATACGATCGTCACCAAGCCAGTGCGGCCGACTGAAATCGTGATCGGGCGAATCGTCGGCTTTGGGTTGATCGGTTCCTTGATCCTTCTGGCCCTCGGACTGCTCAGCTATTTGTTTGTGGTTCGCGGCGTCCGGCATGAGCATCGTGTGGAGACGGTTGCGCAGAACGGCCTGTCGGGGATCACCGACAAGGAAGCCGAACATCGGCATGAGTTCACTCTAGGGGCTGACGGCATTGGCGTGACGGACGAACAGAAGGGCCACCGCCATCAGGTGACTCGCAAGCCCGGTCCCAATGGCCAGGACACCTATGAGATCGGCCCGCCGGTAGGGGGCCTGGTCGCTCGAGTTCCCGTCTACGGATCGCTACGCTACACCGATCGCGACGGGAAGGAAGCTGAAGGAATCAACGTCGGATACGAATCGGAGTACCAAAAGTACATCGAGGGCAATACGCTCTCCAGCGCCATCTGGTCCTTCGATGGCGTCTCCTCCAGCCGCTTCCCGAAAGGTCTCGACCTGGAGATGACGCTGGCTGCGTTCCGAACCTACAAAGGTGATATCGAATCGGGAGTCCAAGGCTCCATCGTCCTACGGAATCCCGATGGATCGGCTGAAACCGAACGGACCCAGTTCACCGTTCGGGAGTTCCAGGTCGACCAGAAGCGGATCCCGGTCAAGATGAAAGGATTCAAGAACAACCAGCCTGCCGAAGTCGATCTTTTCCAAGATATCGCCCCCAATGGCCGGGTGGAGGTGATCATCCGATGCCTGGACCAAGGGCAATACCTGGGAATGAACGTGGCGGACGTCTATCTGCGAGCCGGCGAGGTGCCATTCTGGTGGAACTTCGCGAAGGGGTACATCAGCATGTGGCTGCAGATGATGATCGTCATCTGTTTTGGAGTCATGTTCTCCACCTTCCTCACCGGCCCGGTGGCGATGGTCGCGACGCTCTCTTGCCTGGTTTTGGGCTTTTTCGGATCGATCGCCGGGGAGATCCTGTCAGGAAAGCGGGAAGGGGGGGGACCGATCGAGTCGCTGGTGCGCATTCCACTGCAACTGGGTGTGGTTTCCGAACTGGATCTGGGGAACACGATGGTCGAATCGGCCATTCGAGCCGTCGACCGACCCATCCTCTGGTTCCTCAGCACAGTCACCTCGGCCATGCCCGATTTCCGCCAACTGGGCACCTCAGATTTCGTCGCTTATGGAGTCAATATCTTTGGCGATCTGTTGGGTAGGCACCTAACAATCGCTTTTGGGTATTTCCTTTTGACTTCGCTGATCGGATACTTCTTCCTGAAAACTAGGGAGATCGCAGCGTGAACGTACAAGCTTTCCGTCGGAAGATGATCTATATCGGCTTGATGGTACTGCTCCTGGTGCCGCTGTATGTGCTTGGTCAGCCGAAGACCCAGCGCGGCGGTAAGGAAGTCAGTCCGGGAGGCACGCTGGCCCAATTGCGGGATCAGCACAACATCGGACAGGCGGCGCTCGGGAAGATCGATCCAGCCAGCGAGAGCATGCGTCTGGCAACGCTGGGGATGCGAGGGATCGCCTCCACCATCCTCTGGCAGCAGGCCGACTATTACAAGCGTGAGAAATTCTGGGATCGCTACGCCGCGACGCTCAAACAGATCGCTCTGTTGCAACCTCACTTCGTCAACGTCTGGGATCACCAGGCTCACAATCTCACCTACAACATCTCGGTCGAGTTCGACGGATACAAACAGCGATACGAGTGGGTCAAAAAGGGGATCGACTTTCTGGTCGACGGGACTCGTTTCAACGCGCGACAGCCGATCCTTCAGTGGTTTCTTGGGATCTACACCGGCCAGAAGATCGGAGTGGCCGATGAGAAAAAGCAGTACCGCGAACTCTTCCGCAACGACAACGACTACCACGATCGGCTGACCAGCCAGGGGATTGATGCGCGGCAAAGCGATGTGCTGGGCAGCGACGGGAAGCCAGACCACTGGCTGGTCGGTCGCCAATGGTTCCTGCAGTCCTACGATCTGGTGAAGGCGGGTGCCTATTGCAAGAAAAGCCCACACATCTATTACAGCGATTCCCCCAAATGCCGCCTTCGTTATTCAGAAGCGATCGAAGAAGAAGGTGTTCTGGATGATCGCGCGAAGTTCTCCTGGAACAAAGCAGGAGATGAATGGAAGGAATTCGGCGACCGCGACATCCTGACAACCTGGGGCCATACGATCAAAATGAATGGTCTTCTGTCGGCCAGGGAAAGCCTCAAGGCCTCCATGGAAGCCTTCAATGAGGAGGTCGGCGATGCCGGCGATCGGCTGACCGAAAAGATCCGTTCGGAACTCCCTTCCGAAGAGAAGCAGGCACTGGAGACACCCGAGGACCAGCGGTCCCCAGCGCAGCAGAAACTCGCCTACGAAGCTGGTCAAAAAATGAAACCTACGGTCATGCAGATCGCTGAATTCGCAGGTCCGGGAAAGAGCCGATCGGCGGTCGATCTGGCGACGCGAGTGCGCGAATCGAACGAATATGTCAGCCACGTCGAAGCCTACCGCAATCAGGTCAATTACCAGTATTGGGAGACGCGAGCCATCGCCGAACAGCGCGATGTCACGGTCGCCGCGCGACGACAGATGTTCGAAGCCGATGCGCTGCTGCAGGAAGCAAAGCTGGACGAAGCAATCACCAAATACGATGAAGCCTGGGCCAACTGGTATCAGGTCTTCCGCCGCTACCCCGTCCTGATGACCGACGATATCGCCTCGGATGTCCTCAAGTCGATTCGAAGGTACAAGCGAATCCTCGACAGCGATCTTCCAGAGGATTTCCCGCTCGCCGAATTCGTCAAGTTCAAAGAAATGTACGACAAGGGTGGCATGGACTGGCAGGTCGAAAACATCCTCTCCCGCTGGACCTCCGATGCCGCCAAACTCGACCCCGAAGCCGATATTTTCGAGACCGATCTGATCAAGAAGGATCTTCTACTGGATGCAGGTTCGGGTGTCATGCTGCCGAAAACGGAGCTGAAGGAAGGGGAGAAACCCGCCACCGAAACTGCGCCGGCTCTGGAGCCAGCTGATGCTGGTCAGCCGCCGGAACCAGCACCGGTCCAACAGCCAGGGGAGGCTTCTCCAGACCAAGCCTCTACGACGGGATCGCCCGACGAGCCATCTTCGGTGCGGCCACCCACCCTGGAGAATCCTTCTCAGGAAGACGGCCTGAATTGATCGATGGAGCGACACAGCGAAGCGACGGAGTACGCTGTGGCCACACTGTCCCCATGATCGGCCTTCGGACCATCGGTCCCCAGGGTCGATGCAAGAGATGCCAATTCTGAGGTCGCCGAAGCTTCATGGGGATATACGATCGCCCTTACTACCCGGAATCGGTCCCTGGCGGACTTGCCCCATCGTGGGATGGCAGGTCGGCAATTTCGCAGATCATCATCGTCAACGTCGTCGCATTTGCCGCCAACGCGATTTTCTCCGGTCGCGACGACAGTCTGACGAACTTCCTTTCGCTGCACGCCGGCGATCTGTTTCAGCCCTGGATGTTGTGGCGGCTTCTGACCTATGGCTTTGTCCACGATCCAGCGAATATCTTTCACCTGTTCTGGAATATGCTCAGTCTGTGGATGCTGGGACGAGCGGTCGAGGATCGGTATGGAAAAGCGGAGTTTCTGAGAGTTTATCTGACGGCGGTTGTCGGAGCCGGGTTGGTCTGGCTGATCCGTCACTCGCTTTGGAAAGATGACGCATCCGTCGTTCTGGGCGCTTCGGGCGCTGTCACCTGCGTCGTGATGCTCTTTGTCTTCCTCTATCCGAAGGTCCAAGTCTATTTCTGGGGTGTCCTCCCCGTACCCGCCTGGGTGCTGGGATTGATTCTGGTGCTGGGGGACCTCATGGCAGGCTCCGGACCGAACGTCGCCTACGATGTCCACCTCGCTGGCGCCGCCTGGGCTGCGATCTACTTTTTCCGAGGAATCCATCTGCGTTGGATGGAGCAACCCTGGAGCCGCTTGAAGACGATCTTCCAAGGATGGGTCCGGCCCGATGTCAAGCTTCATGATCCGGAAGCCACGGCCAAGGACGATGCCGAAGCCGATCGTATCCTCGATAAAATCCATCGACAAGGACAATCCTCACTGACTAGCTCCGAACGCCGCTTCATGGAAAAATACTCCCGTCGCGTGCGACAGCGTCGACAGAGCTGAGGGTGGTGGGAATCCACACCAACCCACTGCCGATGGTTGCGGTACCATGGCGAGGCGCCAGGTAGCAGCTCCATGCCAAAGGCACCAGTGCGGAGCACTTGAGAGAAGCACCTGTGCGAAGCACCATGAAGACGCGCCGAGAAGTCCCTTCCTGGCCGCTCGATTCCCTCCACCGTCTTTCGCTCAAAGCCGCTTAGGAATTGTCACCCCAAGCGACCCACGTTTGCAGTTCCATTCCCTTCAGGATGCACGGATGACCACGATCGCCCCCCCTTTCCCCGCCACAAGACAGGACATCGCAGGGGTTGCTGTCGCCGACTTGGCAGCTCGCTACGGCACTCCCACCTACGTCTATGACACTGCATTGATCGATCAGCGGATCGCCGACCTGAAGGCTTTTGATACGATCCGATATGCCCAAAAAGCCTGCAACAACATCGCCATCCTCGATCGGATGCGAAAGCAGGGAGTGGTTGTCGACGCCGTCACCAGCGGAGAGGTGCAGCGAGCCCTGGCGGCCGGATTTGCGCCACACGGAGACCCGCATCCGATCGTCTACACTGCTGACCTACTGGATGCCCAAGGATTGGAAACGATCCGCCGGTATGGACTGCACGTCAATTGCGGATCGCCGGATATGGTGGCGCAACTGGCGCAAGCCATTCCAGGCTGCAACGTCACACTGCGAGTCAACCCAGGGTTCGGCCATGGCCACAGCCAGAAGACCAACACCGGTGGACCTCAGTCGAAGCATGGGATCTGGCATGAATCTCTGGAGCAGGTGCTGCGACTGGCGGACCACCATGGCGCGATGGTCACTGGAGTCCACATGCACATCGGCAGCGGAACCGACCTGGAACATCTGCAGCAAGTCTGCGGTGCGATGGAGCGCGTCGTGCTGCAGGTGGGCCGCAGCGTCACCACCATCAGCGCCGGTGGCGGACTGCCGGTTCCTTACCGCGAAGGCCAGCAGCGTATCGATCTGGATCGCTACTTCCAGCTTTGGAATCAAACCCGAAACCAACTGCAGGATCGCTTCGGACATTCCATTCGACTAGAAATTGAACCGGGACGGTATCTGGTCGCCGAAAGTGGCTACCTGCTGACCGAAATCCGCGCTGTCAAAAAAATGGGAGACAATCTCTTCTACCTCGTCGATGCCGGATTCAATGACTTGGCTCGCCCCATCCTCTACGGGGCTCATCACCCCATCTCCGTCGCTCATCGTAAAGCCAAATCGAATCCACCTCTGGTCGACGTTGTCGTCGGCGGACCGCTATGCGAATCAGGCGATATCTTCACTCAGGAAGAAGGAGGACTGGTGTCACCTCGGAAATTGCCTCTGGCCGAGGTCGGAGACTGGCTGGTCTTGGAGGTGGCGGGCGCCTACGGTTTCGTGATGGCCAGCAATTACAACGGGCGTTACCGAGCCGAGGAGGTCTGGATCGAAAAGGGAAAGACCGAGTCGATTCGCAAGCGGGAGACTTTTGAGGATCTGGTGCGGGGCGAGCGAATTCCGGGGTGATCGATCCGATCGCAGAAGCCCACGACCTCCTTCACAGCCGAGTGCAATGGAATAAAAAACAAGTGAATCTTTTTCCTCCCTGCTATCCTGCCGATCGCGAGGAAGAGATACTTTCGGCTGGTCTTCAGTGAGCGATGGATGTTTCTTGGTTCTTCCAAAAGGAGTTCTGGCAATGATTCGATCGGGTGCCCTTTGGGCTGTTGCTTTGGTGGTCTCCCTGGCTTCTTCCAACTCTTTTGCCCAGCAGCCTCTAAAGCTGAACAAAGAAAAATCGAAGATCGATTTTCTCGGCAAGAAGACCGACGGACAGCATGCCGGCGGGTTCAAGGAATTTACAGTCGATGCCAAGGCAGATTTTGAAACCCCCGCCAACAGCTCCCTGCAAATCACCATCGACGCGACCAGCCTCTGGTCCGACGACGCCAAGCTCACCGACCACCTGAAGAATCCGGACTTCTTTGATGTCCGCAAGTACCCCAAGATCACCTTCCAGTCGACCAAGATCGAAAGCGAAGGGGAAGGCAAGGCGGTCATTCACGGCAAGATGAAGATGCTGGACAAGGAAGTCGAAGTGAAGGTGCCCTGCGACGTGGAGATGAATGAAGACAGCATCACGCTGAAGGGCAAATGGAAGTTGGATCGATCCAAGTTTGGTATGACCTACGGCGCTGGCAAGATCGACAACGACGTCGAAATCACCTCGAACCTCGTCTTCGGACTGTAGGCTTTCCATGCCTTTTGATGCCCAGCTCCTGATCGACATTCTGGCTATCCCTTCGGGGGTAGCCTTGATCGGTGCGCTGATCGCCTTGGCGACTTCCAAAAAACTGCCAACCTGGTTTGGCGCTGGTCTGACGGCGATCGCTTGGCTGGCGGGAATCGTTGTCGCTCAGTACAAAACTCTCATTCCTTGGGAATGGTGGTCAGAAGAATGTTGGCAGCGACTGTTCTGGCCGATGGGTGTAGCAGCCCTGTTGCTTGGCACAAGCAGCCTCTGTTGTGGCCATGCCAACTGGCGGTTGCTGACCATGTCGCTGGTGGCGTGGGCTACCGCATGGCTGTCGATTCCCCGATCCAGCGGATGGCGGGATATCGATTCTCTGGAAGGGATCTGGATGCTGGCGATTGGCATCAGTACCCTGCTCAATGGCTGGCTTGTTGAACGCTGGATCGCCACCAAAGCACCGCGCTGGGGCCTCTGGGTGTTGATCGGAGGACTTGGACCACCGCTGCTGCTGGCCGCCAGCGCCTACGGCACGATGGCTCAGTGGGTCGTTTCCGTCTTGGCTGCCACCCTGGGTGTAGCGATTGTCGCGTTCTTCTCACCACAGGGACTGGCTGCCTCGATCGCCGCCCCTCTTGCGGTGGTGATCAGTGCCATGGTGGCATGGGGTCGATTCCGAAGCAGCACACCCAGCATCTCCTGGGATGATCTGCCAGCCCTGTTTGCCCCCGGAATCATCGCCCTGCTGGATACCGCGTTTGCCGGTCGCATCCCCACCTGGGCTAGGATCCTTCTCGCCGGGCTGCTTTCGGCCGGGGTCATCGGTTTTCTCTACTGGCGATCGATGGACGGCGCGGCTGCCGAAACTTGGTAAGCCGCAAGAGATCGATCACACTGCCTGAGGGTTCTTATCGCGTTGGAACCACCAGCAGAATCAATCGCGAACCTTCTTTGTCGCTAGTCCCGCTGACCAAATACGGTTGCCCCAAGGTGACTCGGACCACCGTCTTGGTCTGCAGGGTGTGGGTGGGTGGAGTCGCCTCCGCATCCCCTGCCGGTTTGTACAGCGGAATCCGGCTCGATTCATAATCCAGCTCCGCCAACACCCCACGTTCCAGCGACGTTGCGCGAATCTCCGCGCGCGTCCCCACCTGACGATTCTCCATCCGCTGCACTTTGCCTCCTTGCGGCGTCTGCATCATCCCTACCTGCACGGCCATGGTACGCCCCACCTGCAGGCTGGTGGGGACTCCATCCAGACAGCTAACCTGAAACAGCTCGTGCCACTCCAGCTTGTCGCCTTCCAGCAGTTCCTTGATCGCCGGCAGCGGCTGCTCCTCATTCCAACCTGGGTCGGCCCCTGGCTTCCACTGGAATTCCAGCAGCATCACCCGATACTGAGGCGCAGTAGACTGAGCCGCAGTCGCGCGAGAAGAATCGGGGGCCGAAGAAGTATTGGGGGCAGTGGGAGGGTTCGGCGCGCCCTGCGCCAGCGCCTCACGCGCGAAGAACCCCGGTGTGGCCAGGAAAAGAGCCAGAGCCAACAGCGGAAGATATCGGTTCATCGGTGCGATCTCCAGCGAACTGGTTTTTGGTCAGGCGACACAATTGGGACTGAGAGAAGAAAGCCGCATCGCAAGTCATTTCTGCGATGCGGCTTACTTTGGCATCAGGATCGATCAACCGACTCGCGGGATCTCGAATCCAGCGCGAGGCGTCCTGGCGAAGAAGCTTTGAGCCTGTTCATCGCCGACGATCTTCTCGGCCTTCGGATCCCAGCGGATGATGCGATTGAGCCGTGCGGCGATGGCGGCCAGGTGGCAGACGTTCATCGACTGCACATGGCTGAAGACGTCAGAAACCGGCAAGCCACCCTCGCGCACGCAGCGGAAGAAGTTCTCCTTGTGCCCTTCGAACGGCTTGTCGTGATACAGCTTCTTCAGTTCCGCCTCTCCGTAGGCATCCTTGTCCCAGTTTTCTTCGATCGGCGTCCCGGTGATCTTGCCACGGTTGACGAAGATTTTTCCTTTCGTCCCTTCGAACAGAATCCCGTTGTCACCTCGACTGGTGATGTCCAGCACCGCTTTGTTGGCCAAGGTTGCCTTGACTGAGTAGTCGTGAGCGGTGTTGTAGCTGTCGTCGATCGTTGGATAGCCATCCTTGAAAGCGACAGGATGCTTGGCATCGGTACCATCGAATTCGATCGGTCCGGTACCTTCCTTGTCTAGACCCAGGGCCCAGAGCGCGATATCGATGTGGTGAGCCCCCCAGTCGGTGAATTTTCCGCCGGAGTATTCGTACCACCATCGGAACTGGTAGTGGCAACGTTTGTCGATGTAGTCGACCTTGGGGGCCTGCCCCAGCCAGAAGTCCCAGTCGAGCGTCTCGGGGGGAGTCGACTTGTTGAATGGACCGCCAACATCGCCACCGTTGATGCCGATCGTCACCTTTTCGATGTCTCCCAGCATCCCCTTTTGCACCAAGTTGACGGCTCTTAGGAACCGATCCCGGTCACTGCGCTGCTGGGTGCCGACGATAAAGACGCGATCGTTGTACTTGCGGCAGGCGTTGCGGATCAGCTGGTTTTCTTCCAGCGTCAGTGTCAGCGGCTTTTGGCAGAAGACATGCTTGCCGGCTTGAAGGGCTTCGATGGCGATTTTCACATGCCAGTGATCGGGCGTGACGATGCTGACCACATCGATATCGTTCCGCTCCAGCACCTTCCGATAATCCTTGTAGGAATCGGCTTTTCCTTTGCCGATTTCATTGTCGTTGCGAGCCTGATCGGCATGTTTGGAATCGACATCGCAGACCGCGAGGATATCGCCGAAGTGGTTGTGGCCTTTGGCATCTCCCTGCCCCATGCTTCCCACACCGATGCAACCGATGCGAGGTCGATCGTTGGCGGAGGCGTTGGCGAAGGCTTTTTGAGTCCAGGGGATGTAGGGGACACTGGCGGCCAGAGCGGCGGCGGAGGTTCCCTGCTGCAGGAAGCGACGGCGGGAGGCGCGGGAGTTGGCGGAAGGCATGCTGAGCGAATCCTTTTGGGAGGTGAGAGGGACCGAAAGTGGGCGATTGGGAAAGATCTTTTTCCAGGATCTAAGATCGACAAGCGACCTGCCCCCAACTCCTGACAGTGTACTAAATCACCACTGGCTTTCCAAATTCCGACTTCTTCAGCACCAACTTGTACTTTAGGGATCCCTTGAGATCCTCGCTGAAGCCACCTCCGTCAGTCGACTCAGACATCTCGTCGCCGTTGCGGTGCACATCGGGTGTTGCATCTAGGGGGTTTTTGGGTAGTGATCGTTCTCACTGCATCAAGATGCAATCGCCCCTGAAAGATTGCCCGAAAGTTCGCATCGCACCGTCAGAATCTTCCAATAGTAGTGGAAGGGTGCAAATCCTCCGGTATGCGTCTGTTGGCATGAAAGAACCGGTTAGCACGCGCCGTACCGCTAGCATTGGGTCGCAACTCCAGCATGGCGAGGTTGTGTAGTAGTGGGTGACCGTTGGACTACAGAATTGCTGGATTAACCGTTTGTTTTACTTGGTGAATCCGCCACTCGCCCCGTCACTTCTAGATTCGATCCAATCGACAAAACCTGAAAAGAAACCGATGCAAATAGCCGTGTCGTTTTGGCCTCTAGTTCCAGTCGCTACCACCGGTTACTTCGAAGATGGTGACTCGGTGGCAGGCGCAGGTGAAACCTTCACGTCCGGCAGTATCACTTGAATATCCTCTTGCGTATTTGTTTCCCCGCGCCACCACTGCTTGAAGTCGTACCAGAATGTTCTGACGTTGTCCCTGAAGCTAGTGTAACTTCTCTTCTGTAAATTCATCGCTCTCCAGTTCCGTTCGAGTTCGTGAGCGCAGCGAACGAACGAGAACGGAACTGGGGCGGTCGGTCTGCTTGAAAAAGTGGGCCAGGATTGGTTTCTTTTTAGTTACCAAGCTGAAAAGGAGACCAGACCCATGACCCACCAGTTCCAATCTAACACCACCCACGAAGCTGTCCAGTTGCTCTCCGAGCACGGCTTCGAAGCCATGGCCCAGGCCATCCAGGTGCTCATGAACGAAGCAATGAGGATCGAGCGTGCTTACTATTTGCAGGCTGATCCCTACGAGCGAGCGGTAGGCCGAAGGTCCCATGCCAACGGATTCAAACCCAAAACGTTCAAAAGCCGCCTCGGTAAGCTGCAACTCCAGATCCCCCAAACCCGAGATTCTCAGTTCTATCCCTCGACCTTGGAACGTGGCGAACGTAGTGAAAGAGCCCTAAAACTGGCTCTCGCCGAAATGTATGTCCAAGGTGTCTCGACGCGGAAAGTTGCAGCAATCACCAAGGAACTCTGCGGACTGGACGTCTCCAGTGCGCAGGTCAGTCGAGCCGCCAAGCTGCTCGACGAGGAACTGGATGCCTGGAGAAACCGCAAGCTGGACCCGCGTCCAGTACCTGGTTCTCGATGCCAGATACGAAAAAGTCCGAGTCGACGGCACCGTCAGAGACTGTGCCGTGCTAGTGGCCATCGGCATTCTTCCGGATGGCCATCGAAGCGTTCTGGGAGTCAGTTGCTCATTGAGCGAAGCGGAAGTCCACTGGCGATCCTTCCTGGAAAGCCTGCTCACTCGTGGCATGAAAGGGGTTCAGTGCATCGTCAGTGATCAGCACTCGGGCCTCCAGGCAGCTAGAAAGGCTGTCTTACCTTCGGTTCCTTGGCAACGATGCCAGTTTCACCTGATGCACAATGCCATGCATTACATCCCCAAGCTTCCTATGCGAAAGGAGGCAGCGGAGGATCTCCGAGCGGTCTTCCTCAGCAAGGACCAGCATGCAGCCCAGGAAGAATTGCGTCGCCTAGTTACCAAGTACCAGAGCACGGCACCATCATTCGCCGATTGGGCAGAAAAGAACGTGCCAGAAGGGCTGACGATCTTCCAGCTACCGGCAGAGCACCGCAAGCGGATGCGTACGACGAAC
>Ga0315908_10000404_pt1 | contig 34554 bp, 12 predicted proteins | sample LakEriMetagenome_12_FD_203520 | JGI IMG/M metagenome (GOLD analysis project Ga0315908, IMG submission 203520) | Freshwater fungal communities from buoy surface, Lake Erie, Ohio, United States - Buoy 4 MA124 | ecosystem: Environmental > Aquatic > Freshwater > Lake > Lake biofilm | place: USA...
TAAAATGATAAAATGTAAAATATAATTGATAAAACATTAGATTTTTAACTTTTAGAAGTCTAAAAATTAATTAAATTTAGCTAAAGTGAGTTTTTAAACTATTATTAAAAAGTATATGAAAATTAAAGAAAATTTTTTCAAAAAATAAATTTATATAAAAATGTAAACTAGGAAATTAATGATTACTTATAAGATATTTAAAATAAGATATTATAAAATAAATTAAATCTTAAATTATTTAATAAATAAATAAACTAAAATATAATTGATTTAAAAAATAAATTAGATAAATTAAATTAAAATTAATAATTATAAATAATAAATTTATTTTAAGATTAATAATTAAATGATTATGAATATTTTTTAAACAAATAGTTTAATAATATTATATTTATTAACACTTAATAAAGTATTTAAATTGATTAAAACCTGATTTATGAAGCTTCTAATTTTATAATAGATAATCTAATAATACAGTATTAAAATATTGGCTCTTTTTACATTAATTTTACAAATTAAATTTAAAAACTTATAGAATTAAATATAGAAATTACTGGAAATAATTAATTAAATTTAATAAAAGATAAAGAAAACAAGGATAAATTTAATATATTAGTTATGAATTCTATAAATATTAAAGAAGATATAATTAATTAATCTGAATAAGTTATAAATTTAATCAGAGATAAAACAAAAGAAAGTATAAAATAATATAGTGCGGAATTCGTATAAATAGCTGAAAAATTGACTGGACACATAGATTAAGAAATAAAAGATACATTTATAAAGATGTTAGGAGGTACATTATCAGATCAAAGTTGGAAAATAAGAGAAAGATGTTTAATGAGTTTATACATAATCTTAGAATAAAAGGATAATATAGAGGAAACAATAATAAAAGACATAGAAAAATAAATATTGTTAAGAAAAAGTAAAGAAACAGATGAAAGAGTAAGATAACTTTTAGATCACAAAGAATACATCTAAGAAATGTGTGCAATTTTAAAAGGAAATTGGGAAGATAACAGTGAGGAGATAAAAGAAGAAATTTTGGAAGGAATGAAAGAATTAGATTCATTATAATAAAAAATCATAGATTAACCTCAACAATAAGTTCGAGAATTACTTATAATGAAATGCTAAATGATCCAGGATAACTTTGATAAACAATTAACAAATTTGAGTGATATGTAATCACTGATGGGAATCCAAATTCAGTTCCTAAAAGGCATGAAGCAATAATTGTTTTAATTATAAGATACTCTAAATAGTGTGGCAAAGGATATAAATGAAATAAAGATGGAGTTATAGAGTTTGGTAGGTAAGTCAATACCTAAACTAATAGAACTTCGTCATCATTCTCTACAAAACCATCCTTAATTCTAAGAAGTTTTTATTCAACTTAAGTGTTTCAATTCATTCAATTTAATTAGAAATGATAAATAATAGGATTTGCATACTGAAGTCTTAGCTTTCCTTAAATAAAACCATCTGAGCACTCTCTTGATCTATGGAGACTAAGGATCTGGAAAGTCGACTTACTTTAAATTCTTAGAAAAAACTCTTTATTAGGATTACTATACATAGAAAGAGTTTAAAACCATTTGCATTTATTGTTAATTGTAAAACTTAAAGGACCCTCTCAATAATTTAGTTAATGAAACTTTAATTAATGATTATGGATTTTCCATGAATAGAATATTTGAGTTAAAGGAGTTATGTTAGATGGGTGAAATCAATCTGCTTTTTATTTTGGATGGGTATAATCAAGTTGTTAATGAATTTCAATATAAGAATCTATATGACACTAATAATCTTGAATTATGGGGACCTATTTTGGATATTCATCATATTAAAAGTCAAAGGAAGTTCAAGACTTATCCAAAAATCATTATATCTTGTACTGCATAATTCTTAGAATAATAAAAACCAAATTATAGAAATCTTTTCTTGCCATTTATCACTGATGTTAATAAAAAGTCAATCTACTCTCCGGAGAAGTATTATCATGAATTAGCTATATCTAAATTAAAATGCAAAAACCAAAAAAACCAATATATTAATGATTTTTATCTAAATAAAATGTATAAAATTTTAGTTAAGCATTTAGGCATCGAATAATATTAAAATAATAATTAAGTTATAAATTAAAAAATCGAATAATTATTCGAAAAAATTAAAGAATAATTCATTTCTAATTATAATTTATCTGAATATTAAGATGAAATTTCAATTTCATCTTAATCGAGTGAATTAAGCAAAGAAAGTGATAATGAAACAATAATATAAAAATAAATTCTATATGAGAGAATTATGTATAATTAAGAAAAATTTTAATAATTTATTTAAAATAATCCAGAGTTTTAAGAGTATAATTAATAACTATTATAATTTTTCAAACATATTTAATAATTTCCTTCCCCAATTATGATTGAAAATGTTTCTAAATTATTATATGAATTTTCTGAAACTCCTTATATGTTAAATTTAATTTAAAACGTCATAAGTAAATTAAAATTTAATAATGTTTTTACTTAAAAATACTTATAAAATAAATTTATTGAAAACCAAAAAATAAATGAATAATAAATGTTGAAATATTTTTAAATATTAATATAATAATCTCAAGATATAATACTAGATTAATATAATTAAATAAATATTTTTGAAAATAATGAGTTATCTATAACACAAGAAATATTGAATAAATATTATGGAAAGATTTGTGAATTTTATATAAATTTAATAAAAAATTAAGAAGAATTTAAATAAGATGATAAGTATATTTTGATAGGCTAGATTTACAAAATATTCAAACCTTAACAATTTTAAAAATATGAATTATTTGATGAATTTACGAAATTAATATTTGAAAATAAAATAAAACAAATTTAAGAAAAAAAAGAAGTTAATTTATCTATATCTCCTATAGATTTTCATTATGATTTGTTAAAATACTCTTAATATTTAGCAATAGAAATGACAATTACAGGAGCAAACAATATTATTTATTAATAATAAGGTTGTATATACAGACACACAAATCAATGGGACTCTTTCTTTTATTCATAAAATAATTAACTAAAAAAGGAAATTATTGATGCTTCTCTTATTTAATAAATTGATGATAGTTGGAAGTTTCATCATCCAAGTCTTCAAGAATTCTTCTTTGCTTAATACATTTTCTAAGTTTTCACTTTTGATAATTCTAAAAATATTTTCTTTCCTTTTAGTTAAATCCAGTTCTTATTAATTTAACTTATAAAAAAAATTCATCATGTTGTTATCAATTAGCTCAAATAAATTAATTAAACTTTCAAAACTCTATAATAGATATTATTGGATTAAGATTATTAAGAAATATTTTTTCAGCATGTATAAGAATATTAAATAAAACACAAATAATCTAATATAAATATTCATCAAGTTGTTAAAAATATTTATTCTTCTTTGTTTATTTTTATTGAATAGTTAGTTAAATTCTAATTGAATTCTTCATTTTTTTTAAAATAGTCTAATCTAATAAACTAATTTTTGATATAAAAAACATAATCAGACTAAGAATTTAATGCAATACTGCATTTAGCTATCCACTTATCTAAATTAAACGATTAAATAAAATAGATTGATTTCAAGAATGATATTGAAAATAAAGGTATAGAATAAGCATCTTCTTTTGCAATTACTTTATTAAATTTATCAAAATAAAGTTTTTCTAATATGAATTTCGATTATGTTTAAATACCTTTTGCAAATCTTTCTAATGGATTTTTCCATTATACTACATTTAACAATGCAAATTTATAAGGAGTTAAATTTGAAAATTCTTATTTAGTATACACTTAATTTAATGACGCTAACTTATAATAAACCATCCTTTAAAATTTTAATTAAGAATAGAATATTCTTATAGATCCTAATCAAATTAAAATTAAAAATATTAATTTTTAATTAAAAGATTGTTAGAAAAATACATATTTGAAAAATTATAATAAGTATAATAAATAAACACTACAAAATAAAAATCAATATATTTTCACTATTCAAAATGATTCAATAGTTTATCTGAAAGTAAACACTTAGGAAAGCAAATAATAAAAAAAAGAATTTAAGATAGATTTGAAAGAGATATTTAAGATAGAAGAAAAAAATGAAGACTATGAATTAGAATATAGACTAAAAAATGATTTCTTTTAATAAAGGGTTATACTATTAGTCAATCTTTATGATAAAAAAGAAAAAAAAAGAACAATCGGAGTATTTAAGCAGTATTTAGACACAAGTGAAAGTGATAAAGACCGTTTCATTAACGAAAATAGTATAAAGATAAAGGAAGAAAGATATTAAGAGGAGTAAAACAATAAAAATTATTAATGGGATCATCAAATAATGGTGGACGATTAAAATATAATTTATGGGGAAAAAAATTATCTCTACATTTTCAATAATCATTCTAAAAATTATAAAAACTCTGAATTATAACTTGAAGAAGATTAAATAATAACATCTATGATGATTGGAGAAGAGAAGTTATATATTTTGGACAAATGTAAAAATGTAATGGTTTACAACTACAATAAAAAAAAACTAAAAGTACAAGAATAGTTGTAGTTGAAATCAAGATACAAATTAGAAGAATTCTTCTCTAATTATAAATTCGTGAGTTTCTTCAATAGTTAAAACTATGGAACGAGAATAATTTTAGAGTATAAAATGAATTACCGGAAAATCAATGAAGATGACAATGATGAATTTAGGCATTTGAATTTGGTGAGAATTAAAAACAAGGAAGAACAATTGAAATTGACTGGATTGAAAGATAAATTAGAGCTAATTGAGTTTTCAACAGATAATTAGTAAATTATAGCAGCTTGTAAAAAGAAATTGATTTATGTTTGGAAAGTAAGCACTGAATTGAGTCTTTAGATATTTAAGTGTCACTTCACCAATATTATTGCTCTCAATTTCTCACCTTGCAATAATTATATTTTTTCATTAGATATTGATGGTTTTTTGCACCAGAATTGTTCATTTTTTTCTCAAAATCATTACAACATCACTGTCTAAAACAACTTTCATCTTGATTATATCAAAAAACTATCCTTCAGATCCGATAATCAAGTTCTTTACTCTTCTGATAATCTAACTATTATTGAGTGGGATGTTAATTTTGGAACTTTTATATCATAATCCAAAAAGGATAATCATTATTAATCTAGCATGTTTATGTTAAAAAGAATCTCCAATATGAGTTTTGTTACATCTCATATTTATGCTTCTATCTGTATTAACAATTATTATAATCATGATGATTCTTAAATTATCTCTAAGGTATTTATCATTTATTTATTAAAAGTAATAATGGTAAAAAGACAAAAAATATAAAATTTTAAAAATATTTTTAAACGAGGCATGCAATTCTAATAAATAGTTTAATGAATTTATCATCAATTTAAAAGAAAATAAACAATCTATTTTAACCTTTAGTTTTGATTTAAAAGTAGTTGTTTGGTTTGATAATAAATAAGATAAAATTTGTATTTAAAATATAGAAAATAAATTTTATTATGCAGAATTAATATATGATTTTGATAATATAAAAAATGTTTAGATAGATTATTATGGGAAAATAATAATTATAGTTTAAAATAATTATAATGTAGAAATTTTTAAAATAAGAAAAATTTATTAAACAAAAGATTAAAATTATAAAATAGAAAAATATTAATAATAAAAAATTAAAAAAAAGGATCAAAAATAAGTAAACGAAAACAACGATTTAATAATTCTTAATTTTATGACCAAATTAAAATACAAAATTTACAGTAAAGATTAAAAATAAAAATATAAAGAGATAAGCATAAGCCAAATGTTTTAGAAAGGAGAACAAGAACTTGCTTACAAAGAAAAGAAAAATTTATTTATAGTTTAAATCCTAAAAGAATTTAAAATAGCTAGAGAATTCAAATTGGTAGGACACACAAATGAAATAATGTGCATTGAATTTTCAGAGAACGGTTAATTGTTAGTTTCATCAGACTTAGATGACAACATAATCATCTGGTGCAAAAAAGTAAGTTAAGACTCTTTTAATCGTTGGAGTTTAAAAATAAGATTAGGACAATTCAGTTAAGCAGTGTGTTTGTATCAAGGAGCAGAAAAAATATTGGAGGATATTGTAGTGAGTAAAAGAGGAAATAAATATTATGGTTCAAAGAAAGACGGGATGAAACATGGGTTTGGAATATGTTAGTTTGCAAATGGAAGTTTATATGAAGGAATATTTGTGAACAATAAGTTTGAGGGCAAAGGCAAGTTGGTTGATATTGAAGGAAATCTTTATAAAGGAATGTTTAAATAGCATTAGAAAAATGGGTAGGGCTAATATTGGAATAAAGATTATTATTATGTTGGAATGTGGAATCACGATATGAAAAATGGAAAAGGAAGTATGTATTATCATCACAGTATGAGCTGTTATCATGGAGATTTTAAGAAGGATCTATTTCATGGTCAGGGCTAGCTTGTATTCAATTATCATTGTCATCCCAAAACTACTTATATTTTATATAACGGTATGTTTCATCGTGGAAAAAAACATGGTTATGGTGAGCTCATTGAATTTAATCAAAATAATATTGTCAAAATTACTGGTATTTCAAATCTTATTATATCATTATTATTATTTAATAATTTATATATTTCTAATTTTTATACTTTATTGTATAATTATATTAATATTTAACAATTTTACTATAAAATTTTATAATAAATCATAAAATAAATATATAATTTTTATGGTAATTTATAAATATTTTGGAATTTATTTATCAAAATTTAAAATAATATAATAATAATTCTATTTATTTAGTCAATTATAAAATATCATTATATGAATTATGATATTATCATTATTATGATTATAAATTATTATATTTATTAATAGGATTGTTTAAAGATGATAAACCAGCAAATGTTTAAGAAAAATTTATAATTTAAGAAAAATAAGAAAGCGTGTAAAATTAAGAGTGAACTTTATTTTGCTATCAAAATAAAATATATATATAAAATAATTAAAATAATTTATAAAAATGAATTTTTAATTTTCAAATAATATTATTTAAATAAGAATTTAAAAATGATTTCTGATAATTTTAATAATAATTTTATAAATATAATAATTAATTTCAATTTAAAATGAGTTTGATTAAAATTATTTTTCTCATTTTAAACAATATCATAATTATGATAATTACTATTAAGAATTACAAGCATTGAAATAAATGGTGAATGATTTTAACTAACTAGATTTAAAAAATAAGCATAAACAATTATAATATTTTAAGAGTAGACCTGAATTTAAGTATTTGTCATTTTATTTTTAATTTTCAGGAATTCTAAATAAAAAACATAAATTAAAAGAAATTATTCCATTATTAATCTAAGTTTCTCATTAAAATCAATTAAATTTCACAACTAACATATTTGATACACCTTCTATTGAGGAAAAATATTAATTGGAATATAAATTTTAAAAATTTTTGGATGATTTAGAATAAAGACATGATTATGAGACTATTTTATAAAAATAAATCAAAGAATAAGTATTCACTAAAGAATAATTAAATTATTATTTTGAAATTATAAGTTAAAATAAACATAATAAAGTATAGAGAAAATAACAAAAAAACAATTATTAATTTTAAGAATTAAGTTCAGATCACTGAATATAATTCAATTAGTTTTTGATTTCTTACTTATAAAAAATTCATTAATATAATAAGAATAATTTTACTTAAACAATATTAAAAGTAGAGAAAGATATGTAAGATTAAATATAAAAAAATTAAAATGATTCATAAAATTTAACAGAGTATTGATTAGAATTAATTTAAGACATCATAAATCATCACACAGATATTTAATTAGAAAAAAATAATCACGAAAAAATAATGAAAATAGCTAAAAATATTGTAGATAAAGCAATAGAGACTAATCATTAATATTAAAATTTAAGAAGTTTTATTGAAGTAAATAATGAAGTTCACATTTTAAATAATTAATTATTTATTAATGAAAGTTTTATTGAAATAGATTCAAAAATTAACACAAAAGATAAATTTTAAATACAAAAATTTTAAATTTAATAAAACTAAAAAGACATTTAATTTTCAAAAACATCATCATTAAATAAATTAAGTAATTTAAAACATAAAAGCAACTAAAATTTATAATAAAATCCAAGTGATTAAAATGAAATAAATAGTAAACTAAACAATAATATCAATCTATTTATAAATAAATAAAAAATGGTAGACGAATTAAAAGTCCTTAAAGATAAAACAACAAGCTTATACAATGCTGGTGCAGATATAAAGCTAATAGATTAAGCGTAAGATTCATCCAGACCTTAATAATAATAAGAATAATAATAATAATAAAAATAAGAAAATAAGAAATATGACTAATACAAAACTTAATAAATTAATTAAAAGCATGATGGATTATAAGAAAACTAAAATAAATAGGATTAATCTTTTGAATAATAAATAAGTTCAATAAAGATTGATTTTAATGATACGAGAAAGATAAATTTAGAAAATGATTAAGGAAATAAGAAATAAAAGAAATTAGAAGAAATAATTCCTGATGATAAAAGATAAAAGTATCATAAGACTGAATTAGAAAAAGATATAGATATAATGGTTCCTTTCAAGAAGTTTCCATTGGAAATTCCTAAAGGAATAATAAAAGCAATAATAGTAATGATATTGAGTATAGTAGGGAAGATGATGCACATCATGTTACCATTTGGAGGATTAGCAGCTGATTCTTGTCCGGAAGCAGCTGGATCTCTAGGAAATATTTATTAGATCATTCAGGCAGAGGAAAAGACACAACTTATTAAAGCCATGACCAAAGGGTTCCCTATCCAGTATATTCAGAAAAGGTATAATAATATAAATTTAATAATATAATATTTTAATAATGTATTAATGGTTTTTAATTATAATATGATAATGAAAATTGATAGGAAGAGATTTTTTGACTTCCTTGGAATGAAATACATAATGGATATAAAAGAGAAAATAAAATATGATATTTGTGGATAATAACTATTCACCCTTCACTGTTCTGTAATGTACTGTGGATGTAATTTACTGGCTTGGTTATTTACAAACCCTCCTATCTTAGTTCTACCACCCCTATAATTTCTGCCAAAATTAGTGCATGAAGATATTCTACCAGGAGACAATCCATTCTGTTTTATTGAATGTATTAAGTCATTAATAAAGTGTCAAGGTTATTGGTTCTTCACTGATCTCTCTGTATGTGGAGGAGTATTTAATCTCGATAACCTTATTAGGGCTACTAGTGAAATATCCACTCTCCTTTATATTGTATTTACTTTTGTACCTGGTTTCTGTTGCTCTTTTCCCTTTTAAATTAATATGTGGATGATTCCTAGGCTTAATCTACCCAAAAATCATGCTCTTATTAGGGATAATAATAGAATTTCTAAATAATTCAATAATAATCATAATTAAAATAGTAATGATAACTATAATATTTAATTGCAAGATTCAGATAGTGCATTTGTAAATTCTGATTCTCAATTTTAATTTGATTTTTTTTAAAAAAATATTGATAGTTTTTATATACCAGCTGTGCCATATCCTTATGATATTAAATTGAAAGAATAGGATTGGTTTGCTATCGATTGGGAAAATACTTATAGACCTTATTTATTTTAGAATATAGGTTTTAACTAAAATTTAGAAATCAAAAAGTTATTATCATCTGAAACTGAAAAAATTGGATTAAAAGCAGATCAGATGTATTAAAATTAACTTTAATTTGACAAAAATGTTGACAAATATTAGTTTATTAAATCTAAAATACTAAAAATGAAAGAAGCTGCAATTTATTAAGAAATGCCTGGAAAAATAACAAGATATCCTATTCTAGATTAAAATAGTGAAAGGCAACATAATCAAATATTAAAAACTAATTATATTCATTTGAGAGACCGTTCTGATATTGAATATAATAAAAAAACAGAAATTTTCAACAGAGAAAAAAACTGAATAATAAATATAAAATTATTTTAATATTTAGCTAAAAAATATAATAAAAAATTTTAATAAAAAATAAAAATATTAATATTTATAAAAAAAATTAACAAAAAAATTAAAATAAATTAATACAAAAAAAAAACATGTTTGTTAAATATGGAAATTTATTTATAATGGAATTAAGAAAGGGTAATTTGTAATGTGAGAAGAGCAATATAGTTAAATGATTCTAAAAAAATTTATAGGAGTATTTTTAACTATTGTGAAGAAGCTTATATATAATAATATTTTCTGGTTTTAATCAAAATTTCATAGAAGGTTAAAGTAAATTTACATCCAAGATCCAAACCCAGAATTAGGATAAACTTAATATCTAAAAACTGAAACTCATGGAATTTCTTAAATTTTTTTAATTACTTTTTATGCGATTAACCTAAATTATCATTATATAAACAATTATTCTTTTTATTTAACGATAATTATATTTTGTCAATATAATCACAATTATTATAATAATAATTATTAGAATTATTCTAATAATTATAATAACAATAATTAATTAAATTGATATATTAATTATAATTGTGATATTAAATCATACATAATCAATATATTAATATGAATAACTTTGAAATCCAGTTTGATAGGTATAGTTAAACATTCTAAGAAAATGTATAAATATTTAAATATAATTTTTTAGGATATTATAGAAGGAGCGGTTAATTTTTGTTTTTCTAGTTTAATTGATTTAGCAAAAGAAAGTGCAGCAAACAATTTTTATTTGTAATTAAAAGGAAAAATAATAATAAAAAATGATTTAAACAATAAAGAATTAAATGAAATAACGAAAACAATAGAAAATACAGTTTTAATAAACATTGAGTAAAAACTAGATTTAGAAGGAAAAAAGTAATAAAAAAATATGATTAAAGTGTTTAGAGATCTAACAACTTATTGAAAGTGCCTTTTGAAATAAAGTTAGAAAGAAAAAAAAGCGAAAAATAACTGATAGAAACTTATTACGGTATATTTATCTAAAGCTTCTACTTTTTAAAACTGATAAAACATATATCAAAATAAGAAAAGTAAGTATTAGGGAAAGAATAAATCTACATTCAAAAAAGAAGTAATGAAGAAGTGAGAGAAGAAAGTTAAGTGATAAAAATAAACAGAGAAATTCTGCAACATATGAATAGTAAATATCTAAAGAGAGTATCATCAGATACAGACATTGAAATTGTGATTAGGTAGAATGTCATCAATATTGATGAAAGTCTCGAAGGTTACTTTCAGATTAATAATTTCAATCTTGTCATTAGTTCTGTTGATATTCAGTTGCAGAGAATTGAGTCTATTACTTATAAATTTCAGTAAGTTTCTGAAATACAATTATTTTAAATTGCTCATGGCAATTTATAAAGAAATATTCCTATTCCTTTTTAAATGATTTTTCCTAAAAATTTTACTTGTCCCAATTTCTAATTTAATAAGTTTTAAGTTGATTTTTAAATCACTTTCATTGTTGTTACTAAAGAATCCATAAAACTTTAAAGAACTTTTCCTATAGTTTTAATTAGAAAATACTGAAAAATTTTTGTTAAAATATATTTATATTTATATCATTGTTTTTATTAAGCAGTTTAAGGTCTTTTTATTTACTTATTATTAATATTATTCTTAATTTTTATTTATTATTTCTTTAATTAAATATTGCTTTCTTGGTTAAATATTTAAATTTAATTTTATTTTTATTTAGTATATTATTATCTATTAAATCCTTAAATTTATAAATTTTTTTTGCAATCTAAATTAGCTGATTATACTCTGTTTTTTATCTGATTTTAATTTAAAGTTTAAAATTTTTATTGATTTAATATTTATTCTTTTTAAAAGTATTTATTAATAAGTTATTAAATTTTATCTATCTTATCTATTTCGCTTTCTTGCTAAATTAATATTTATCATTTGTTACAGTTTTTATTTAAAAAACAAAAATTATTTTATTATTCTTTTTTCAATTGATTTTTTTAACAATCATTATGTTAATTAAAATCTAATAATAAGTTTTTATTTTAATTCTTATAAGTATTTGGTCTTTACAATTATTGTTCAGCGAGTTATTGATATTACTTTTTGTAAATTTAGGCAGACATGGGCCTTTATTCATTTTGAAAATATCATTATTTCTATTAATTGATGAAATGCTATTAATGAGTTACTTCTTTAATAAGTATGGAGATATCATCATCTTTATCGTCTATAATTTAAATAGAACTTATATTATTAGAATGATTATTAACAATCATCTGTTAAATCTTAAACTTATTCTTCTAACCAGCAAATAACCTGAATTCCTCCAACAATTCAAAATCCTATGATATTTATTAGATTTTATTAGGTTTGAAATACGCCTAAGCAGAATAAATAAGATATTGAAGAGGAATTCTTTTAAGAGGATCTTTATTTAACATTTGAATAATAATTGCATTAAGTTGCTTGGAGTATTGAGAAGGAATGCTTTAAGGGTATTTGTTGATAATGTTAAATTTTAACTTGTGAGTATTATCCTGTTAGAAAGGCATTCTAAAAGTACACAGTTAATAAGCCACTACTCCTAATGCCCATATATCTACAGCATATGATATTTTCTAATTCTTCAACACTTCTGGAGCCAAATACTACATAGTCCCTTCCACCTTTTACCCTTCAAACACTTCCTTAATTCTTATACTTGTCCCAAAGTCAGTTATTTTATATTCTCACAATGATTCCTTCTCATTAATTAATATGTTACTGCATTTTATGTCTCTGTGAATTATTTCTTTTTAGTGAATTACCTCTAACCCTCAACATATTTATAATATCAATTTCCAAATTATTTCTTCTGGATATGCACTATTTTTCTTCTCTATTTCTTCTTAAATGTCTCCTAAATTACAATACTCCATTATTATGTAAATCTTATGGTTCTCCTAAAAACTTCCATAATATTATACTACATTATTACTCTCTAATTAATCTAATATATTTATTTCTTTTAATATTTTTTTTTTGTTTGATATTCCTTGAAATGATTGTTCTTTTAAAGCATATATTTTTTAATTTATATTAGATTTTACTTTATAGATTATTCCAAATGAGCCTTTTCCTAATTATTAAATTAATTTGAAATCCTTAATACTATTACCAATTTAATTCACTTATTTTTTAATTGGCCATTCTAATAAATTTATCAAGAATTCTTAATTATTTTTATCATTCATTTCTATTAAAAGTATTATTATTCAAAAATAATAATAATAATAATATATTATATTTTTAAAATTAAAATAGATAAAAAATATTTTTAAAATATTTTTATTATTGAAATTAATTAATTAGATAGAAAATAAAATTAATATGGTAATATGAATATTTTAGTTAGGTATTATACAGAATAATAATAAAGATTAAATATAATGAGAAAATAATTATAAGAAAGATATATAAAAATAGGAAGCTAAATGAGATAAAATACTTATTTAAAAATTAACTATTTAGTAATTAATATGAATCAAATGAATTAAAAATAAGAAGTATAGATGATGATTTGTACTTAGTTTTAACTCAATATATAACTTAAAAAACTTAATCCTGTTGTGATTGGTCTAAAAGTAAAAATATATGAATGAAAATTAAATATTTAAGTTGATAAAAGGTATAAATAGGAAACTTCTGTTGCCTCCCAATAGATTAGTAAAACTTATTTTAAATAAGAATAATCTACATTTACCTTTCGACTTGTATATATATCTAATCAATCAGTACTATTCTAAGGCTCAGATATAATCTTAAATTTATCAAAATCTTAATAACTCTATTTTATACCTTTTTTAATAAAAATATCATAATCATTCTAATTTTTATTCTTATTAAAAAGATGATTAAATAATAAAAACTAGATTAAACTTGATTTATAAATTTTAATATCTCTATCCTTCATTTGGAAGCAAATAAAAATTACAGATTTACAATTCTGATATTTTTAAAAAAATGCATCTTATATTTAAAAAGTAATAAATAAATAAATCAATTTAAAAGTATTAACATATTCTGGTGACATGAAAAATTTTTTTTATGATAATATAAGCTCTATAAATTTATAGATGGCAGAGTGATTATTTTAATTAAAGAATAGTAAAATAAAGAATAATGAAAACTTGCTATCAATAGGTGATTATTTAAGTTTTTAATAACATAATGTTAATAATTCATATTTCATAAAAATTCTTTATAATGAAAAAGAAATATTTTAAGGCTATAATAAAATGTGATTTTTAATATAATTTAGATTTTTTTGTTTTATTTTTAAGTTTATAAATTTATATTAATATGCAGAAATAAAAAATAAATTTTAATAAATAATAAAAACTAATTAATATAAACTAAAATAAATTTAATTGATTGAAAAAATTTATAAAATATTATTTATTCAACAAAAATATTATTATACTTACTAATAATTATCAGTTTATTATTATAAATCAAAATATAATACCCTTTAAAAAAACTAAAAACTTTTATAGAAATATTAAAATTATATATACTGAATTTTATATTAAACTTTATATTGGATTTTATATAAATAAATAATTAAAATAAATATCTAATGAAGTATTTAAAAATTTTTATATTTAAATTAACACTGATTTTTATAGTTAGTTCATAATAAACAATATAGTAAAATAATAATATAGATGATATTGAAATATTAAAAGAAAACACAGATGAAAAATAAAAATAATAAGTAACTGACAAAGATATGAAAAATATATAAAAGTAATTATATGAAGAAATAATAAGAAGAAATTAAAACTTATCTTTTACAGATAATATAACCAATTTTTTATAAATAAATGATTTATAGCTATAACATGATTAATTTTTGAAATAAATTTAAAATAATGTCACTTAATATAAATATTGGATAGATTTGAAAGATTGGATTACTTAAAATATAACAATTTTAGGATTTAAAAATTTTAATTTTGATAATGCAGAAGAATAATTAAATGATATTGTTGGAGGTGATTCTATCAGATTTTAATTTTTAATAATAATATTTGTAAGTATTTATTGTTTTATAATATATTTATTTAATAATTCAAAAGTTTTAAATGATTAAACTAAATTTTTTAATTTTGCTAATCTTATTAATTTTATTAGTTTAGCTATAGTAATGTGTGGATTATATTTCACAATAAATTATTTAACTGACAATAGATAAAATACCCTTGAAAGCAATAAAAATTTAATATAAATATTTGAAAAACATAATGATACTTGTTAAGAAATCATCAGTCATTTAGAATTATTTAAAGAAATAAATTTATATGATTATAATAGAAAATTATTAAATTTTAATATTATTAATACTTTGAATTTAACAAACTATTAAAATAATAAAAGTTCAATTTTTATTAAATCAAAATTCTAAGATTTTTCAAAATAACTTGAATAATTAGAATAAGATATATTTTAAAAAATTGTTTTTACAATAATTTTTTAGATAGCTCTTAATATAAATAGTTTTCTTTCTACTCAATTTAATCCTAAATTCAAACTTATGATAGGAATTATATTTTTGATAAATAATTTATTTTTAATATCTAATTGCTTAACTTAAACAAGAAGTTTTTTATATAATATAGAAATATGTGAATAGAGTATGGAAATTAATAAAAATATAATGCCTAAAAAAAATACTGGTTATCGTAAATTTATTTATTGTTCTGAGAAAAAATAAAATTTGTCAGATATTAAATCTGAAATATTTAATTTAACAGAATAATGTTTGATTTAAATAAAAATAAGACTATTAGAGACAGGATATGCACTTGAAACTCTTTAAGTTAAAGATATTTATAGTTTATTTGAATTATTTAAAAAAAATTCTTTAAAAATGGATCCTTAAATTGTTAACTATCATGCTGCTTTAAGTGAGTTAACTTTAGCAGCTTTAAAAACTGAGGTTTTTATTAATTTTATTTATATATTAGATTTTACATAATTGTGGTTATCTTAGATTATTTGCCGAAACTCAATTAAAAAATGTATGTTCTAATGAAGGAACTTTATCTAAATTATAAATTATTTATGGTTTAATTTTATTGATAGTTGGTAGTTTATTAAGTTGTATAAGTTGTTTACATTTTTACATCATAGAATATAAAGAGAAGTAAGCTTTTGAATAGTAATAATTAGAATTAGAATAATAAGGAACTATATTAGAATCTGAAGTAAAAAAAAACATAAAAAAAAACGATTGATTAATAATTTTATTAATTCATTTATTTTTTAATTTAATATTAATATTTAAATTTTTTAAAAATATATTAATAAATATCTTTTAATAAATTAAATGATAATTTTAATATGATAATGATTAAAATTATAGTTATAAAAAATTCAATAAAAAAATTAAAATTATTTGATTATATTATTTGCTTAATCTTAATAATAAATTGAATTAACTTATAAACTTTAAGATTCATATGAAATTAGTAATTTATAATAAATTTTTACTATGTTTAGATGAATTTCTCCGAACATGATTTTTAAATTTTAGATGTTAAATCATAAATTTTTTGCTTTATACAAGTCATTTTCTCTTAAATTTAATTTATTTATTTCAAAGTTAAATTATTTTATTATATTTATTAGTAAAATTATTACAAAATTTTATAAAAATGCACTTTTTAATATAATTTGTTGATTAATTTGGATGAATTTTTCTTAAATTTCATATATTTATTTTTATATCTAATTTAATATACTTTATTAATTCCAATAATCGTACTTTAAACTTAAATTATTCCCAAATATTTAGATGTGGAATCTAAACTGAGGTTATTTATAGATAAATTTTTATTTTCAATATTAATTTGAAATATAAAATTAATTGGTAATATATTTTTATCATGTAATAAACTTACATCTTTAATTAATTTTTTATTTCTCTAATTGATTTAATTTTTTTTAACTTAAAATTAATCTTTTTTATATATCTTCTCAAAAATATTTTTCTGTTTTTATTAAATTATTTGTCTTTTTTTTTGTATATTTTTTATACCATATTTTAATAAAAACTTAAATTTAATATACTTTTTAACTTTTTGAATTTAAATAATTATAATAATATATTTTTAAAATTTTGAAAAATTAATGACAAAATAATATTTCTTTTTATTCATTACTTGTTATTAACTATTTAATTGCAAAATATAAATTTCTATTAATATTTTATTAATGAATTTATATTTCAATTAGTAATTTTTAGAAAAATTTTAATCGAAAGATTATTCGTCATTTGTATTTGTAAATCCTTTCAAAAATAAATAATAAATTATATTTTAATCTAAATATTTAATATATTTATCATTTAAAAAATAAATCAAATTTTTGAATAATAAAAAATAAATAAAACTTTTCATTTTTAACTTTAATTAGATTTTAATTATTATAAAAATTAAAATTCAAATTTCAGTTTATAATATTTGATTTACTTTATCATAATTTTAAATAATTTAATCAAATCTATTTCGTTAATTTTTTGTTTCTTTTTTAAATCAATTATTTATTTTTATATATTTTTTATTAAACCTAATAAATTCTTAACAAAAGTTTACATATAATCTAATTTATTTGAAATATTTTTAAATAAATTTTTAATTAATTGTATAAAAATTAAATTAATTCTTTTATTTAAAAAATATTTATCACTTTCTATTTTCTATTTTAATTATGATAACTAAGTTAAAAATTTTGTTCTTTTACTTTATTTTTAAATATTTTATCCAATTATTTAATATTCTTCTTTATTATTATTAATTATTAAAATTTATAAATTGAGTTCATTAATTTACTAATATATAAAAATAAAAATTTAATAAAAAAAATATTCAAATTTATTCTTATTTATTAATTTGTAAATTTTCATTATAATCGATAGAATCTTTATTAATTTTATCTTCTTACTCAGAATCATTTATTTCAAATTATAACTATTACAATTATTTTAGCGCTTTATAAGTTTCAATATTTTAAATAATATCACTTTTCTAAAAATAATTAAAATTTTTACTTCTATTTTACTCTTCATTTTTATTTTCATTTTTTAATTTACTTTCATATGTACCTTTTATCTTAACGCCAATTAATTTTATAAACTTAAGTTCATTGGTAATATTTTTTAAATAGCAAAAATAAAAAATAAAAAAATAATTAAAATTTTCATTATTATTATAACTATATATAAAAATATATTATTAATAAATATAAAAATAAAAATGATAAACAATTAGCTAGAAATTCATATAACTTAATTTTTTTGTTTTTTAATTGATACTGGAATAGCAACAAACATAAATTATTAATAATAATAAAAAAATTAAATTTTGCTTAGGTAATAAATTAACGATAAAATAAAAATAATATGTCCAAATTAATAATAGTTATAATATATTTTTAAGGATTCTTTTTATGATTATTCTTAATTTTAAATACTTATATAATAAATATTTTATAATAGTTTGAATAATTAAGATATAATAAATATTTATTAAATGGATAAAATGTAATTTTAAAATTACTTTTTTCTTAAAATATTTAATTAAATTTAAAGTGATAGCTATCAAATTAATTAAAATTAATATAAATGTTAATTATAAAAAATTAATATAGGCATTGAAATTATTGAAAATATTCATCTTTTATCTATTAATTATTATAATTAAATGGAAATTAATTAATTATAATCAGTTTTATAAATAATAAAATAAGAAATAAATTAGTTTTTTATTTTTGTTTATAAGCTTAATGTTTAACCATTAATAACTTAAATAAAATAAATAAATAATATATTTTTTTTTAAATTATTGTAAAATATATAAAATATTGATTTAATAATCGATGATAACATATTAATTGAAATTTAGAAGGTCTATTCTATTTTTTTGGAAAAAATAATTTTAATAATATAAATATTAGACAGATAATAATATGAAAATAATAATAGTGACAATTTAAGTATATTAGAATATATTTTAAATATAATTTTACTTAATAATTTGAGAATTAATAACAAAATATAATCACTAATAAATTACACAGAGGTTTTAATTGAATCTAATTTAATTAAGATACTATTTAAATTCACTAAAATATAATCTATTTAAATAAATTAGCCAATTTAATTGATTATAAGTAAAACTGCATTATTAATTTTATCATAATTAGCTCAGTTAGATATATATTTTGTTTAATTATTTTATAAAGATTTTAATTAAATAGTAGATTTTTGTTAATATATTTAGTCTATCCTTTATTTTTCTATTGATTTGAATATAAATCATATTGATATTTTGATGAATTTTACCCTTTTACTTTATTAAATTATCAAACAAATTCATTTTTAATTGATTAATCAAATGAGTTTTTAATAAATATATTTAGAATGGATTGATTAAATCAATAATATTTCTTTAGAACTTTTGATTATTTTTTAAAACAATTATTTAAAATTTTATGATTAGAAAATCAAGCCTATTTTTGATTAGACAATACTTAATATTTTAAAAGTGTTATTAATTTCATCCAAAAATGTATTTATTTTATTATATTATAGATTTAAGAAAATTAAATCGAAAATATTAATAAAAATTTAATTTTAGATTTAATTAATAAATAAATAAACTATGATATAAATTAGAACCATTTTTATTTATTAATTCTATAAACTATTGATTTTGTTTAGTATTTAAATAATTTCAAACTATTAACCATTTTATTTTAAGTAATTAATAATTTAAGTAAATTTTGATATTTTACAAATAATTAGAATAACAATTAGTTTCTTTTTTTCAAAACTATTTAAATAGCATAATAATTTTACCATGATGATTAATTTGAAAGTTTATATATAATTTTATTAGAAATAATAGAAAATATTTTAAGGAATGAAATTAATAATTAATAATTATAATTTTTAGAATCTATTTTTATTCTATAAAAATAATAAGTCTTTTCTTAATTATTTTAGATTTTAATTAAAAATTTATAACAATCATAAATAAACAAAAGTAATTAAATTGCATTGTTTACATAAATACTAAATTAAATATTAATATTTCTTGATTACCATGTACAATTTAAAAATGATTAGTAATAGAGAGAAATAGTAAAATACATATTATATGAAATACAACAATCTAAATTTTTCCATACTTTTTTGGGAAATTTTAATCTAAGCAATTATCAACATAAAATATTATTTAATGAAAACTAAAGTTAATATATAAATTTAATGGCTATTAGGGACATTTACTAACTTATAAATAAAATATTGGATCTTTTAATTAAAAGTAATAATTTTAATAGTTTTGATATTGAAAAATATATATTAGCAAATTATAAAAATTTGATTTGCTTAGAAAAATATCAAATAATGAATTTACTTTAATATGATAGTAATGAAGGAAATATATTTTATAGCATATTAAATTTATGTCAAAATATTAGTAAAATTTGTTATCAATAATAGTAAATCTTTTATAAAATTCAAACAAACACAGCTATTTTATTGTTATATTTTAATTATTTGGGATATGAAATAAATATTAATATGGTTTAAAACTTGCAAAAAATGATTAAAATAGATATTTTACTTGATGTTTATTTTAGTAATGGAACTTTATAAAAAATACAAATAGATGACCATCTTTATACAAATTATTAATACTTCATTTAAATGGTTTGACTATCTTTAACAGAAAATTAAATTTATTTTAATGCTTTTTAAATTCAATATAAGGACTAAACTATTGTAATTTCTGATTAAAATGTTTTTGAAAACATAATTTAGAATATTATTCAATAAACCATATTATCTAAAAATATGTTTAATTTTCCTAAATTAAATTTAAATCTTTATTAAATTGAATAAAATCAAAATATAAATAATTATGGGTTTTAAATTCCTTATTTTTATAGAAAATGATAATTTTATTTATAATTTAATTAATAATAATTAAAAATTTATATTATATATTAAGATTTATTAATTGTGTTTAATAAATTAATTTTAATATGAATTTTCATTAATTTATACAAAGTGAAAAAAGAAATTTTTTAGATAATTAATAAACTATATAAGACAGACAAAGTTTTATCTAGTATTTTAAAATGATAAATTAAGCGAAAAATACTTTATTATAAATATCTTGTGTTGATAAATAATTAAATGAAAGCGAATTATTATAATTATCAAGTTTAAATTAAAAAATAAACTCATTAATATTTAAAAGCAGTAATTTATCTAATTAATTTTAGTAAATTATGGAATCTGTTTTGCTTATATCAGAAGATGTTATTTTCACAAACTTAAAATAAGAGTTTAAGGATTTTTTTAAAATTTAGCGGTAGATTTATTTGTGCCTCTTTGTATTTTTAATTATAATTTTTTATTCTTGATTAGAAAATATCACTTTTTTGATAAACTAGCCTCTTAATCATTTCCTTAAATATAATTTTCAAATAATCAATAGTTTTTATTACAAAAATAATAAGATATTAGAAAATTCGATTAGAAATTTTATATTAATTCATAATTTTGGCACTGATATTTAATTTTTTATATTTATTTAAATTATATTTAATCACATTTAGTTTTATTAAGGCAGAATATTATTTATTTTTTAAAGAGCAAAATCAATATAATAAGTTTCTTTGATATATTTATTAATTCTTTCTTAATGTTTTTAAGTATAATTAAGCAGTATAATCAGATATTTATCAAATTCATTATTTCCTTTATTATTTTATTAAAACAAATTATCTTTATCTGTATTATCTTTATTTTCAGTCTATGTAAAGTCCTAACTCATTCTATAGATGTTAATAAAAATAATAACATATAAAATTTACTAAATAATCTAAGTGATTGAAGCATTAAGAAATAAAACTTTTAATAAAACTTAAGCATAAAAACAATACTTAACATTAACATTTAGATCTCTAATGAATATTAATAGCCTATTAAAATTAAAGGAAATAAAGTCATTTATAAGAACAGATAAAGAAAGAGAATAATTAGGATCGCTATTTACAAAGGAAATTAAGCTTTACCTAAAACCTTTGATATAATTATTATGGAAAGCCAATTTGATCGCTTCGAGAAAATGAGATTCTCTGAATAAGTTTTGGAATTGATATTAAGTCTAAATGAGGTGCTGATGATTCTATTAAATCTGTTAATTATATTCAGGAGTTACATCGTTTAGAATATAGAAAGCACTATCATTAGAACCCGTGCAGATTTACTTTCCATTATTTAAGCTGTCAATAGCCCATATTTTTGATTAGTGTAGATCATACACTGTTATTACAATCCCTAATATTATTATTATATATATGATAATTATAATTATGAATATAATATAGCATACCCTTTTAGACACTCCATATTTTCAATAATCCATCTAATCCTCCAGTTAATAACTACAATCCATAATTTATCCACTTGACCTTAATGACACCCACATTGTTTTATAAAGTAGTGAGAAGTTCTCCAGTGACTACATTAGTAATTTTAAGAGTGCAATCAGTACTTCCAGAACACAAAGTCTACTCGAAAGTATTAAACTCGATACATTATACTCCTCTCTTATGTGCTTTTAACTCATACTTCAACTCCAACTCACTATTGAATATCTTAATAGTCTTATCCTGTGAACCGGTGGCAACATACTTGTCATTGACGGAAATAGTGATACAATTAATCTCCTTAACATGTGCCAATACTGATCTAAGGGCTATTTAATTGTCTCCTTAAACACTCCATTACTTAATACTTTTATCATTACTGACTGAGTAAATGTATTTCAAATCATGACTTAATTAGATCCCTGTGATATCCTCACTATGTCCATTATAGGTTCTAATCATCTTATATTGCTTGTGCTCATTTTTATTACTGAATAGTACCACCTTATTATCCTTACCTGCAGTCACCAAGTAATTTTTCTTCACATCACAACATAAAACTATGTTTTCATTACCATATATCAATCCAAACTAATGACTATTTCTATTAAAAACCTTTATAACTTTACTATTTGTCACCATCACAATCTCATTATCCTCATTATATTTTAGATCTATTATTTCGTCATTAAACAACACACTCACTTAACCTTATCTTAGATTCCATTAATCATCGAAAATTATCTCTATCAGATTCTAATCTTCATTGAGCACAGAGAATACCCTCAAATTAGTATAATTAGTGAAAATAAAACTAATAGCTAATGATTATAAATTAACATCTTATATTTCCTATACAGAAATCTAGTTAGTAACCTTATTGATCCTTATACTCTTCAACAATCCCTCATTGCCTCCTGCTATCAACATCCACTCTGATTTACTATTTTGAATACTTTGTAAATCCCTTATCTCCATCCCTAACTCTATTAATCTCTCTTCATATTTCTGATTCATCTCAATCATTCTTACTGTTCCTCTCTCATATACCACTAATATTATGTTTTCTATTTCTAATATTTACTTTATTTGTCCTTTCTTCAATTCTCCTTTTATCATTTTTATTACTTTATTCATTATAATGTCATAGATCTTTATACTACAGTCCTCTCCTCCTACTACTATTTATTGTTTTTTAAGTAGTCTTAAGCAATCTACTCCTGTTTGATTGTTAAACTCATTAAGTTATTTAAAAGGTTGTTTTATTTGGAATACTTTTATAGTATTAAATTAATTGCTTAAACATAATAATTGATTGTCGTATTAAATTTCTATAGCAAAAAAATTATTCAGTCTCATTTATTTTTACAATATTAATTCATATTTTTATTCATATAAATTTAAGTCTTCTTCTTTTACTTTTACTTTAAATATCCTCAATTAGTAATCATTTGTGAAAGTTATTAAAATATCATCATGATAATTTATTTTGAAATTAACTATTTCTTCATTTTCATGTTCTATTATTTGAATAATTCTATTAATTTTTCTACTCATTATATTTATTTTATTATCTGAAATTCCCCATATTTTGTCTCCTTAATCAGTAATTTATAATTTGTTTTAACTATAAACTGCTTTGTGTTCATATATTTTCTCGTATTTCTTAATTCCTTGTAATTTTTAATTCTATTCTTCTTCTTCTTCTTCTTCTTCCATTTATCCTTATTCTTTTTCTATTTTCACATCAATTTTCTTATAATTTTCCTTTAATTCATCTATTTTACCTTCTTCTTATTTTTTTAATTTCTTTTTATTTGGCTGTTAGTTATTCTTATCATTTTTTTTTGCTTTACTTATTTTCTTTACAACCATAATTATATATCTATTTTCACTATAAAAATTGTATTTTATAATTAATTAAATTATGAATAACTATTAAATATCAGGATAATCATATAAAAATGAATACTAAAGTGTACAAGAACATTTTAATGAAAATATCTAGAATAATACTAGTTAAAATTAAAATACTCCATAAAAATAAAATGAAAAAAAAGTTAGTGAATTTCTTTATGATTCTTATAAAATTAATAATTCAAATCATGAAATAAAAAGTAAAGAAAAACATAACAATAAAGAAATTAAATAATAATAAGTCAGATGTAAATAATAGATAATAAGTAGATTTCCAACTGAAATGAATAAAAAACAAAGTCCAAAATTAAAAAAATTTAATTAAACTTCTAAAGTAAGGACTTACATTTAAAATTTAAGTGCTTAATAAAAAAAGAAATAAATAAATCTTTCTAACCAAAGCGATTTTTTAAATAGTTCTTAAAATAGTAGAAGTTCAAATTAGAATAATAAAGGAAATTCAAAGAATATTATAATGAAAATTAATTTAATTTACAAAAATAATGTATTTTAATTTTCAATTAGAAATTTAGATTCATGAGTTCAAAATTTATTTAGGAGAAACTTTTGATGATTTATTAATAAGAATGATTTTTAAATTAAATATTAATTAAAATAAATAAATCATAGAAAGTTTAAAAAAATAAATTTACATGGAGGTTCTTGAATATAAAAATGAGATGATTAAAAAGTTAAAAAAATAAAGAAATTAAGAAGCTTATTAACAATAATAAGAAGAAGATTATAATAGAATAGTTGCTATAATAAAAATAGAAATAATAGATTAAGAAGTATTTATTCTGTAAATATTAAATAGTTCGACTTGATAGTCAAATAAAATGATGATCCTTAATAACTAGCTAGTAATTTTGCAAAAGAACATACTCTTTCTTAAGAAGCAGTACCATTAATTATGTAGAAAATACTCAAAGTTTTATAAGCTTGAATATAAAAATAAGTTTTATAAAAAAATAAACATAAATATATACTAATAATATATTAAAAATCTATTTTTAAATATAATAGAATATAAAATTAAAAACATGTAAGAATAAAATGAACAGAATAATAATAATAATATATAAAACTAAAATTAAGAGATATAAGAAGAAGAAGAAAATAGAGCTTAAAGAAGAGTAAATAAACTATAAAAAATGGAAGTAATTGCGATATAAATACTCAGGTTTTTCAAACAACAAAATTCACTAAAAATCAGAAATAATATTCAGCAGCATAAAAATATTGACTTTGTTAATGATTTATTTATTTGCATATAAGTATGATAGTAAATGTCTAATTAGTATAGTGAAGATGTGGTTCTTGTTAATGGGTGTTTATAATAGTCTGACGATCTTTTTGGCAGTGTTAGCTTTCAGATATTCTCGTATTAACTAATAGCAAGAAGTTATAGAGAGACTTAATAGTTTTCTTGATCCTGAATTAATCTTAAATTAATAAGACATTAATCATCAATAGAATCTCCTTCATGCTAATCATAGTCCAAACAAGTTTCTTCTTAATCCTGCTTAATTATCAAAACTAAACTAACTCTACAATCTCAATAAATTAATTTACCTTGCCTCTTTTTTTCTTGCAATCGACATTCTCTTTATTGAGAAATATGGATAGTCTTTCTAAACTAAATCACCTTATGTTATTATCCTAATTCTTACCATTTTCTAAATACTATCTATATTCTTACCTTGTATTGTTGGATTATTGTTTTGTATTCTTATCCCTATACTTATTTGTCTTGCTAAAAAAATTGACAAGAAAAAGAGAACTGACATTTATGAAGTTATCTATTATTTTATTATTTTAGAGCATCAAGAAAAAATTAAAAACTAAAAAATTCTATGAAATTGATAATTCCATTTAAAATTACTAGGAAACTTGCGATATATGTTTAGAGAAATTTGAAAAACAGCATAATATTTATCAATTGCCATGTAGTGTCAAACATATTTTCCATGAAGAATGTTTACAAGATTGGATTAAACTCAAAGCAGAATGTCCTCTATGTAGAAGCAAGTTAAAGGATTTGTTATAAATAAAATGAGTGATATAATTTAAGAACTCTCTAATCTATAATTCATAGAATAAATCATAAAAAAATAAATTAATATAAATTTTAATTATATTTAAATCAATGGAACTCTAATTCATGAGGTTATATTGTTTTATTGGTAGGCTTCATGAGTTATTTAGTGGGGTCTCTTTTCATAGATTTTCTCATGTCTTATTATTTTAATATCATAATTACCATAAGCGTCTTCTGATTTTTTTTCATCTTGGCTAGAATAGTAATGATGCACTGTCTGATATACTTAATAACCGAATGAATTATAAAGTTTTAAAGCAGTCGCATTGCTTGGCCTTACAAATAAATCAACATAGTATCCTTCATCTCTAATTATTATAATTTCATCATTATTATTATGATAATATGATAATATGATAATATGATAATATGATAATATGATAATATGATAATATGATAATATGATAATATGATAATATGATAATATGATAATATGATAGAATAACCTCTGGGTTAACTACTCAATATAATCCATAAAGAGCCTGGCCAGTCCTTGCCTTCTAGAATAAGGCTCAACAGTGACTCCCTAAATATAATATTAGTATTTACTGAAACATGTCCATGCCAATTAATGTTTTGAGTAGTTTATTTCCTGTCTCCCTCTATCTTTCCTAATAGCCATCCTTACATTCTATCTGTGCAGTTATATATACTTATGTTATATTAAGGCCATTTTGCTAAATATTTCCCATAAAAATTCGTATTGAATGTCTCAGTTGTTATGTCTAAATTCACATTTGCAAAATAATAAGTATCAAATATAGTAAATGGCTTTATTGTTGACATTTGTTTTTATTAAATTTTTAATATTTAAATATAATTAATTTATTATCTATTAATAATTATAATAATTATTATTAAATTATTCTTTAAACATATGAGCTTTTCATTTTCCTTAAAAAAAAATACTTAGTTATAGAATACAAGTAGTTAATTATTTAAATAAAATAAATATTTTGAATAATCTGAAAATTATTAAGAAAATTAGATAAATAAAAACTAATCATTAAATTATATGGCTTTATAAATGAATGAATAAAATAGAAATTAATTACTTGAATAAGCATCAAAATAATTAATAGAGGATTCTAATGTATATAAATATGATGAATTATATGATAATATGATTATGGTAAAGGAAGAAAAATAATAATAAAAGTAATTAAATAAATAAAATGGATAATCTAAATACATTTAGAATTTGTAAATTGTAAGTCAATTGAGAAAAAAAGAACATTTAGAATCTTAGGATATTGTATATTAAAAATAAATGGAATGAGAAGGTTAACATGTCAACCAAGAAAAATTTATAACATCAACATACTAAAAATAAATAATATAAAATAAAAAATATTAAGATATAAATAATTAAAATTAGTCATTTAAAGTAGAAAATAAAATAAGTTTATTTGTTTAAAATATTTATGAGAAAGATATATTTTCAACAGAAAATAATAAAAATAACTATCAAAATAATTAGTTATCTAATTAAAATAATTAATAATTAAAAAATTAAAATATAAACAATCATAAAGAATAAATTAATTATTATTAATTTAAATTAAAATAATAAGAAATTGACTATTAAAATCAAAAATAATAATAATAAGAGAAAAAGATAAGCTAAGAAAATAAATTAATAAATTATTAAAATTAATAAATTAATCGCAAATTATCCTCAACTAATTATAAATAAAATTCAAGATCTAGATCCAGATCTTAAGATATAAATAATAAGGAAAACAGCTAAGAAAAAATTATTTAATATATAGATTAAACATAACTTAGCAAATAAGAAAAATTATAATAAGCCAAATAAAAATATAATTAAAGATTTTAATTAAAAGAAAAAATTTGAATATTTAAATTATATATAAATAATAAAAAATATTTTTAACTATTTATTATATGAACAACATATATTCTGTAAATAAGAAAGAGTAGTTTTTCTAAACTCCATCAAAAAATAATTAATCCAAGAGTGGATTTAAAACAAGTCCTCTTAGTGATAATCAAAATATTAGTCAATAAACAATGATTAACAGTAAGTAAACAATTGGTAAATTAAAAAAGAAAAATATTTTTGATAATCAATCACAAAATTTTCAAAATAACTATTTATTTGATTAATATAGTCAAAATGAAATATAAAGTAACTAAAATTAATAAATTAATAATTTAAATTTTTAAATAAATAATACTCCTCCTCAAAAAAAAAATAAAAATATTGAATAATTTGAAAACCAATAATAATTTTAATAATAATTAACAAACGAAATTGATTAATACTTAGATATTAATGCTTAGAGAATGTTAAAATAACAATTTAACTTGTTTAATAATTAACCTTATTTTATTAAATCAAAAAATTATCTAAATGAAGAAGTTAATTCTCAATTAAATTTATAAAAATGTATGACATTTGACCAATAAATACCAAGTAATGATGAATAATTAAATTTAAAAGAATAAAAGTGCAAAGAGCATCACAATCAGATAACCAAAATTTGTTTATATAAATAATGTTAATATAAATAATTAATTTTTTGTTAAGATTGCTTATTAGATTATTTTAATCATTTTTAAGAACACAACTAACATTTTGAAACTTGGGAAAACTTTGTTTAAGTGATAGATCTTTATAATTAATAATAAAATAATTAAAAGTTTTAATAATAAAAAATAAGAAATAATTAATTCATATATAAATAATAATAAGTTTAAGCTAAAAAAAATATTAATTAGGAAAATATTCAGCAAAATTGTAACTATTGTCATAGTAATAATAGTAATTAAAAAAAAATTCCACTTTAATAATAAGATTTAAATATTTAAAATTCTTAATATTTCTATAATAATATTAACAAGAAAAATTTTAATTAAAATGACTATGAAAATTAAGAAGAAAAAAATTATTAAAACAAATAAAGAAAAGTAATTTTGCCTTAAAATTAAAATATAATAAACTAAACTAATTAAAAATTGCCATAGTTGAATTAAATAAAAATAAGAGAAAATATAATTAATTAAAAATAAATAATAAAATAAGAAATAAATAAAATTAAAGAATCTCTATTATAAAGTTTAAGTTAAATAGAAATAAATTTAAATTAATAGTTTGATGATTATTTATTAGCAATTTAATAAATAAATGAAGATATCCATAATAAATATATGAAAGAAAATATTAATTAATAGTTATTATAGTTTGAACAAATAATATAGAACTAAATCAAATATGAGGACAGTAATAACCTTTTAGAAGAAACAGTAAATTAAATAAATAATCAAATTTAATAGTAATTTTAAAATACTATGTAAAGAAATATTAAAAATAAAGAGTTTATTGAATATTTTTAAAATAATTTCATTTAAAATAATAATTAAAAAGAAATAAATGATATAATAAATATTAAAAGAGAATAAAATTTAGGATATATTGATAATATTTACAAAAATAGTACTAATAAAAAAAACTACATATATGATTTTAATCAAATTGTGTATCAAAACTAATAAAATATTTATAATTGATATTTATATTTCAAAAATTTTATTTTTATAAGATAAATTAATAATTTATTAATTATAATAAATCAATAATTTCATAAAATAAATTTTTTAAAATCAAAATCTCCATATTTATTTTAATTCAATTAACTTAATTATTAATAGAATTTTAAATAACTTTCTAAATTACTTAAATGACCTATATTCAAAATATCTTAATTTGAAAATAAAAAAATTAATTACATAAAATCAATTAATTAATTGTAAAAATTATATGATATTTAAATTTATCACTTGTAATATCTCCTAATTTAGTTTTTTATAAATGATCATAAGTAAAAATAGCCATGAAAGAATATAGGTCTATTTTTTGAATTTATTATTAGTCAGTATTATAAATTTATATTTGTGTTGTTGGATCATAATTTTAAAGTTAATTTATTATCAAAGAAAATATCGATTTGAAATCTTTATTATTTAATTTATTTACTAGCTAAAGTATCAATATATATAAATCAATTTCTTATTTTTATTACTTATTTTTATCATTTATTTTTCCTTCTATTAATAATTCAATCTATTTTAAAGCTAATTCAAATTCATTATTAATTATTAAATTATGAATGCCTAAATTTGAATAAATATTAAATATTTATGAGTTATTTACTTTTTCTTTGATGTTAAAAATACTAACTCTTTTAAAGTTCTATACTTAATTGATGACTTGAATTTTTTTGTTCAATCTAATCTTAAATTAAAAATAAATAATACTAACAAAATTATGAGTGAATAAAGACTGATAATCAAGTAGAAGAGAGTTATTTTATTTATTAAAAGATTAAAGAGTATCTGTGAAGGCTTGGTTGACCAAATAATCTTAAATTAAATGAAAACAGCTTATAGTTTTGTGACTTGTGTCAATTTAAGTATATTTATGAAGATTTTAGTCTTTAATATGAGAATAAAAAGAAGTAAGACTGTACTTAAAATGTTTGCTTTGCTAATTAGATTCAAAAACAAACTTGAGCTTATCAGTGTTCTAAGCCATAGAAACAGTAGGAAACAATAAAAGTTAATATAATTATTAAGAAACTGATATTTTTTTAATTTCATCCTTTAATATAAAGAATACCTCATTAGTCTCAAAATTAAGTCCCAATCCTACTATGTCTCCTATCTAAAGTTTCTTTTTCTTCATTTAACATTTTATCACTTTGTTTTCAAATATCTAACCTGTATCATTAATACTTATTGTATATCCACACTTTTTAGTAAACCCTGGCTATTTATTTTAAGGAAAATTCTAATGTGCAAATCCAATATAAATCGCACTACTTTTATTTATATATATCTACCTATTCAAATTAATGTTTATTATTTTAACTTCATAATAGTAAATTGAATTTATTTAACTCTCAATTCCTTTATTTGACTATATACTAACATTACCTCCTTTACAACTTAAACCTGTTTTAAATGTTTAACATTTGTGAGATACTGTTTTTAAATCTGGATAGTATTTTATATATGGAGAATATCTGGTATCTATTTCTAGTGCTTACTATGTCTTTTTTTAACTATTCATAAAAAAATCATCTATAAATTCATTCATTTATTTTTTATTATGTATTTATTATTACTTATTATTCTCAATTTTATTATATTTTATATTCATTAAAAAAAATGAATTATATAATATTTCATTATTCTAATTATGGATTTTCTTTAAAAAGAATATTTAATTATTCTATCAAATTCTTGTTAACATTTTTAGAATGTTTCAATTCACATTTTTAGAGTACATCTTTTAAACCACTTTCAATTAAAGATTATATTAAAATATCATAAATATTCGTGCAACTTTTCTTAGATTCTGTTTTTCTTTCTTACTCTTGTAAATTATAACACTGTTCAAGAATTACATATAAAAATATAGTGGTTATTGATAATAATTCAACATTTTAGTTTTCTTGTGTATAAATATCGTAAATAAAACTAAAAATATCCTAAGACAATACTATAAAAAATTTCTATTCATTTAAATTTTAATTCCTTAAATAATTGATGAGAATTAAAATAACAATTTATTTTTATTTAATATTTTCATTTATTTTTATAGATTATATCATTTTAGGAAGAAAATGTTTTTAGAAAAATAAAATAAATTTATCTTTATTACAATTTTTTAATAAATCGTGTATAATATCAAGAACACTATTTTAAACATCATTATTAATTGAGTCTAAATTATTATTCATAGATTCCAATAAATCATTATTAAATCCAATTAAGTTATCGATTCTTATATTAGTTTAATCTCTCAATATAAATTAAAAAAGTTTAAAGATAGTAATTTTATTTTTTGCAAGACAGAATCCATTCAATTATTATAACATTATTTCATAATATTTTTAATGTAAAATAGAATTAATTAAAAATCTAATAATTAATTATTAAATTAAATTACTCTTTGTTTATTTATTATATTTCATATATTTCAACAAGACACTCATTAAAACTATGGTGCTTTTAATAATTTATTTACTTGACATGTTTGAATATAAAACTAATAAACTAATTTGTTTACTTTTCATTTAGTTTTTTAAATTTAACTATAATTCTAATTAAAACCAAAATTTCGCTCAATAATTACGATTAAGAGTTATCTGAATTTTGATGGTTTAAACTAGCACTTAGATATTAGTCGTTTTCAAGAAAAAGCATAAAAATATTAAACAGTTAAGATTATTCAAAAATATTGAAAATATACTAATTAGAAATTATAAGGTTAGTAATTATTATTAATATCTAGTTTAAAATATTTATTATAAAATTACATTTTCTTATGTTTCATATTAATTAAATTTTATTAAATTATAAAGAATTTAAAATATATTAAGCTCCACCAATTCTTAAATTAACTAGTTATTATCAGAACATGATATATTTATTAATGTTATCAAATATTAATTTAAAAATTAGAAGTTTTAAATTTAGTTTTATTAATCTATTAATAGGAAAAAATTGCTATTTTAAAGAAGAATTCAATTAAATCCATTTAAAAATAAATCATTAATGAATTACTACATATCTAATTCGGATAATTTTTACATAAATAACTATACATTAGTTAAAATTTATTTTGCTTATTCTATATTTTTTTAATTTATGCTAGTTAACAATTGACTAATTATTTCATCATTATTTGTTTAAATACTTTAATTCTGATTTATATTCATAAATTTTAAACGTCTTAAATTCATTTCAATTTCATTTCTTTTTTTTCTTAATTCAATGCAATATTTTTCTCTTTAAGCTATTACTATTTTTTATGTAATATCATCAATATATTTATTTTTTGTATTTTATTCTTTTTCTTTTACTTTTACTTGTTCTTATTTTTAGTTTTGATCCATAATAATTATTAAATATATTTTATAATTTATTCAATATAAATTTCTAATTTAATTAATTTTAATGAAGTTTTTATTATTTATTAATGGATTATTAATAATTTAAATTATAAACTAAGAAATTAAATAAGACGATTTTATAGATGAAAAAACAAAAGAATAATATTAAGTATTAAAAAATTTAGAAGAATTAAATAAAAAAATAGATAAAGAATTATAAAATAGAAGTCCTATATTTTAATAGTTATAATAATAGGAATAATTGTTTGGAGATGATAAATAATTAGAGTTAGTGAAATAAAATGATTTAAATAATTAAAAGAATAAAGAAATATAAATAATAAATAATTTAAAGCAAGGTAACATAAATAGTATGAGTAAAATAATAAATGAAAGAAATTATATAAAAGAAATGGAGAGCGAGAAAACAAGTATGTAGTTTAATTAGAAATTCAAATAGAAATTGCTTAGATAACTTTGTTTAAAAAGAGAAGGAATAATAAAGGTGAGAGAATCGGATTAAAAATCAAAAGAAGTGCCTTTGACTTTTGCAATTTTAAGTAAAGACAGACTGAGTTATTTTATTGACCCTAAAGATGAAACCAGTATTTAAGGCTCATTAGAATTGGCAGCCATTTTGACACCTATCAATTTGATCTAAGGATTTGAAAGCTGTTTCGAAATTAGGACACTTTTTTAAGTTCATGATTGTGCTATTTGTGTTGAATCTGAAAAAAATGCCAAAGAATGGATTTCAGCCATCACTTAAAACATTGTCAATTGTAATTGATTATTATTCTATTTACTTTTTAATTTATTTAATCTTTTATACGAATTTTATTTTAATTATTAAAATACTCTTATAATAAATTCTTTTGTAATTAGATAATTATATTCTTATATAATCATAAATTTTATTTAATAATAAATAATTTAAATATTTGATTATAAAAATCATTCTTTTTTAACTTATGGAGAATAACTAAACACTTTTTTTTTTCACTTGTGAAGAAAATAC
>Ga0315908_10000408_pt1 | contig 34218 bp, 26 predicted proteins | sample LakEriMetagenome_12_FD_203520 | JGI IMG/M metagenome (GOLD analysis project Ga0315908, IMG submission 203520) | Freshwater fungal communities from buoy surface, Lake Erie, Ohio, United States - Buoy 4 MA124 | ecosystem: Environmental > Aquatic > Freshwater > Lake > Lake biofilm | place: USA...
GTCGGACTCGATCACGTGCTCGATGGAGCGGTTCATGCTGTTGTAGAAGCAGGCGATGTCGGCGCAGGTCCGCGTGGCGTTGAAGTGGAGCAGGTTCTGCACCGTGGCCGCGGCGGTGGCCGCGGCGGCCTGCGGGTCGGCGTAGCCGAGCTTCGTGCCCACCTGGGCCCGAACGTCGCCCCGCCAGGCCGGGCAGTGCACGATGCTGAACGGGCTCACCACCTGCCGCAGGAAGCCGGCGTAGCAGATCGCGGGCTGCTCGCGGAGCACGTCGAGCCGGCCGGCGAGCAGCGCCACGAGGTTCTGGCTCTGCACGATCCGCACGTCGCCCGCCACGGCCTCCGCCGCCGCGATCCGGTCGCGGATCCGGGCGGTGAGGGCCGCGATCTCGTCGGGCCGCACGCCGTACATCAGCGTCTCCCCCTCGAGCTCCCGCTTGATGAGGCAGGGCTTGAGCGACAGGTAGGTGAAGCCGTGCTCGCGGGCGTTGGCCGCCGCGCCGGGGATCTCGTCGATGTTGTCGCGGAGCTTCCGGCCGTGATACTCCTGCCCGGGCGGCACGACGACGTACGAGTAGCCGAGCTGGATGGCGGGGTTGGCGTCCTTGATCGAACGGCCGTTGGAAAGGATCTCGGCGAGCGTGTTTCGCGGCTTCTTCCCCGCCTGGCCGAAGTGGATGTCCTGGTAGGTCTCGTTCGTCGCGGCGTCGATCGAGAACCGCACCCAGTCGGTCGGCTGGAACTCCTCGGCGACCTTGACGATCTTGTGGGCGTGGCCGCCGTGCGTCACGAGCCCGAGCTCGAGGCCCCGGGCCTTGATGTGCCGCACGATGTCGCCGAACTTCGGGTGCAAGGTCGGCTCGCCGCCGCCGATGAGGATCACCGAGCACAGCCCGCGGTCGGCGAGCGTGTCGATCGTGTGCAGCACGTTGTCGCCCGAGTACTTGGGCCCCGTGTTGATCACCTCGTCGTCGACGCAGTGGCCGCAGGCGTGGTCGCAGGCGGTCGTGAGGTCGAGATTGATCGACAGGAGGGGGGTGGCCGCGAGCCGCTCGGTCGAGCCGGTGGCCCGGTAGTGCCGCATCCCGGCCACGAACTCACGGAATGCGGCGATCGTCCGCGGGTGCCGGAGCTTGTCGCCGAACTGGTGGATCGACGGCGTGGCGGCTCCCGCCGCGACACGGATCTCGTCGGACTGCATGGTGCACCTCGCCGCCGCCGGCGGCCAGACCCTTGAACAACGCCCCGATACCACAGACTATACGACTGTCCGGGCGGGTTCAAACGTTCCCCGGCCTGCGTCGCAGTGGGTGCGCGTGTGAGAATCGTCGTTACGGGTGCCAATGGTTTCGTCGGCAGCCGGATCGTCGAGCGACTGGTCCGCGAAGGACGGCACGTCGTGGCCGTCGGCCGCGGCATCGCCCGGCGCGACTGCGAGGTGGTCGACGAGCGGTTCGACCGCTGCGACTGGTCGCGGCTCGGTCCCTGCGACGCCCTCCTGCACTTCGCCGCCATCAACGACACGTCGGTCGCGGACGAGGCGGAACTGCAACGGGTCAACGTCGATGCGGCGCTCACCACGCTGGAGGCCGCCGCCGCGGGCTGCCGCCGGATCGTCTACGCGTCGACGCTGCACGTCTACGGCCACGCGCCGGCACCGCTCGCCGCCGGCCGCTCGCGGCCCGAGCCCGTGACCGCCTACGGCCGCTCGAAGCTGGCCCTGGAGCGGGAGGCGGCGGCGTTCGCGGCCCACCGCGGCGTGGGCTGCGTCGGTCTGCGGCTGGCCAACGTCTACGGGCCGGGCGAGGGGCACAAGGGCCGGATGGCGAGCCAGGTGCTGCAGATCGCCCGGCAGATGCGGGAGGGCGATCCCGAGATCTTCGCGCCCGGCACCCAGGTCCGCGACTTCGTCCACGTCGACGACGTGGCGGCGGCGGCCGTCGCCGCCGTGCGGCTCGCTGACGCGCCGGGACACCGGCTGCTCGACTGCGGCTCGGGCCTCGGCACGTCGTTCAACGAACTCGTCAGCCTGCTCAACGCGGCGCTCGGGCTGAAGCGACAGCCGCGGTACATCCCCGAGCCGGCCGGATACCTGCGGCACGTGGTGCTCGACGTGGCCGACACCGTGGCCCGGCTCGACTGGCACCCCCGGCCGCTCGCCGCCGGCATCGCCGACTACCTCGCGGCGGGTGAACTCGCGTGAGCGGCGAACCGCGGGGCGTGGCCGACGCGATCCGCGGCCCCGCGCGTCAGGCCGCCCTGCTCGTCGCGGCGACGCTTGTCGTCTTCCTTCCCGCCCTGTCGGCCGACTTCGTCTACGACGCCCGGATGCAGATCCTCACCGACCCGTTCCTGCACGACATGCGGAACTGGTGGCCCGTGCTCACCTTCCAGACGCTGCGGATGGACGTGCTCGACTTCAATCGGCCCGTCAACCTGGCGTCGCTGATGCTCGACGCCACGCTCTGGGGCCGGGAGCCCTTCGGCTATCACCTCACCAGCGTGCTCCTCCACGCCGCGAACGTGCTGCTCGTGTGGTCCGTCTGGCGGTCCTTGCGGGGCGCGGACCGCGTGGCGGGCGCGGCTGGCGCATCGTGGCTGGACGTCGGCACGACGATCCTGCCGCCCCTGCTCTTCGCGGTGCACCCCGTGGTCACGGAGGCCGTGTGCGAGCCGTCGTTCCGCGAGGATCTGCTCGTGGCGTTTTTCACATTGGCCGCGCTGCGGCTGGCGCTGCGGCACCGGCCGGCGGGCGGATCGCGGGACGTCGTGCGGGCCCTCGCCTGCGTGGCCTGCTGCCTGCTGGCGATCGGGAGCAAGGAATCGGGCGTGGCCGCCCCGGGGATCCTCGCCGTGTATTGGTGGTGCTTCCGCCGCGGCGAGCCGCGGCGGTTCTGGGCCGTCGCGATCGGCGGCGGGGCGGCGGCGGTGGCCGTGTTCCTCGCCCTCCGCTTCCGCCTCGAGGTGATCCCCTCGAAGATTTTCGAAGACCGTCCGCAGTACCCGGGAGGAGGTTTTCTCGCGGCCATGACGCTCGAGCCGCGGATCCTGGCGTTGTACGCGCAGCTGGTCGTGGCGCCCGTCAACCAGTCCGCCGACTACGGCTCGTACTCGATCCGCCATCTGCCGCTGCCGGCGGCGCTGGCCCTCGTGGGACTGCTGGTCGCGCTGGCCGTGGTGGGGATCCGCCGCGACCGGCGGCTCGCGATCGCCGTGGCGGTGGTCCTCCTGCCGCTGGTGCCGGTCGCCAATCTCGTGCCGATCTACCGGGCCGCGGCCGATCGCTACCTCTACCTGCCGATCGCCGGCGTGGGCCTGGCGGTCGGCTGCCTGCTCGACGCGCCGTGGCTGGCCGGTCGCGGCGCGGTGCGCACGAAGCTCATGTTCGGCTGCGGGGTGGCGGTCGCGGCGCTGGCGATCGCCTGCACGGCGCGGCAGCGGGTGTGGGCGGGCTCGGTGCCGCTGTGGCAGGACACTTTCGCCAAGAACCCGGCTGCCTACACGGCGGCCGCCGGGCTCGCCGGCGCGCTGTGGGAAGCGGGCCAACTGGTGGAGGCGGAGCGAGCGGCCCGGATCGCGATCGAGCGGTGTGCCGGTCGAGAGGGTGACGCCTGGGCGACGCTTGCGCTCGTGCTCGACGCACAGGGCCGGACCGCCGAGGCGGATGAGGCCCTGGAAAAGGCGTTGGCCGCGGAGCCGCGGCTGGCACGGCCCGCCGATCGCGTAGCCGTCATGGCGATGGAGCGGGCTTTCGCCGCAGCGCTGGAGCGGCTGCTCGAACGCCGCCATCGTTCGCCTGCGCGGGTGCTTTCTTTGCCTGCCCCCGCGCCGTAGACTCTCGCCGTATGGGAACCACTCGCCGCGCTTCGCGCCAGGCTCGAGAGACTCGTGTGCCGTCGGCGGCCGCAGTCGTAACCCCGTCATCGACCGACGGCCATGGCGTGGTCGAGGCGTGGCGGGACTTCATCTTCGAAATCGCGATCATCGTGCTCGCGACCCTGTGGATCTACTCGCCCGCCTACCACGGTGACTGGCTCTGGGACGACGACCAGTCGATCACGCAGAACGCGGTCGCGCAGGGGCCGTGGAACTTCTACAAGCACTGGATCTGGCCCGATGGAGCCGACTACTGGCCGCTGACGGGCACCGGATTCTGGATCCAGTGGCACCTGTTCGGGATGAACCAGACCGGCTACCACGTCGTCAACATCGTGTTCCACATCCTCGGCGCACTGGCGTTCTGGCGATTGCTGCACGTGATGCGGCTGCCGGGCGCCTGGCTCGGGGGCCTGCTGTTCGCCATCCACCCCGTGGGCGTGGAATCGGTGGCCTGGGTTTCCGAGTTCAAGAACACGCTCTCCCTGCCGCTGCTCATGCTCGCGGCGGCCGCGTACGTGCGCTGCGACGAGGCCGACAAGGAGTCGCCGCAGGCGGCGCGGTTCTACGTCGCGGCGGTCGGTCTTTATCTGTTGGCGATGTTCGCCAAGACGTCGATGGTGATGTTTCCGTTCGTCGTCCTCGCCTACGCCTGGTGGAAGCACGGCCGGATCGGCTTCCGTGACCTGGCGGCGAGCGTGCCGTTCTTTCTGATCTCGCTCGTGCTCGGACTGATGACCATCAAGTTCCAGCACGAAAAGGCGATCGGTGCGGAGACGATCCTCGTGGGTCATTGGTGGACGCTGTCGGGGCTGGCGCAGCGATTCGCCCTGGCCGGCATGTCGATCCTTCACTACCTGTGGAAGACCGTCTGGCCGTTCGATCTCCTCACCATCTATCCGCGCTGGAACGTCGAACCGCCGAAGGTCTGGCAGTTCCTTCCCTGGCCCCTGATCGGCGCCGCCGTGTGGTGGCTGTGGGGCAGGCGCGGCACCGCCGAGCAGCCGACCTGGCAGCGGCACATGCTCTTCGTGTTCGCGTTTTTCGTGCTCATGCTGTTTCCGATCCTCGGCTTCGTGACCATCTCCTATATGCGGATCACGTGGGTCGCCGACCACTTCCTCTATCTGCCGATGGTCGGCTTCATCGGCTTCGGCGCCGCGGCCATCGCGACCGCGTACGGGAAGCTCAGCATCCCCGAGCGGCCCGTCGCGTTGGCGGCGGGCGCGATCCTGCTCGCGGTGCTCGGGTTCGCCTCGTTTCGCTATGCCCACGTCTGGGCCGGCGAGGAGACGCTCTGGCCGCACACCATCGCCGGCCATCCCAGCCCCTGCACCTACCCCCGGTGCGGCTGCTGGCAGGCCCACAACCGGCTGGGTGCGAAGAAGTTCGCCCGCGGGGACGTGGACGGGGCGCACTTTCACTTCCAGAACTCCACCCGGCTGCGGCCCGACCTCGGAGAGACGCACAACAATCTCGGCACCACCCATTCCGCCCGGGCGCAGATGGCCGCCCAGCAGGGGAATCAGGACGCGGCCAGGCGGGAGATGGAGCTGGCGATCGAGCAGTTTCGCGCGGCGTTTCAAGCGACGCCGCAGGCACCGATGATCCAACTCAACCTGGCCAATGCACAGGCGGCCGCGGGGCTGTTCGCCGACGCGGCCGACAACTACGGGCAGATGGTAAAAAGGATTCCGCGGAACGCGGGACTCTGGAACAACTACGGCGTCGCCTTGTTTCGGCAGGGCATCAACGACCGGGCCATCGAGGCGTTCCGGCAGGCGTTGGCGATCGATCCGAACTTCAAGGACGCCAGGGAGAGTCTGGCAATCGCGACGGGGGAAAAGCCCGCGCCGCAGGCACCGCCGCCGACTGCGGCTCCAGGCGGCCAGCTGCAGCTCAACGTGCCACAGTCGCCGACGCTCGGGCCCACCCCGCTGCTGCAGCGCTGATCACAGGCCGAGGCGGGCGGTCACGGCCAGACGCAGCAGCGCCCATCCGCCCGTCAGGGACTCGCGGAGCCCGGCCTTGCTCGATCCCCGCTCGCGGTTTGTAAATGTGATCGGCACCTCCACGATCCGGCCGCCCGCCTGGTGCGTCGTCCACAGCATCTCTTCCAGGAACGTGTAGCCGGTGGCGAACGCGTGCGGCCGGCCCGTGAAGCTCGCCACGCGGACCGCTCGGAAGCCGCTCGAGGCGTCGCGAACCGGCACGCCGACGACCCACCTGGTGAACCAGCCCACGAGCCGACTGACGACGTGTCTCCAGGCCGGCCAGCCGACGACCCGTCCGCCCGGCACACGCCGCGAGCCGAGCACCACGTCGGCCGGCCTGCCGCCCGCCGGGTGCATGGCAGCGAGCAGCCGCGGGATGTCCTCCGGGGCGTGGCTCAGGTCGGCGTCCATGTTGACCACGATCTCGAATCCATGCCGCGCCGCCAGCATGAAGCCCTCGAGGATCGCGCCGCCCAGGCCGCGGCGGCCGCGGCGGACGAGGACGTGCAACCGCGGCTCGCGGGCGGTGCGATCGAGGGCCACCACGCCGGTGCCGTCCGGCGAGTCGTCATCCACGATCAAAAGCTGCGGGTCGGGCGCCGCGGCAAGGACGCCGTCGATCAGCTGGTCGACGTTGGCCCGTTCCTCGTAGGTGGCGGCCACGACGAGGACGCGGCCGGACGGCCAGGCGGCGGAGGATGTGATGTCGGCGACGGGGGGCATGGCCACGATTTTGGCAGCCCGGCCCGCTGCATTCACCTGCCGCTCGGCTGGGGCGTGGAGTCGCCGCGGCGGAGGCGGGCGAAGAGGCTGCGGTAATCGCCCGGACGCACGGCCGCGACCACCGGCCGCCCCGGCGTTTGGAACGGCTCCATGTCCTCCTCGATCACGACCATGTCGGAGTCGTCCGCGTCGGCAGCCGCGGCCGCTGGTTGCGGGATGGCCGTCGTGACGACGGCCGCGCCGTCGTCCGCGGTCGGTGTCGCGGCCGGCGCGACCGTCGGCAGCTCGATCCGTTCGCAGGCCGACAGCTGCCGGGCCATCGTCTCGCCCTCGCGGCTCGACACGTGTCGGCACTCGCGGAAATCGTCGGGCCCCCGCATCAGGAACCGTTCGACGGCGTCGCGCTCCTGCTCGAAGAACTCCTCGAAGGGATCGCCCGATCCATCGAACACGAGCTCCACCTCGGGACCGCTCCAGGGATCCCCCGCGCGGCCCGCCCGCGGGGGATCGTCGTGATCGGCCACCGCCACGCCCTCGTCGAACCCGCCGAACTCGATGACATCCATGCCCGCACGGGCTGGGCCGTCGTCGGTCAGTTCGTGGTCGAACGCACCGCCGCGGCCGAACTCCAGGGATGAAACGCCGCCGACCGGGCCCGGGTCGGAGTGTGCCGTCGGGGCTGGCAGCCGTTGGATGTCGCGCCACGCCGCGGCGATGGCGGCGGGCGGGACCGGCGTCGTGGCGTCGCCGCGCAGCACGAGCGCGTGGTCGCAGAGCTGGTTGATCAGTCGGGGCACGCCGTCGGTGGCGGTGAACACCGCGTCGTCACAGCCCGGCGCGAACAGCGCGTGCCAGTCGCAGCCGGCCGTCCTCGTCTGCGTACGCAGATAGGCGACGGTCTCGCCGTGGTCGAGCGGCTCGAGATAGCTCCGCACGGCGATCCGCTGGGCGAGGCTCTCCATCCGCGGCAGGCCGAGCAGCTCCTCGAGTTTGGTCGAGCCGGCGAGCACGATGTGCACCGCGGGCAGCGGCGTGGGCACGTTGGTCAGGAGCCGCAGCTCCTCCATCAGCCGCGTGGGGAGAGTCTGCGCCTCGTCCACGAGCACGACGAGCCCCGAACCGGTCGCGGCCAGACCCCGGATCCGCTCGACGAGCGCGATCCGCAGCTCGGCTTCGTCGATGCCCCGATACGGCTCCCCGATCTCGGCGAGGATCGCCTGCCACAGGGCCCGCCGCGTGCAGATCCGCGCGCCCGAGAGGAGGGCGACGTCAAAGTCGTCCCGAACCCGCTCCGCGATCAGCGCCAGCACCAGCGACTTTCCCGTGCCGGGCGGGCCGACCACGATCGCCACGCCCTCGGCCCGACGAATCGCCCGCTCCGTGCCCGTGACCGCCGCCTCGGTGGCCGGCGCCGGGTGGTAGAACTGCGGTCGCGGCGCGGCCATGAAGGGGCGGGTCGAGGGATGGCGGCGTCGGGCGTGCATCGTGGCGTTGGTTCCGAGAGGATGACGGCCAGATCGGCCGCCTGCACCATGAGGTTTCGACCAACGCCCCCGGGTTCCTGCACCGTCTGACGGCGGCGTAGACTTTCCGGATCGGGAAGACGGCACCCCGGCGCGCGGTCGCGCCGAATGTGCCGTCACGGCGCGGCGTTCCGCGCACAGAGGTGGGAATGATCGAGCCGTTGTTCCACGTGAAGATCTGTGGCGTCATGTCGCCGGGCGACGCGCGGCTCGTGGCCGCCGCCGGCGCCGATGCGATGGGTCTCAACTTCGTCGCCGGGTCGCCGCGGCACCTGGAGGTCGCTGCGGCGCGGGCGGTGGCGGAGGCGGCGCCCCGGGGCGTGCTCAAGGTCGGGGTGTTCGCCGGAACGTCGGCCGCCGACATCCGCCGGGTGGCGATGATCGTCGGTCTCGACGCGATCCAACTGCACGGCCATCTGTTCGCCGTCGGCGATGATTGGGTGGTCGACGATCCCGAACTGTGCGCGGCGCTCGTCGGTCTGCCCGTGATTCGTGCGGTGCGACTGGAGGAGGGGAGCACGGCCGGCGACCCGCTGGCGGGGGCGCGGCGCTGGATCGACCTGGCGGCCGCCGCCGGCACGGCACCCGCGATGGCGATCGTCGATGCCGCGGTGCCGCGGGGCACCGCCGCCGGACGACTCGGGGGCACCGGTGCGCGGGCCGACTGGGCCGCGGTCGCCGCGGCGGCAGCGCTGCCGGTGCCGCTGGCGCTGGCCGGTGGGCTGACGCCGGAGAACGTGCGGGCTGCCATCATGGCCAGCGGCTGCCGGGCCGTGGATACCGCCAGCGGCGTCGAGTCGGCCCCCGGCGTGAAGGACCCGGGCCTCGTGCGGGCCTTCGTGGTCGCGGCCCGCGGGGCGTTGGGTTTAATGTAAGCCTCGCGCCGGCCAACCCTTTGCGAATCGCGCCGGACCGCTAAGATTTGCCATTCAGACTGTCCGCACGTCTTCCCGTCTTCAAGGAGGTTCTCCGTGGCCCACGTCGAAACCCGTCTCCCGTACAAGGTTGCCGACCTGTCGCTCGCCGACTGGGGCCGCAAGGAGATCATGCTGGCCGAGAACGAGATGCCGGGCCTGATGGCGTTGCGGCAGAAGTATGGCCGCACCAGGCCGCTCACCGGCGCCCGGATCGCCGGCTGCCTGCACATGACGATCCAGACGGCCGTGCTCATCGAGACCCTCAAGGAGCTCGGGGCCGAGGTCACCTGGAGCAGTTGCAACATCTTCTCGACCCAGGACCACGCCGCCGCCGCCATCGCCAAGGCCGGCATCCCGGTCTATGCCTGGAAGGGGCAGAACAACGAGGAGTTCGACTGGTGCATCGAGCAGACGCTGTTCTTCCCGGACGGCCAGCCGCTGAACATGATCCTCGACGACGGCGGCGACCTGACCTCGATGGTGCACAACAAGTTTCCGGAGCTGATCGGCGGAATCCGCGGCCTCTCCGAGGAGACCACCACGGGCGTCCACCGGCTCTATCAGATGCATGAAAACGGCGAGCTGAAGCTGCCGGCGATCAACGTCAACGACTCCTGCACGAAGAGCAAGTTCGACAACCTCTACGGCTGCCGCGAGAGCCTGGCCGACGGCATCAAGCGGGCCACCGACGTGATGGTGGCCGGCAAGGTGGTCGTGGTGGCCGGCTACGGCGACGTGGGCAAGGGCTCGGCCCATGCCATGAAGTCGCTGGGCGCCCGCGTGATCGTCACCGAGATCGACCCCATCAACGCCTTGCAGGCGGTGATGGAGGGCTTCGAGGTGACGACGATGGAGGAGGCCTGCTCCCGCGGCCAGATCTTTGTCACGGCCACCGGCTGCCGGGACGTCATCCGGGGCGAGCACATCGCCCGGATGCCCAACGATGCCATCGTCTGCAACATCGGCCACTTCGACCTGGAGATCGACGTCGCCTGGCTGGAAAACACGAAGGGCATCAAGAAGGTCGAGATCAAGCCCCAGGTGGACCGCTACACCCTCCCCTCGGGCAACAGCGTGCTCGTGCTCGCTGAGGGCCGGCTGGTGAACCTCGGCTGTGCGACCGGCCACCCGTCGTTCGTGATGAGCACGAGCTTCACCAACCAGGTGCTCGCCCAGATCGCCCTCTGGACCGAGGGCGACAAGTTCGAGATCGGCGTCCACCGCCTCCCGAAGAAACTCGACGAGGAAGTGGCCCGCCTGCACCTCGACAAGCTGGGCGTGAAGCTCACGAAGCTCACCGCCGAGCAGGCCGAGTATCTGCACGTGCCCGTCGAGGGTCCGTTCAAGCCCGAGTACTACCGGTACTAGTTTCACGCAAAACACCGGCATCCTGCCGCCATGACGGGCGGATGCCCGTCGGTATTCAGCCGCTTGGGCCGTCGCGGGCGTCGTTGCCATCCGTAAGGCGCCGGTGCGGGGCCGCCCATGCCCCGTCGCCGGACGTTCACTCCGGCCCTCCGGGCCTTCGCTCTCTCGGAGGCGTCTGCGCTCCGGCATCCTGCCTGCGCTGGCCGCCTACGCCGGCTCTCAGGGCTATGGGCGACCCCGCACCTCCTCAACGGTATTCAGAGGCGGCGGATCTCGCGAGGGGCTGCCCATGCCCTCGAGCCGGGCGATGAGAGCAAGCGCAGGCAGGATGCCGAAGCGCCGCGGACATGCAGTGAGCGGTGGGCATGATGCCCTCCGCGAACGTCCGGAGCGAGGGCTGGTCAGCCCCGGGCAATGCGGGTCACGAGTCTCAGCGTGAGGCCACGGGCGACGGTGCCCTGCCGCACGGGGACCGCGTTTCACGGGAAACAACCGGCGGATTTGCTACCATTCCGGCCTCGACTCTCCACCACCAGCACTGCCCCAGGACCATCCACCCCATGCCCATCGTCGCCCCGCTTCGCGGCCTCCGTTATGACCCCAAGCACGTCGGCGCCCTGTCGCAGGTGATCGCGCCCCCTTACGACGTGATCGACGCCGCCCTGCAGACCAAGCTCTACGAGCGGCATCCGGCCAACGTCATCCGCCTGGAGCTCAACCGCGAGGAGCCCGGCGACGACGACCGCAGCAACAAGTACTCCCGGGCGGCGAAGTTCCTCCGCGAGTGGCGGGAGCAGGGAGTGGTGATGCAGGAGCCGGCCGCCGCCCTGTACGTCTACCACCAGGAGTTCGAGGTCGAAGGCCAGACGCACGTCCGCCGCGGCGTCATGGCCCGGGTGCGGCTGGAGCGGTTCGGCACCGGCAACATCCATCCCCATGAGGAGACGATGAGCGGGCCGAAGCAGGACCGGCTCCTGCTGACGCGGGCCTGTCGGGCGAACCTCTCGCAGGTGTTCGGGCTCTACCCCGACCCGGCCGGGGAGGTGCAGGCCCTGCTCGACGCGGCCGTCGCCGGCCAGCCGCCGGTCGAGGCGACCGACCATCTCGGCGTGAAGAGCTGGATGTGGCCGCTCGGGGACGAGTCCATGGCGGCGAAGGTGGCCGGGCTGATGGGTCCCAAGCCGGTGTTCATCGCCGACGGCCACCACCGCTACGAGACCGCCTGCAACTACCGCGACGAGGTCGCGGCGGCCTGGGCCGCCGAGCACGGCGGGGCGGCCCTCCCGGCCGACCATCCGGCGAACTTCGTCCTCATGATGCTCGTGGGCATGAGCGACCCGGGGCTCGTGGTGCTGCCGACGCACCGGCTGTTCGTGCAGCCGGCGGTCGCGACGGCCGCCGACCTCAAGGCCCGGCTGGGCGACTGCTTCACGACGGAGCCGGCGGGCACGGGGCCGGCCGATGCCGAGCAGGTGTGGGGGCAGATCGAGGTCGAAGATGACCAGGGCACGCTCGGGCTCTACACGGCCGGCGATCGGGCCTGGACGCTGGCCCGGATCACCCCGGCCGGCCGGGCCCGGATGGACCAGGTGGCGGCGGATCACGGGGCTGCCTGGCGGAGCCTGGGGGTGTCGATCCTCCACCGGCTCGTGATCGGCGACCTGCTCGGTGCTAAAGAGATCCCGACGCCGGGCTACGTGCACCTCGTCCGCGAGGTGGTCGACGGCCTGGGCAGCGGCAGGTATCCGCTGGCGGCACTCGTCATGCCGGCGAGCGTCGAGGACATCCGCAAGGTGAGCGAGACGGGCGAGCGGATGCCGGCGAAGAGCACCTACTTCTATCCGAAGCTCGCCAGCGGCCTGGTTTTCAATCCGCTGGAGTAGCTTCACGCGAACCCGCGGCGTCGTGCCGTTTGTGCGGCATGGACGGCGAGGTGGTTTTCGTACCCGGAGTCCCCGGGTTTCCACCCGGGGCTTCTTGGCCACACGCGCGCCGCCCCCAAAAAGCCCCCGGCGGTCGGAGACCGCCGTTGCACAGCCCGCTGTTTCACGTGAAAACCGGCAAGCAGAGGCGCCTGCGCAAGCCGGGCGCCCTGCGCAAACGTTGCGGTTTCACGTGAAACCGCGGCCGTCCGCCTGCGGCGACCTTGCGCGCTGAACCGGTTCTTGCGGGTTCGCGTGCACGGCGTATCGATCGTGCCTGGCGTGGCCGATATTCCGAAGGCACCTGTCGTGTGCGTGCGACCGTCGGGAAGGATTCTGCGCGTGGGAAGGATTCTCTGCGTGGCCAACCAAAAGGGTGGCGTCGGCAAGACGACCACCGCCTCCAACCTCGCCGCCGCCCTCGCGCACGGCGGCCTGCGCACGCTGCTCATCGACCTCGATCCGCAATGCAATGCCACGACCGGCTTCGGCGTGGCCCCCGCCGTGTCGCACCCGCTCGTCTCCGAAGCGCCGCTCCACGAGTCGCTCGTGACGACGGACGTGCCCGGCCTGGCGATCCTGCCCGGCAGCCGCAGCGTGCGCGACGTGGAGCGGATCGCCGCGGCGGCCCGGGCCGGCTCGATGGTGCTGGAACGGCACCTGTCCGGCGGGCTCAACGCCTGGGACTACTGCCTCATCGACTGTCCGCCGTCAGCGGGCGAACTCACCCGCGCGGCACTCGCCGGCAGCACCGAGGTGCTGATGCCGATCCAGTGCGAATACTTCGCGCTCGAGGGGCTGACGCAGATGATCGAGGTGGTCCGCGACGTGATGGAGGAGCGGCCCGGCCGGCTGTCCTTCAGCGGCATCGTGCTCACGATGCATGACGCGGCCCTCGAACTGACCGCCGAGGTCGAGGCCGAGGTCCGCGACTTCTTCGGTGAGATCGTCTTCGAGACGGTGATCCCGCGGGATGTCGCCGTGTCGGAGGCGCCCAGTCACGGGAAGAGTGTCATCGACTACGCGCCGCGCTCGTGGGGAGCGCGGGCCTACACGGAACTGTGCATGGAGGTACGCGACTGTGAGTAGGGAACGCCGCCTGGGCCGGGGACTCGAGGCACTTTTGGGACGCGCCGGGGTCGATCCGGCCCCGGCCACACAGGGCACGGCGGCGCTGGCCGCCCAGCCGAGCCGGTCTCCGCAACACGGGCTCGGCTCGGGAGCCGCCCGGCTGATCCTCCACGCGCCGGATGAGATCGAGCAGGCCGCCGCCGCGCTGCCGGCCACCGAGGTGGCGGTGGCGACGATCGACCCCAATCCCTGGCAGCCGCGGAGCGTGCTCGGCGACGCCGAGCTGGCCGAGCTGGCGGAGAGCCTGCGGGAGCACGGCCTCGTGCAGCCGATCGTGGTGCGGCCGCGGGGCGACCGCTACCAACTGATCGCCGGCCAGCGCCGCCTGGCCGCGGCCGGCCGCCTCGGCTGGGAGCGGGTGCTAGTCCGCGTGCTCGACGTGGACGACCGCCAGATGGCGGAGATCGCGATCGTCGAGAACCTGCAGCGTCGCGACCTCGACGCCTTGGAGAAGGCGGCCAGCTTCAAGCAGTACCTCGCCACCTGGGGCTGCACGCAGGAGGAACTCGCCAAGCGGCTCTCGATCGATCGCTCGCACGTGGCCAACCTGATCCGCCTGCTGGAGCTGCCCGAGGCCGTGCAGCAGCAGCTGCGGTCCGGGGCATTGTCGATGGGCCATGCCCGCGCCCTGCTGCCGCTCGGCGACGAGGACGAGCAGGTGCGGCTGGCGAGCCGGGTCGCCGCCGAAGGCCTGTCGGTGCGGGCCGTGGAGGCCGAGGTGCAGGAGATCCTGCGACGCGACGACGCGGTCGAGGCCACCGAACTGCCGGCGCTCGACGCCGCCGAGGAGACCGCGGCCGGTCTGCCGGCGGGCGGGGGCGTGCGGCGGAAGCCCGGCCGGCCGGCCACCCGTCGCGCGAGCCAGATCGTGGCGGTGGAAAACCAGCTGCGGCGGGCGCTCGGCGTGAAGGTCGTGGTCCATGCCAACGGCAAGGGTGCGGGCCGGATCGTGATCCCGTTCGCCGACCTGGACGAGTTCCAGCGGCTGCTGGACCACATCACCGAATAACCGGCCCTGTGTGGCACGCGGGCCGCCGCCGCGGCCGCGTGTTACACTGCCGAGCCTCCGGGGCGTAGCGCAGTCTGGCTAGCGCGCTTGGTTTGGGACCAAGAGGTCGAGAGTTCGAATCTCTCCGCCCCGATTTTCGTGCCGCGGCGGCCCCGGGCTGCCTCGTTCCCTGCCCCGGCGACCTGGGGAATCTGGAGGAGTCTCCGAGGCTTCGCGGCTGGCCCGCATTCCCCGGGAAGTATCCGTACACCCGGCGGGCTTGTGCGTGATCCGGAGTGAACGGAGTTCGCAACGCCTGGCCGCGTCGGCGCCGGTGGCTTGAAACAACCTGCGGCGCAGTCGAGGCCGGCGTGATGTCTTGGATCGAGACCGTGTACCGGGAGGAGCGGCGTGGCCTGTTTCTGCTTGCCTTGTCGGTCACCGGCAGCCACCAGCAGGCCGAGGATGCAGTTCACGAAGCGATCGTGCGGGTCTGCCGACAACGGCGGCCTCCTGCGGGAGACCGTGTGGCGTATGTGTATCGAGCGGTGCGGAATGCAGCGATTGACGAGCGCCGTCGGGCAGGTGTCCGTCAGGCCAGTGTGTTCGACGAGGCGAACCACCAGGCGGCGGCCGCAGCAGACGCCTCCGCCGCGGTCGCTGCCGCGGAGTCCCGGCGGCTTGTTCAGGCAGCCGTCGAATCGCTGCCCGACGACCTGCGGGAAATCGTGGTCCTGCGGGTCGCGAACAATCTCTCGTTTCGGCAGTTGGCCGACGTGATGAACGAGGCCACGATGACCATTTCCGATCGCTATCGCCGCGCCTTGAACACCCTGCGGGCCTCCCTGGAGCACCTCACATGAACGACGCCGAACTCGAGCGCCTGGTGGCTGATTTGCCCTGGTCGGAGCCGGGAAACGGTTTGGACGCGCGGGTGCAGGCTACGCTGCGGACCGCCACGGCACGGGGCCGCGTCCGCAGTGCGGTCATGGTGGGATCGCTGATCGCCGCCTCGCTGGCGCTGGCATGGATGACGACGGCACGCAATCAGGGTGTCGTCGTTCGTCCGCACGCGCCGCTGGCCGGCGACGGGTCGGCTGGCGGCGGCGCAGGTTCAGACGGCGGTGATGCAGTGCCACGGGGCGGGCCGGTGCCGCACCATGTCGTGCCGCGGAGCTTCCCCGGAGCCGGGTCGTTCGGCATGCCGGGTCCGGGAGGAGCGGTCGCAATCTTGGCGGCGCTTCCGGCGGGGCAGGTGTCGGTCGACGCGACTGCAACGCTCGAGCGTATCTCCCCCTTGCTGCAGCCCGTGAGCGGGACGGTCGGGCTGATGTTCGCCGCGATTTCCGGCGTCACGAGGCTGCGGGAAGCCGAGCCATCTGATCCACGAACCGGAAGGCCTCTTCTGGAACGGTTCGAACTCCGCGGCATGCCATCGCCCGGCCAGGTCGGGCCTGCCGGATGATCCCGGCGGCGACGACACGCCGTCGTTCCGGCATGCGCTGGCAAACCGCACTGTCCCCGAGATATTCTCCTCCCATGATGCATCAACGGAAAAGCAGTCGATTCTGGACGCGGACCGTAGGAACGGTCCTGGCGGCGGGAGCCGTTAGCCTCTGCGGTGCGCCGCCGGTCGCCGCCTTCGACGGCTGGCAGGGGATGCGGGTGATTCCGCTCGACGGTCGCGCCGAGCGGCTCGCCGTGGCCGACCTCGGCAACGACGGCCGCGACGACGTGATCGTCGTCAACCCGCGGCAGGCGCGGCTCGACCTGTACCGCTGGCTCGCGCCGGCCGAGCGGACCCGGGAGGACAAAAAAGATCCCGAACGCCCCAATGAATTACCGCTGGCTGCCGACTGGGCGCACGGTGAGGTGGCGATCGACGAGATGCCGGTCGATGCGGTGGCCCATGACGTCGATGGCGACAAGCGTCCTGAACTGCTCGTGCTCACCAACCCGTCGAACCGTATCTCCATCTACACCCAGGCCGCCGACAAGGCGGTGGACGCCAAGGGGGCGTGGAAGAAGACGGGCGAGTGGAACCTGCTCCCGGGAACGCCCACCGGTCGGCGCGGCTGCCTGCTCATCCGCGACCTGCCCGGCGGCCGGCACGAACTGCTCATCAGCTATGAGCAGGGCATCCAGCAGCTGCCGCTCGTTCGCGGCGGCCGGGCGGTGTGGCTCGCCCCGCGGGAAATCCGCCCGCGGCTCGACTGGCACCTCGCGGATCTCGACGGCGACGGCGACCAGGATCTCGTCGAGTGGTCGAGCGCGGCCCGGCAGGTGGTCCGCTGGTATCCCTGCGGATCCGAGGGCCGCCTGCTCGCCGCCCAGACGCTCCACGACCAGACGGTCGACGGCTTCCGGGTCGCTGCGCCCCGGACCGGCAAGGCCGACCTGCTGCTCCTGGGCGGGAGTGACAAGGGCGTGCTGCGGCGGTACCAGCTCGCGCAGGGCGAGGCAACCGACATCGGACGGCAGGACGCCCTGCCGATGCCGGCCGCTGCGAAGCGTGGCTGGTGCGGCATACTCCTCGGCGACGGTGCCGCCAAGACCCCGGCCATCGTGGCGGTCGATGCCACTCAGCCGCGACTGCGGGTCCACCGGCTGGGAGCGGCCGGCTGGCTGGACGAGGAGACGTTTCCCGCGATCGGCGGCATCAAGGCGGTGGCCGCCCCCGTCGCGGCTCCGGGCACGCTCCTCGCGTGGGCGAAGGACGCTGCCGACCTGCACCGCTGCCGCTGGGAAAACGGCCGGCTCACCTACCCGCAGCCCTGGGAGCAGCCGGGCAAGGACCGCAAGATTCTCGCGCTCGAAGTGGCCGGGAAGACTGTCTGGTGGGCCCAGCGGGTGGCCACCGACCTCGACCTTTTCGTCTGGCCGGCCGACAAGCCGGAGCCGGTGAAGACCCGCTATGCCGACCTCGGCGCCAAGGTGGAGCAGGTCGTGTGGCTCGGCGGTGACACGCTCCTCGTGCAGGACGCCTTCGCACCGGCCGGCAAGCTGGTCACGCTCCAGGACGGCAAGCCGGTGGTCTCCTCCCCGGCGCTTCTGGCGAAGTTCGAGCCGGGCGAGTATGGCGTGCTCGACGTCGGCGGCAGCCTGCGTAAGGCGCGGCTCACCGACGGCGTGCTCCAGTGGCTCGGCGACGACCTCCACCCGGTGGATCAGGTGATGCTCACCGAGGGGCAGAAGATCGCGTCGTACCTGCCGATTCCGAATGCCCCGGGCAAGTCCGCCGCCGCCTGGGCGCTCGAGCAAGGTGGGGCGTTCCTCCACCGCCTCCAGGCCGACGACGCCGGTGTGATGCGGGTGGCCGAGAGCGTGAAGCCAGCGACGGGGGCCGGCCTCCGCGGCGACCCGGTGCTTGGAGTCGTGCTCGTCGATCAGGAGCGGATCGTGCGGCTCTCCCGCGGCCAGCCCTGGGAGCTCAAGCTGCTCGAGAGCGTCGATGGCCGCGTCGGCCGCCGCAGCGGCGTGAGCGAGTCGACGATCCACCGGGTGCTGGTCACCGACATCGACGGCGACCAGACGGAGGACGTCGCCCTGTGCGACGACCGCAAGCACCAGCTCACGGCCCTGCTCCGCGGTGCCGACGCGCTGCAGCGGTCGGTGACCTGGAAGGTGTTCGAGGACCGGAAGTATCCCTACGACGGCGGCGAGTCAAAGGACATGGTCTCGGAGCCGCGGCTCGTGGCCGGGCTCAACGCCGATGGCGACGCTGCCCGCGACCTGGCGGTGGTCAGCCAGGATCGGCTCGTGATCTACGTCGGCCGCGACAAGGAGGCCCCCTGATGCTCCGCCTGCCCGTTCTTCTGTTCGCCCTCGCCCTGTCGGCCGCCACGGCCGCCGCCGCCGAGATCGTCACCGTCACGCTCGTGGGTGGCGGCAAGGTCACCGGTCCGCTCCTTCGGCAGAATGACGATGGCGTGGTCCTCGACCTGGGCTTCGAGGTCGTGCAGATTCCCGCCAAGCGGGTGCTCGCCGTGACGAGCGAAGACACAAGCGGCCGCAAGCTGGAGGCGGAGACCGACCGCGGCATCTTCCGCACCGGCATGCTCGAGGCCCGCGAGGTGCCGGAGCTGGTGAAGCGATTCGGGGAGGCGGTGGTCATGATCCGCAATCCGGGTGGCCTGGGCACCGGCTTTCTCATCAGCCGTGACGGCCACGTCGTGACCAACTACCACGTCGTCGAGAAACACACCCGGATCCAGGCGACGTTGTTCCGCAAGACCGACAAGGGCTTCGAGAAGACGGAACTGCGAAAGGTGAAGATCATCGCGCTCCAGCCGCTCCGCGACCTGGCGATCCTCCAGCTCGACGTCGAGGAGGCCAAGGGGCGGCTGCCCGAGCCCGTGGTGATCAACGACCGCGACGACCTGCGGGTCGGCGACATGGTGTTCGCCATCGGCAATCCCCTGGGGATGGAGCGGAGCGTGACGCAGGGCATCGTCTCCAGCACCACCCGCACGATCGAGCAGATGCGGCTCATCCAGACCGACGCGGCCATCAACCCGGGCAACAGCGGCGGCCCGATCTTCAATGCCCGGGGCGAGGTGGTGGCGGTGGCCTGCGCCGGCGCCGCGATTTTCGACGGCCTCGCCTTCGGAATCCCGGCCAACGAGCTGATCGACTTTCTCGTCCACCGCGACACGTACCTGTACGACGAGTCGCAGCCCCAGAACGGAGTCACCTACCTGCCGCCGCCGTTCCGGCCGAACACGCCCGTCGAGAAGGCGAAGGAGTCACGATGAACGCCCCCCGCCATTGGATTCTGCCTGCCGTCGTGGCCGCGGCGTTCGCCGTGGGCGCGGGGGCGACCGCTGCCGACCTGCGTCCCAGTTGGGAGTGCCTGCCGGAGAAGACGGCCGTGATGGTGCGGCTGCCGCAGCCCCGCGGGTTTGTCGACGCGGTCAAGGCCCGGACCAAGTTCGGCGCTACCGTGCTCGGCCCGCAGCGGCTGGAGAAGCTCGGGAAGCTCGTGCTCGACAACCTCCGCCGCGCCGGCGGCGAGGAGGCGGTCGACGGGATGGAGGAGTCGCTCGCCAAGTACGGCCTCGAGAAGAACGATCCGACGGCGTTATTCGCCGGTGACATGGGGTTCGGGATCGTCGTCCTGCGGCGGGACGAGGGACGGCCGCCGTTGCAGATGGTGCTCGCCTGGCTCGAGCCGGGCGCGGGGCCGGCGGAGCGGCTCGTCGCCGCCGCCAAGAAGCTGCTCGAGGAGAGGCAGGCCGAGGGTGACGCCGCACCCAAGCGGATCGACCTCGAGATGGCGGGCCACGAGGTGCTCTGGGTCCAGGAGCCCGTGCTGAGTGTCGACATGGGGGACCTGGCCGTCGACGCGGCGGACGACGAGAATGTCGAGGCCCAGGTCAAGGCGCTTCAGGAGCGGATCAAGGCTGCGAAACGCGAGCAGACGGGCTTGGCTCATTCGTTCCTGACAAGGATCGGCGGCCGACTGCTCGTCGGCCAGACGATCCCCGCCGTTACGCACGTCAGCGTTGCTCTCCACGCCGGCGGGGGCCCAGTTCAGCTGGAGCGTGCTGCGGCCGTCGGCCAGGGCGGCGCGGGCGGCGACCGGGACTGGAGCGCCGAGAGCGGCGCCGACGAGGCCAAGAAGACCTTCCTTCGCTTTCTTGCGGCCCACGAGGGCTCCGGCGCGGCGCCGCTGGCCGACATCCTCGGCCTGCCGGGCGTCCGCAACGCGTTGCCCGACGGACTGACCTTCGTCGACGTGATCGTCGACCCGCGGGTCTTCCAGGCGGCCTTCGCCGGGGCCGGCGCGGAGGCCGAGGCGGCGACCCGGTTCCTGGAAAGCATCGGGCTCGGGGGCGTGGGGCCGTTCGCCTGGCGGCAGACGCTCGACGGCGGCCTGCTCCATCAGGGCATGTTTCTCGCCATGCCTGCCCCGCGCCGCGGCCTGATGCAGATCCTCGACCAGAAGTGCGACCCGGCGGAGCCGCCGCCGTTCGTGTCGAACGAGGCGGTGAGCCTGGCCCAGATCTCGCTCGACCTCGGCAAGGCCTACCAGACGGTCCGCGAGGTGATGACCGCGGCGGTGGGTGAGGAGGCGGGCAACATGTTCACGGTCGCGGAGATGCAGGCCCAGGGGAACCTGGGGATCGAACTACCCAAGTTCCTGTCGGCGCTCGGCAGCCGGCATTGGATCATCGACTACCCGCCCCGGATCGCCGAGGCGGTGGCTGTCGGGCGGGAGGCGGGCGCCGTCGCCGAGAAACTCAATCAGGCCAACCGTGGTGCGTTCGTCTGGCAGCTGACTGACGAGGCTCCGTTCCGCAAGGTCATGCAGCTGATGGGGCCGCTGGCCGGTGGCCCGGTCAAGGACGAGCAGGGCTTCAGCGTGATCCGGCTCCCGAGCGAGGCCGGGGCGGTCGCCATCGGCATGAACCACCTCGTGGTGGCGATCGGCGGCGATTCACTGGAGCGGACGCTGGCCGGCATCCGCAACCCGCCCGCCGGCGATGCCTCGCTGCGCGAGGGGGACGTCATGCGGCGGGCCGGCAAGCTCCTGCCGCTCGACCCCGCGAGGATGTTCGCCGTGGGGGACGCCGGCAAAACCGGCGGCATGCTCGGCAGCCTCCGGGAGATGGCGGCCAATCTGGAGGCGGACGACGTGCCCGAGGAGTATCGGGAGCTGCTTCGGAGCATCAAGGACGCCCTGCCGACGGCCGCCGAGATGGAGGGCATGTTTGGCGTCAGCGTCTCCACGATGCGGATGACCGACGACGGCCTCGTGCTCCGCTCCGCCTGGGAAATGCCGCCCCCGTGAGTCAGGCGGCGCCCGCCCGCAGGCCGGCCCAGACGGCTGCGATGCCGGCGAGGTTCGTGGCCAGCACGTAGGCCGCGGCGGTCGGCAGTCGGCCGTGCTGGAGCATCTCTGTCGTCTGGAAGGCGAAGGTCGAGTAGGTGGTGAAGCCGCCGAGCAGGCCGACAAGAAGGATCGTCTCGGCCTCGGTGGACAGGCCGCCGCGGACGCGGGCCGCCGCAAAGACGAGCCCGAAGGCGAAGGAACCGAGCAGGTTGACGGCCAGCGTGCCCCACGGAAATCCAGGCCCTATATGCCGCACGGCGAGCGTCGTCAGCCCGGCCCGTAGGAGCGTGCCGACGGCCCCGGCTGCGGCGATCCCCAGTGCTGTTATGAACGGATGCATGGCCGATCGATCTCCGCGCAGGGGTGGGTAAACTCTTGGGCCCGGAAACGCCGTCGCCCAGCCGCTCGCGGGGCAGGCGCGGGGATCGGCGTGAGGATGTGGAGCGTGGCGGACCTTCGCCAGCGACGCAACTCATGCCGTCCCTGAGCCGGGTTGGGCCGATTCGGGTACGTGTCATGCCGCAGACGTGGCCAGGCATCTCATACGCTTCACACTTGAACCTCGCGTGTGACGCTGGTCGGGGCTGCCCACGTCCCATCGCCGGACGTTCGCTTCGGCCTTCCAGGCCTCCGCTCTCTCGAGGCTGCCTGCGCTTCGGCATCCATGCCTCCGCTGGTCAGCCACGCCGGCTCCTGGGGCATGGGCAACCCCTCCCTGACCGTTGTTGCCCAAGAGTGGTTTGTGCGCACGGCTCAAGTGTGAGCCACAGATCTGAAGGGACAGGCGCGGGGATCGGCGTGAGGATGCGGAGCGTGGCGGACCTTCGCCAGCGACGCAACTCATGCCGTCCCCAAGCCGGGTTGGGCCGATTCGGGTTCTTGTCGTGACGCAGACGTGGCCAGGATATCGTCACCCAGGCCGGCCGGTTGAACAATTCCTGCCGCATCGCGTAAACATCAGGCGATCGGGCCCCTGTTCCCTGCCCTCCTGGAAACGAAATGCTCCACTTCCACAAGCGCATCCTGTTCGTCGGTTTCGGCGCCGTGGCTCGCTGCACGCTGCCGATCCTCCTCGACCACGTGAAGGTGTCCCCCCAGGACATCACGATCCTGGAGTTCCAGCCGGACGAGGCGGCGCTGCGGCCGTGGACGGAGCGGGGCGTGAACTTCGTCCGCGGCAAGGTCGAGCCGGGCAATCTCGCGACGATTTTGGGAAAGCATCTGGCGGCAGGTGACATCCTCATCGACCTCGCCTGGAACATCGACTGCTGCGAGATCGTGCAGTGGTGCCACGACCACGGCGTGAACTACCTCAACACCTCGGTCGAGCTCTGGGATCCGTACGAGCACTCGAAGGCCGCCCACCCCACGCACCTCACGCTCTACTGGCGGCACATGAACCTGCGGCGGATGATCGCCGGCTGGAAGACGCCCGGGCCGACGGCGGTGCTCGAGCACGGGGCGAATCCCGGCCTGATCAGCCACTTCACCAAGCACGCCCTGCTCGACATCGCCGCGGCGTGCCTGGAGGAGAAGAAGTTCGCGGGGGAGCAGGCGGAGCGGATCGCCCAGCACGCCACGAGCCACGCCTTCAACCACCTGGCCCACGAGCTGGGCGTGAAGGTCATCCACTGCAGCGAGCGCGACACGCAGATCTCCGACCGGCCCAAGGAGGTGGATGAGTTCGTCAACACCTGGAGCGTGGAGGGCTTTCGCGAGGAGGGCACCACGACCGCCGAGATGGGCTGGGGCACGCACGAGAAGGAACTGCCCCGCTTCGCCTACGAGCACGCCGACGGTCCGCGGAGCCAGATCTGCCTGGCCCGCATGGGCATCAACACGCAGGTCGTCAGCTGGGTGCCGCCCAACCACACGATCGTGGGCATGGTCGTCCGCCACGGCGAGGCCTTCAGCATCACCGAGAAGCTCTCCGTGCGCGACGCCGCCGGCAAGACCGTCTACCGGCCGACGGTGCACTACGCCTATTGCCCGTGCGACGCCGCCGTCGCCAGCCTGTGGGAGCTGCGGGGCAACGACTACCGGCTGCAGCCGAAGATCCGCATCATGACCGATGAGATTACCAGCGGCGCCGACATCCTCGGCGCGCTGGTCATGGGCCATCCGCTGACGAGCTGGTGGTGCGGCACCGATCTCTCGATCGAGGAATCGCGGCGGCTGGTGCCGGGGCAGAATGCGACGACCATGCAGGTGGCCTGCTCGGTCGTGGCGGCCACGATGTGGATGATCGAGAATCCCGACCAGGGCGTGAAGCTTCCCGACGACCTGCCGCACGACTATGTGCTCTCGATCGCGAAGCCCTACCTCGGCAAATTCGTCTCGGTGCCCAGCGACTGGACGCCGCTCAGGCACTATTCGAACGCTTTCCACGGCTACAACCGCCCGGCGATCGACCCCGCCGATCCGTGGCAGTTCAAGAATTTCCTGCTCACCGACGGGGACTGACGGTATTCTGCCCTCTCCCCTGGGGAGAGGGTGGCCGAAGGCCGGGTGAGGGTGCCTGGCGTCGTCCTCCGAAAGCACCCTCACCCCGGACCTCTCCCGGAGGGCGAGGGAGAAACGACATGAACCAGAAGACCCTGCTCGATCTCGCCAAGAAGCACGGCACGCCGCTGTTCGTCGTGGATCACGCCGAACTGCGGAAGAACTACGCCCTGTTCCGCAAGCACTTTCCCCGCGTCCAGGTTTACTACGCGGTGAAGGTCAACAGCGACCCGGCGATCGTCGAGACGTTCTACAAGCTCGGCGGCAGTTTCGACGTGGCGAGCATCCAGGAGTTCCGCACCGTCTACCAGTTCATCGCCAAGTTGCCGGCGAAGGAGCGGCAGGACTTCATCTGGGACAAGATCATCTACGCCAACCCGATCAAGCCGATCGAGACGCTGGAGGAACTCGACCGCTACAAGCCCCTGGTCACCTACGACAACCCGGAGGAGGTGAAGAAGATCGCCAGGCACGCCCCGCAGGCGGGTCTGGCCCTGCGGCTCCGGGTGCCCAACACCGGGTCGATGGTGGAGCTGTCGAGCAAGTTCGGCGCCCTGCCGGGCGAGGCGGTCGACCTCATCAAGTATGCCCACGACCACGATCTCGTGGTGGAGGGGCTGTCGTTCCACGTCGGCAGCCAGTGCACCAACCCGCAGAACTACATCCAGGCCCTGCACCTGTGCGCCGGGATCTTTTCCGAGGCCAAGTCGCGGGGGTTCAACCTCAAGCTGCTCGACATCGGGGGCGGCTTTCCGGCCGCCTACGACGCCACGGTGCCGAAGTTTTCGGCCCTGGCGAAGAAGATCAACCACGAGCTCGACCGGTTGTTCCCCAAGGAGATCGAGATCCTCGCGGAGCCGGGGCGGTTTCTCGTCGCCTCGGCCGGCTCGGCCGTGTGCAAGATCATCGGCAAGGCGTTCCGCAACGAGAAGCTCGGCTACTACGTTGACGACGGCGTCTATCACACCTACTCGGGCGTGATCTTCGACCACTGCACCTACCACCTGAAGAGCTTCAAGAAGGGCACGCCGCAGCTGTGCGCCGTGTTCGGCCCGACCTGCGACGCCCTCGACACGATCAGCCTCTCGGAGCAGTTGCCCGACCTGGAGATCGGCGATTACTTGTACTCCGAGAACATCGGCGCCTACTCGGCCGCCAGTTCCACGCACTTCAACGGCTTTCCGCCCGCGAAGGTGGTGCATGTGAATCGCTGACCGGGCGGGGCGGCCGCGATCGCGGCGGTTTCACGCAAGCCCCTGGCGGCTTTCGACACGCTGCTTTCTGGGGTGCGGCGGGGGTTCGCGTTGAGCCTTACGGAATGGGTTGCGAATTGGCCCTCTTGCCCGGAGTCCCCCGGCTTCCGCCGGGGGCTTTTTGTGGGACGGTGACGCCCGAGATGCCCCGGGCGGGAGCCCGGGGACACCGGGCATGAACACCACTCCGCCACCCATGCCGCACGACGGCGAGCGGTTTGCCGGTTCGAACCCGTATGGCATGGGATCCGGGACGAGATGCGACCCGGAGTCCCCCGGCTTCCGCCGGGGGCTTTTTGTGGGACGGTGACGCCCAAGAAGCCCCGGGCGGGAGCCCGGGGACACCGGGCATGAACACCACCCCGCCTTCCAGGCGGCCGATCATTCGGGCCGTTGGGCCTCGATCAAGTGGTAGCCTTTGACCTCTTCGCGGGCGACGTTCGTCCACATCCGGGGGAGGTTTTCGACGTACCAGGTGGGCTGCTTCGTCACCACCAGCAGCGTGCCGCCCGGGGCCAGGGCCATGCGGGCCGACTCGACGAAGATTTCGGCGAGTCTGAAATCGGAGTAATAGGGCGGATTGGCAAGCGCCAGGTCCCAGCTGCCCGGCTCCGGCACCCGGCCCGCCGCCTCGAGCGCCACCGTGAGGTTTGCCAGGCCGTTCCGCTCGGCGCCGCGGCGGGTGCAGTCCACCGCACGGGCGGATGAATCGAAGGCGTGCACGCGGATCGACGGATCACGAGCCGCGATCCCGAGCGCCACGCAGCCCGAGCCGCAGCCGATGTCGAGCACGCGGGTCTCCGGAGCGACGTCGACGGCGTTGAGCAGATGGCGGGCCCCGGGATCGATCCGCCGATGGGCGAACACGCCCGGCCGCGTGAAGGCCGTGAGCAGCCGGTCGCGGTCGCGGAACACGACCTCGGAGGAGAAGTCGCGGACCTTCGCCGGCACGCGGGTCTTCTGCACCACGTAGGCGATCGTCCCCGCCTTCGCCCTGCGGTCGGCGGCCTCGACGGGCCGCACCCGCACCGTCTCGCCCGTCTCGGCGAGCTGCTCCCGCAGCCAGTTGTCACGGGGATTGTCGATCGCCGCCACGAGGTGGCCCCCGATCGCGAGGTTGACAAGCGCCGCCTGGAGCAGGTCGCGGGCGAGTTCCGTCTCGCCGGCCTTCGCCAGCGGCACCACGGCCAGGTCGAATGCCCCTTCCGGCATATCGGGCACACACTCGGCGGCCAGATTGGGCGGCGTCGCGGCCCAGCCTTCCCGGGCGGCAGTGCACGGATGCAGGTCGAGGAACCAGGCGACGACGGTCGCGGCGGGCCGCTCGAGGGCCAACGCATGAGCCGCCTGGCCGCGACCGGCAGTCGTGCACACGATCCGCTCGCCCGACAGCGTGCGGGCGACGGCGAGCGCGTGGGCTTCGGCGGGACGGGCAGGCAGCGGCTCTGCGGCGAGGTTCATCGTCTGCAGAGCATACCTCGCCTCACTCGGGCCGCACGGGCCGCTCGTCGCCCTCGGGCGGGCCCCCCGGTCCTCCCGGGCCACGGCCGCCGCGGATCCGCTGTTGGATCTCGCCGGCGAACTTCTCCATTTCGGCCCGGTCGAGCTTCCCGTCGCCGTTCGCATCAAACGCCAGCGCCCGTTCGACGAATCGCTCCGGGGATGGTCCGCCCGGCCGCGGACCGCCGAACTCACGCGGCGGCCGTCCCTCGGGCCGCGGGCCGCGGGCGGGCCCTGCGGCATCACGGGGAGGCCGCCGCGTCTGGTCACCATCCTCGGGCGGGCCGCGCCGTGGCGGCCGCGGTGGGCGGAACTCCTCGTGGTCGATTCGGCCGTCGCCGTTGCGGTCGAGCCGCGCGATGGCGCTGGCCGCATTCTTGATCTCGGCAGCGCTCAACTCGTGGTCGCCGTCGGCATCGAGCGCCGCCCGCAGCGGGTCACGCGGCGGTCCATCGGGGCCGCGATCCGGAGGCCCGCCCTCGGGCGGCTGGGCGACCGCCACCGTCGTCAGGGCGAGGGCCGCGACGGTCGCGAGCAGTCCATCGAGCCGGGCGGTGCGTTGCATGGGTCGAGTCTCCGGTTGGGGCAAGTGGCGGTCTCGGGCCGCGGATCCTCCAATACGACGGTGCGTTGGAGACATTTCTTCAACGGCCGACTGCCGGGAAGGTTTCGCGGTGTTTTCACGGGCCATCGAGCAGCCGGACCGGAACCATGCAAAGGTTTGGAGTCGTGTGGCGTGGCTGGCGGGATGGTTTTTGGACCCGGAGTCCCCGGGTTGCCACCCGGGGCTTCTTGGCGCGCTGCCCACAAAAAGCCCCCGGCGGAAGCCGGGGGGATGGTTTACGCGAACCTGCGTCATCGTGCCGCAGTTCGCTTGGCGGGCCTCCGCCCGCTGGCAATCCACCCGGCCGTCCGGGCCTGGCGCTGCCCACAAAAAGCCCCCGGCGGAAGCCGGGGGACACCGGGTTGCATCCCTTCCCGGGTGCCATGCGATGCTGGCACGACCCGCAGAATGGCGAAGAGCCTGAAGTGGCCGCGTTACTTCGTCCCGCCCGTATCCGGCAGTGGCTCGAGCGTGAGCGGGTCGCGAAGCGGGAGGTGCTTCACCCGGCCGCCGAAAAACTCGTTCATGCTCGCCCGCTTGCCGAGGTCGCCCGGGGCGATCGCTTCCCAATCACCGACCACGAGGATCGCCATCTTCTCCGGGTCGAGATGGGCCTGCGCGACCCGCAGCAGGTCGTCGGCGGTCACCGCCTCGACCTTGCGGCGAAACGTCTTCCAGTAGTCCGGCGGACGCTTCGTCCACTCGTCGTTGACGAACAGCCGCAGCATCGCCGGCTTGCTCTCGAACTGCCGCGGAAAGGTCTCGATCAGGCCGCGCTTCGCCGTCTCCAGTTCCTCGGCCGAAACCTTCTCCGCGCGGATTCGACGGATCTCGTCGAGGACGATCTTCGTCGCCAGGGCCACGGTCTCGCTCTTGCTCTCGAAACCGGCGCGGAAGTCGCCCGGGTAGGTGACCCGCGGCGCGACGGCGGAGCGGACCGAATAGGCGAGCCCCTCGTTGCTGCGCACCTGCTGCATGAGCCGGCTGGTGAACCCGCCGGCGCCGAGAATCTCGTTGAGGATCAGAAGCGGGATCGCATCGGGGTCGTCGCGGGCGATCGACCGGCCGCCGATCACGACCTTGCCCTGGGGAATCTTCTTGGGCACGTGGTACAGGCCGGGCTCGAGCACGGCCGTGGGGGCCGCCGGATCGGGGGCGGCGACACCGCGCTCCCAGCCCGTGAAAGCCCGGGTCAGCCTGTCGAGCATGTCCTGCTCGTCGAAGTCACCCGAGACGGCCACGATCGCGTTGCCCGGGTGGAAGATCCGCCGGTGCAGGGCGGAGAGTTTTTCGCGGTCCAGCGCCGCCACAGAGGCCGCAGTCGGCTCCGCGGCCTCGAAGTGGTCGGGGCCGTAGACGAGCCGCTTCCACTCGCGGCCGAGGATCGAGCCGGCTTCGTCATTCCGCTGCTTGAGCGCCTCCAGTTGGCGCGCCCTGGCCGTGTCGAGCCGCTGCTGGTCGAAGGCCGGCTCCCGCAGCATCTCCACAAAGAGCCGCAGACTCTCTTCGAGGTTGCTCTTCAGGCAGTTCATGGTGGCGGTGGTGAACGTGTCGTTGGCCGCCACGGAGACCTGCGTCGCCAGGAAGTCGAGGGTCTCGTCGAACTGTGCCGCGGCCGTCTTGCCCGTCCCCCCTTCGCGGACGAGCCGCGCCGTCATCGCGGCCAGGCCGGGAGCGTCGGCCGGGTCGAGCGCGCCGCCCCCCTTGAACGTGATCGAAATGGTGACGAGCGGCAGTTCGCGGGACGGCGCGAAGTAGACGACGGTGCCGTCGGGCAGCGTGCGGCGGAAGGTGGCCGCGGCGGGCGGCTCGAAGGCGAGCGGGGCGAAGACGATCTTCTCGGGCCGGTCCGGCAGGGCCGCGGTCGCGGCCTGCTGATCGGCCTGGTTGGCAGGTGCAGCAGGTGCAGCAGGTGCAGCAGGTGCAGCAGGTGCAGCAGGTGCAGCAGGTGCAGCAGGTGCAGCAGGTGCAGCAGGTGCAGCAGGTGCAGCCGCCACGGGTGGACTGACAGCAGCGGCCGTGCGGGGTTCGCCGTTACCGGCCTTCCCGGCCGTGGCCGGTGGCGAGGCGACCGGGCGGGCGCAGGAGGTCGTGGCGAGAGCCGTGATGGCGCAGAGAACGGTGAGACGACGCTTCATGGGTGGGTGCATGCCTTCGGTTCGGGCTTCAGTCTGACTTGCGGCGGTAGGTGGCCACGCTGCGATTGGTTTCGTTGAAATACTTGCCGAGGACCCGCTGCAGATCGGCGGCGGTCACCCCCTCGTACTTCGCCGGCCCCTCGTTGATCTCGCGCCAGTCGAGCACGGCCTCGGCGAAGGCGAGCTGCACCAACAGCGACATGTTGTTTTCGAGCTTGCGGTAGTTCTGTGCAGCCACACGGTTCTTCACCTTGCGGAGCTCCCGCTCCGGCACGCCGTCCTTCTGCAGGCGGGCGAGCTCCTCATACCAGGCCTGCTCCAGGTCCGCCGCCGTCGCCGCACCGCGGGCCTGGGCCGCGACGGCGAACAACCCGGCATACTTGCGGGTGTCGGAGGAGGCCTGGGCCGTAGCCGCGATGCCGCGGCCTTCCACGAGGCCCGTGTACAGCCGGCCCGTCCGCTCGTTGAGCACCTCGGCGAGCATGTCGAGCGGATAGCTGTCGGCGTGCCCGGCCGGCACCGTGTGGTAGCGAATCTCCACACCCGGCGGCACGTCGCCCGCGGCGTTCATCCGTTGCTCGGCGAGCTGCTCGACCTCGAGCGTCACCACCGGCGTCGGCTTCCGGGTGCCGGGGTCGAGCCGCGAGAAATACTTCTCGATCAGGCCGCGGGCCTGCCGTGGATCGAAGTCGCCGACGAGGATCCCGACGAGATTGCCGGGCCGGTAGTAGACGTTCCAGTATTCCTGGGCCTGCTCGAAGGTGTAACTGTTGAGGTCGCTGGGCCAGCCGATCACCGGCCACGAATAGCCGCTCGAGGCCCAGAACAGGGCGTCGAACTGCTCCTCGAAGCGGCCCGTGGGCGTGCTCTCGGTCCGCAGCCGCCGCTCCTCGTGGACCACGTCGCGCTCCGAGTAGAACTCGCGGAACACGCTGTCGTGGAGCCGATCGCTCTCCATCCAGGCCCAGAGCTCGAGCTTGTTGGCGGGCACGGTGATGAAGTAGCAGGTCAGGTCGTAGGTCGTGAAGGCGTTCATGCCGCTGCCGCCCGCCTTCGTGTAGACCTGGTCGAACTCGTCCTTGACGATCGTCGCCGCCGCGGGCCCGCCCGGACCGCGGCCCTGCTGGGCCTTGATCAACTCGTCGAGCTTGGCCCGGAGGACGCGGATCTCCTGGGTGTCGTTGGCCGGATTCCAGGGGTCGTCGATCTCGCCCTTGAAGAACCGGTCGTATTGCCGCGTCCAGACGAGCCGGTTGATCTCGTCGCGGAGGGCCTGCTGCTCGGCCCGGTAGCGGGCATCCTTCTCGGGGGCGCGGGTGCCGATCGTGTCGGTGCCCTTGAACATCATGTGCTCGAAGAAATGGCTGATCCCCGTGATGCCGGGCCGCTCGTTGACGCTGCCCACCTTGGCCACCCAGCCGGCGCTGACGACGTTGGGCTGGTCGCTGCGCGGCACGAGCAGGAACTGCATGCCGTTGGGGAGCGTGAACTCCTCGACCGCCACCTGCTGGGCCGCCGCGGCGCCCGCCGCCGCGACCACCAGGCCCGCCGCCACCAGCCACGATTTGATCCGCATGGAAGTTTTCCCGGGAGAAGGAAGAGCGATCCTTATACCCCACCCGGCCGAAAACCGGCCAGCCACCACTGCACGAGCGTGATCACGATCTCGAAGACGATCAGCCCCACGATCGCCCATTCCACCCGCAGCGACCGACGGTTCTGCATCAGATCGAGGGCCGTTTCGGCCGTCCGCGAGATGAGCGCCAATTTGCCGTGCACCGCGGCGAACCGCTCCCGGATCTCGAACTCGTCGCGGAGGCGGGCCCAGAGCCGCTCGAGTTCCGGATGGTCCCAGAGCAGCTCCGGCGCGTCGTCCACGCGGGCACCGGCCACGACGCGATGCTCGGCCAGCAGGGCCGTGCCCAGGTGCTGAAGCAGTTCCCGCGCCGCCCGGCCGCCGCGGCCCCAGTGGTCGAGGTTCACGGCAAAGGGTTCGATCCGCTCGAACTGCCGCTCGATGCTCCGCTCGTGGTGGGCCAGCGACACGCTCTTGGCGAGGATGTCGGCCACGAGCTGGAGCTTTTCCGGCGCCGCATCGGCCAGCACGAGCGTGTTGCCCTCGACCGCCTCCTTGCCCACGGCATCCACGCGGATGTCGAGCAGTTCCGTCTCCTGCTCATGGGCGGCGAAGGGCTGGCGAATGTGCGGGCCGATGCGGCGCAGCGTCGCGGCGATCGCCGCCGATGGCGTGCGGAAGAAGACGGCCGCGCCATAGCGGAAGAGCACCGCCAAACCGGCGGCATCGGGAATCGCGAGCACCAGCGGCGCCGCCCCGCTGCGGTCGGTGGCACCGAGGGCGGAGAGATCGATGCCCTGGCCCACGAGAAACGCCCGTGCCTGGAACGCGTCGGGGCCCGGGCCGAGGGGCGGCTCGGCAGGGGACGGATGCGATTCAGGCATGGCGGCGACCAAGTGTCTCGCGGGCTGCGGCGGCAGGCCGACCGACCAGCCGGTGGCCCACCGGACGACCCACTATCGGCAAGCCTATGATTTCTGCTCAGGGCACGCACGCGGAGCAACTCGCACATGAGTTCGATCGACCGGGCCGACCCCGTGATCATGGGGCACATTCTGTCCCAGCACCGGGAATTGCATGCCCAGCTCGTCGCGGTGCGGGCCTGCCTGGCGGGCTCCGGACGGTGTGTCGCGGAGCTGCGGGCGGCCCTCGAGAGCCTGCGAGACCATCTCCGCAGCCATTTCCGCCAGGAGGAGATGGGCGGGTTCCTGGAGGAGTCGATCGCGCGGATGCCGCGGCTTTCGGCCGCGGCCCGCACGGTGATGGGCGAACACCCGGCGCTGCTGGCCGAACTCGACGCCTTGATCGGCAGCCTGGAGAAAGCCGATAGTGCGGCGGCATGGGATCAAACCGCGGCCGCCGCGGAGCGGTTCGCGCAGCACCTGCTCGATCATGAAAGGAACGAGAATGCCGTCGTCCAGGAAGGCTACAACGAGGACCTGGGGCTGGACTGACCGGGCCTGGCCCCTGGCGGCCGGGGGGCTGTTGCTCGCGGCGACGCTCGCCATGCGCGGCGGCACGCCGGCGGCCGAGGAGCCGGCGGTCGCGGCCGACAAGGTGGCGGCCTTCATGCGGGCCAAGCTCGATCACTCCCGGCTCGTGCTCGAGGGACTCGCCGTCGCGGACTTCGACCTCATCGACCGCGGAGCCCATGATCTGGCGCTCGCCAGCCAGGCCTCGAGTTGGCAGGTTTTGCAGACTGCCGACTATGCCCGCCACAGCGACGAGTTTCGCCGGTCCTGCAACGGGCTGCGGGCCGCCGCCAAGGCCCGCAACCTCGATGGCGCGGCCCTGGCCTGGATGGAGGTGACGATGAAGTGCATCCAGTGCCACAAATACGTCCGCGACACCGAACGCGGCCCCTGACCGGAGCCGCGTTCAGCCGCCTGCCCGTTGGGCGGCGAGCAGCGCCTCGGGATCGATCGGCGGCGGGTCGAACGTGACGTCGAGCGGCGTCACCTTGTCGATGCGGTCGATGTCGATGAACACGGGCGGGGCGGCCTGATCCGGGGCGACATCGATGCCCAGAAGCTGGACCCGCGGCGGCTCGATCACCAGCCGCAGGGGCCGCAGTCGGCGGCGGTCTCCAGACCCGATGGGGGCGGGCCGCTCGTAGATCTCGATCTCGCGGCAATCCGTGATGGCGGCGCTCAAGGTCGAGAGCAGGCGCGGCCGGGCGGCGTAGCGGGCAGGTTCGAAACTCTTCACGTGGAAGACCTGCTTGGCGCCTTCCAGGCGGGCGATCAGGTTCGGCGGCAGGTCGCGCTCGATCTTGTGCCGCAGCGATTCGATGCCCGACCAGAGGATCGTGCCCTCGAAGGTCCGCAGCAGATCCCTGCCGACCATGAAGGCCACGAGCTCCAGCAGCGTGACCGGCTCCGCTGGGATCCGCCGGCTCCCGGCCGCGTCCTTGGTCATCTGCCAGCCGTACCGGCGGATGCCCGGCAGGGGCAGGTGGTCGATCGGGTAGCCGCAGGAGACGAGGAAGTCGCAGTCTCGGTGGAGCGTGCGGGTTGACAGCCGGGAGAGGCCGAGCCGCTCCTTCAGCTGGGCGATCAGCGATTGGTCGTCGAGCGGCTGACGGGAATTGGAGAGGATTTCGAGGAGGGCAAAAATACGGAGGAACTGCTCGTGGCGCGAGAAGTTGCGGGGCATGGTGTAAATGTCAAAAGGTGCGGAGCGAGCGTCGCGACACAAGACCGCGGTGCCGGGCCGAAAAATCCGCGAGACCCCCCACCGGTCTGGCCCCGGCGTTCTCCCGGACGACCGAAATGTGACCCCCGACATGGCACCGTTGGTCACGCGTGCCCGTTGCCAGCCGCTGGTGATGCGGAGCCGCGTGAACAACGGGGCTCCGGATCGGGGGGGCAGGGTAGCTGCGCCACAGCATGCGGGCAAGGCGGCGACGTGCGCTCAGGCGACGTTTCGATCGCCCCGGCTGTCGCGTGCGGCCGGCGTTAGCGCAAAGTGCCAGACCTCGGCGGCCTCGATGAGCCGATCGACCATCGACAGGAGCTGGAGTCGCGTCACCGCGCCGTCCTCGACGGGAATCTCCGCCACCATCCGCAGGTCTTCCTGATCGGCGTCGAACTCGAGCCCGATCAGGGGCGTGTCGGCCGCCAGGCGGCAGAGGCGGCCGCAGGCCGCGTCGGGGTCGGCCCCGACGGCGAAGGCGCGGCCGATCGACACCCGGCAGCGATGGCCGTCGTCGGGCGTTTCGATCCGCACGATCGCCAGCCGCTCGCCGCGCAGATTGCGATAGTGCCTGGTGACGAAGGCCACGCGGATCGCCTGCTCCTCCGCATCGACGTGATGGCGCACCCCCTCCTCGGCCAGCGCTTGCGCGCACTGCGAGAGGCTCGTCGGCAT